>LDZR01001739.1_pt1 | contig 17239 bp, 15 predicted proteins | sample 615371 | NCBI WGS metagenome assembly LDZR01 (sample SAMN03408294, study PRJNA278302) | terrestrial metagenome | isolation source: oil reservoir sample K2 | place: USA: Alaska, North Slope, Kuparuk formation | collected 2013
AGCCTGCCTTAAGCCTTTAAGCCAAGCAAAAGTCCTGCCCGCGAGGGAGGCCTTTGCGAGCGAAAGCCAAGCAGGCCGGGATCAAAACTAGGGATAAGTCAGCAATTTGCCCCACAGCTCTTATTATGTTATGCCGGGCGGCCATCATCGGTTCGCCGGCCGGCCCATCTTGCCTTAAGGGCCCCGGCCGCCTTTTTTGTTATTATGATATCACCTTTTCGGTTATACTACGGCGCCCCCTGCTGCTCATCCCACAAAAAAAGACGGGGGACTTGCCCTTGGCATAGCAACTCCCCCGTCCCCAAACCGGGAAAGGGTGGCTTGATACCTTAATTGTGAATTCCTACTTGGCCCCCAGCTCTTCCCGAGCAGCAGCCACTTCCTTCTGACCTTCCACTCCCAGCTTTACGAAGCGGTGGCGGAGCCGGGACATCACTTCCGGCATGGTGGTATACTCCATATCCTCCAAGGGCAGGCGGTGGGGCTCAAAGGGACCCAGCCTCCGGAGATAATCGGCGATTTCGTTGGCAGTCTGCCGCGCACGGTCGAAGGCTACATCGGCGAAGAAGTCCTGGGGCCCCACCAGCTTGCCGTTGGCCAGCTGGAAGCCCAAGGCCACCACCCGCGGCGGCCCGTCGAAGCGCGTAGGCACGGCATTGGCCGCCGATACCGGCATCAAGGGGCCCATATGGGAGCCGCGCATCCAACCGGCCACCAGGTGGGGATTGGTGAAGGGCTCTAGGGCTTCCCCCACCGCCGGCAGGCCGTTCTGACACCTGACGATGCAGACGGGATCGTCTTTACCTACATAGCGGCCGGCCATGAGGTTCAGGCGCTGGGTACTGGACACCGCCGCCATTTCACCGGTGGCCTTGGAATAGACGGCCCGCACGGCATAGCGGCCCGGAGCTCCTATGAATACCAAAAGATCGTACATCTCCTCCGGCAGGGAAAAGACCACTTTCTTATTTTCGATCATGTCGTAGACCTCGAAGCGGAAACCCTGGTGCATCTTGGGGTCGATGACCAGGCCGATGGTATTGAAGGGATCGGCGAACATTTTATAAAGGGGAAGATTCCAGGCCCCGGGCTCGGTTTTGTCGGCCATAAAAACAATAACCGGTTCGCTCTTCCGTTCTTCGAATTCCATCTCCGCCACTCCGGGGCCCATGCCCTTCACGTTGCCGGAGAAGGCATCGGAAAGGAGATCCTGCCCGGCGCCGTAGAGCTTGAGCTCGCGGGCCACCTCGGTACAGCGCAAAAAGGTGTTCCAGGCCAGGTGATGGATTTCCGGGGAGTCCACTCCCCGGCGGTGGGTCATTATGAGATTGATATCATCCCCCACGTGGGCTACGTAGAAATCTACCAGCAAATCGCTTTCGGCCAGCACTTGCCTGGCTGTATCCAGAAGACGGGGATGGACGCCGGAGTGCCCGACACATCCCCCGATATCCGCCTTAATAACGCTTAGGGTTAACTTTTCGGCCATGAGACGGAACCCTCCTTTATTATGTATCCCAATTGTGCTATACTATTTCTCTTCTTACAGGGATATTATATAACATTTTTGGTGTTAGTAGAATAGTTACTTAGCCTTCTCGGAGAAAAAAATAAGCAGGTTTCGCCAACCTGCCCTCAATATATGATATATATGTTGTCCCTTATGACTAGAGCTTTGATTTCTCGGTCAAATTAAATTTCTTGTATAAAGCCCGCTCGACCGCCGGCGGAACCAGGCCCCGGATGCAACCGCCCAGGGAGGCTACCTGGCGGATTATGCTGGAACTAAGGAAGGAGTATTCCGTGGCGGTCATGAGGAACACCGTTTCTACTTCCTCGGAAAGTTTCTTATTCATAATGGACATTTGAAATTCGTACTCGAAATCAGACACGGCCCTCAGGCCCCGGACCACGGCGCAGGCCCCTTCCCGGCGGACGAAGTCCATAAGCAAGCCTTGAAAGGCCTTAACCTCCACCCCCTCAAGGCCCCGCGTTACTTCCCGCACCAGGGCCACTCGTTCTTCCAGGGAAAAAAGGGTATTTTTGTAGTTGTCCCCCGCCACACCGATTATAATCCGGTCAAAGAGCTTGCAAGACCGCTTAATTACGTCTAGGTGCCCGTTGGTAATGGGATCGAAGGTTCCCGGGTACACTGCCACCCGCAAGGCTCCCACCTCCTGGGGGTTTATCACCGCGCTCCAGCCCGCCTATATACCCTGATATCGGGTCTTCCTTGGGTATCTTACGCCGGGAAGTCCGCCTCAAGCTTTTAGGGTGAGGGAAGTTTGGCCCGCTAGGGTTTCTGGAGCGAGGGAAAGCCAAACAAAGCCTGGGCTTGAAAGGGATTGACAAATTTTGGCCCCGGCTCAGGCGCCGGGGCGCAGGAGAACCAACCTGTGTTCCCGCTGGTCTTCCCGGTCCGCCGAGGAAAGGTTTAAATTGGCCCACTTGCCGCAACGGCTTCCCCAGCGGCCCACCAGCTCTCCTCGGACATACAGCTCGCTGATCTCACAGTTGTTGGCGCAGTCGCTGCAGATAAAACTCCGAGGGGTACAGCGGAAGGTGGCAATGGCCGCCACGCCGCGGAACTTGCTGGTACCCCCGTGCTTGAGCCACCGCTCCCGGGCCAGGAGGGCTGCCCCGAGGGCGCCCATGACCCGGAAATGGGGCGGGACCACCACGGGCAGGCCCAGGAGGGTCTCAAAGGCGGCCCTTAGGCCCACGTTGGCCGCTACTCCGCCCTGGAAAAGCACCACCGGTTCGATTTTGCGGCCGCGGGCCACGTTCGTCAGATAGTTGCGGGCCAGGGCCAGGCACAAGCCGGCGATTAAGTCCTCTTTGCTGTAGCCCATCTGCTGTTTGCTTATGAGGTCCGATTCGGCAAACACCCCGCACCGCCCGGCTATGCGCACGGGGTTCTTGGACTTCAACGCCAGTTCCCCGAACTTTTCAATGGGGATATTCAAGCGCGTAGCCTGGTGGTCTAAAAAGGAGCCCGTCCCCGCCGCGCAAACACTATTCATGTTAAAGCCCCGGGATACCCCGTCCTTGAGATAGATGATCTTGGAGTCCTGCCCCCCGATGTCGATTACCGTCCGAACTTCCGGGTTCACGTGACGCGCAGCCACGGCGTGGGCCGTGATCTCGTTTTTAATGGTGTCCGCTCCCACCATGGCCGCGGCCAGGTGCCGGCCGGAACCCGTAGTCCCCACCGCCAGCACCCGGGCGTGGGGTAGCTGTTCCTGCAGTTGCCGGAACCCGGTCTGCAGGGCCTCGATGGGCCCGCCGTGGGTACGCAGATACGTCTCAAAGAGGAGCTCCTCCTCCGGCCCTATGGCTACGATCTTGCTGCTGACGCTGCCTACATCAATACCCAAAAAGCAGTCCAACCGGCTCACCTCCACCGGCGGGTTCCTTGGCCCGCCTCTCCACCAGTACTTCCAGGAAAGCTTCCAGCCTCGTTTCCCACCCTGCGGTACCCGTCTGTTCGTTGATTATCAGGGAAAGAAAGGGGATATCCAGCTTTTCGCTCAGGGGCACCATGATATTCTGGGCCACCGTTTCCGGCATACAGGTGAAGGGAAGAAGATGGATGACTCCGTCAAAACCCTCTTCCGCGGCCAGCACCAGCTCGCCCACGCTTTCCTGGCCGTGCCCGCCCACGGACACCGGCAGATAGGGCGCCGCCGCCTCGATCACCCGCCGGTGGTGCTCTCGGGCGGCCTTCTTGTGCAATACATGAAGATCAAACCACTGGGTGGCGCTCAAATCCCGAACCACCTCTACCCGCAGGCCCGGCCGGGAGGCCAAAAAGCGCTCGATTTCTTGGTTTACGAAGCTCTCTAAAACGGTATAAATCTCTCCCACAATTTTGACCCGCAAGGGGCGGCAATCCTCTTCCGGTATGGCCTGGAGTTCTTCCCGGAAATCGGCGAGGACCTTTTTCACCCGGCCCACGCCGTCCGCCGCCCGGAGATGGCGCACAAACCGGCGCCAGGCCTTGTCCGCTCCTCCCCGGTCCCGTTCGTAGGCCCTTTTGCGGCGCAGCCAGACCTCTCCCCGGTCCAGGGCGGCCATTTTGTGATACCCGAGATACAATCCCCTGGCGATTTTCCATAAAGGGGCATTCCCGGTAGCCTGCCGTAAGGTTTCCCGGAAGGGACCCCAATTGGTCCCCAAGGGAACGGGGGAATTCACTATAATCATCCGGAAATCCTTTCCCCGGAGCTGCAACAACAACTCCTGGAGCTGAGCATACCAGCCCAGGCGGCACCGCCCCTTGCCCCCGACCATGATGATGGTATTGGCCCCCGCCTCCAGCAGGGCCCTTATCTGACCCAGGGTGGTAACCATGGGATAACAAATGAACTCCGGGGCCAGCTCCTTTCCCAGCTCAACAACGGTTTTGGATACCGGAGGTGTGGGGAGCATTTCTACCCCGCACTCGGCCATTATGGTTTCCAGGGCGATGTCCAGCAGGCCCATCCCCGGGGCACCCACTCTAAGCTCATCCCGGCGGGGGGGAGGCGCCGGGTATGGGGCCTGGGCTTGCACCCCTGTAGCGGGGTCAGCCGACTGAGGTTCCTGTTCCCGCCCGCCGGCCCCGCTGGTGTCCAGAAAGGCCTCCAGCCTGGTGACAAAACCAGCCTCGCCGGTATGCTCGTCCACCGTCAACAGGAGAAAGGGCACCCCCCTCTTCTCGGCCTCCGCTTCCAGGAAGGATTCGATAACCGAAGCCGGCCCGCAGGAAAAGGCCTCCACCATGACGAGCTTTTTCACCAGGCCGCGCCGCAGGAGGTGCAGCCCTGCTCCCAAAAGCCGGGCTTCGAAAAACCATAGTTTTTCCCCTTCTAACAGGCTTGCCGCTTCCCGCAGGGCATCTTCTTCCGGCACCATCTCATAAGTAACGACCTGCCCGTATTCCCGCAGGCGTTCTACTACATTGTGGCCTACCGTATCGTAAACTATGTAGGGGTGACCCAGGACGCCTATAACCTCTTCCCGGTTATACTCGGCCAGGGGGTCGAAACGTCGCCTCGACCTCCGTCCGTGGCCGGCCAGCTTCTGGAAGGCTTCGGGGACCGTAAGATACTGGCGGGTGAGCAGGTGGTAGGCGGCCTGTCTTTCCTTTCCCGCCTGAATGGCCAAGGCCGCTTTTTGCGCATCGGCCCCTAGCCGGGCGGCAATTTCCTTTAGGCTCTCTTCCCACAGCCCCGGCCTTTCACGCTCGTTCCATTCCGGGGCCAGCACACGCTCGTCCTCTAAGCCCAGACCGTTCTTAATCATGGCGGCGGCGCCGATGAGCTTGGGACAACAATAATTATTTTTGTCTACGCTAGACAGGACGGGTATGAAGAGGTAGTCCACACCCATGTCCAGGAGCCTCTTGGCATGGGCAAAATACAGCTTGACCGACACGCAGGGCTCATCCGTCGGGCAGTGGACCGTATCCTGCAGGGTTTTGCCGTCGCTAGGGGGAGAAACCACTACCTCCGCCCCCAAAGCCTTAAGGAAACCCTCCATAAAAGGGAAAAAATAATAATAGGCCAGCCCCCGCGGTATACCTATTCGACATGCCACACCCTGTCACCCCCTGCTAAACCCTATTATACTATTCTCTCAATGTAAGGCAAGCATTGGCAAGGACGGTCATGTGTTTTTGAGTATTTCCGCCGGAGCTGGAATCTATACCCCTCTCCCAGGCCGAACCGGCGACCAAAAAAGCACCGGCCGGGGCAGGTCCCGGGCGCCCGAAGTTTGCCTACCGCGCCCGAATGACCGCCCCGGCCGGTGGAACCCGTCGCAAAAACGATTTTTAAGTCGTCCGGTTCCTTTCACCTTTATCCCGCAGGATAACGTGTTCCAGCAAAAGGCAGGCCAGGGTTCCCACAATGACGGCGTTGCTAAGGGCGCCGGATGCCCAGGACGGTACCCCGACCCAGTAGGACGCCGGAAGCAACATAACCCCTACCCCGGATAAAAGACTTAATCCAATTATGAACGTACCCCTTAATCCACCTTCTTCCTTCAACAGGTCTTTTAAACCGATGACGACCAGGGAACTACCGGAAACCAACAACACGGCTGCGGCCACCGGCAGAGGAATACCTCCTATTATCCTTCCCAGGGGCGGGAACAACCCCATGGCGATAAACAATACGCAGGCCAGGATAAAGGGCCGCTTTTCCGTATTCCCCGTGACGGAGACCAGGCCCGCGGAGATGGCAAAGGGTATGGTACCTACCCCGCCCATAAGCCCGCTGAGGAAATTGGCCCCACCGCTCACAGCCAGGGCCCGGTCATATCTTCCGGCCGGCAGAGCCTCACCGGTGGCGGCCTCCCAGGCGGCCATGCTGCCGACCACATTGGGGACCAGAAGCACTCCCAGGAGCCCCAAGGCCACCAGAGTACCGGCGTTAAAGGTCGGCCAACCCCAGGGAAAGGGGGAGGGCAGAGAAAGCAGGCCAGCACCCTCCAGGGACGGCGGGGGGGCGGCCCCTGCGGCAAGGCTTAACAGCCAACCGAAGGCCACCCCCAGGACCACGGCCCCCTGTTTGAGCATTCCCCGGCCTTTGAGGGTAAGGTAAACCACCACCATCAGAACCGCGAGGCCTATGGCAAAGAGCCCGGCACCCTCGCCCACCATCCCCCTAACCCCTACCCCGCCCAATTGCAGTCCCAGGATGGTGAGGAGTACCCCCGTTACCCGGGGGGTAAAGAAAGAGCGCCAGCGGCTGATTATCCTCGCGGCCCCCAGAAGGGCCAAGAGGATACCCGTTACCATCATGGCGCCCTCGATATCGGTCCGCAGTTGCGGCAGGCTCCTCCCGGTCCCGGCGGCAACACCGGCCAGGAGGACGTAGGCGGCCCACCAGGGGGCCGCCGGGCCTTCCACCAACAAGACGCCGTGGCCCCCTTTCAACTGGATTAAACTGGCCGCGCCGGTGAGAAAAAAACATAACTGGCCTAATCCGGCTATGCCCCGGGCATCCAAACCCAGCGCGTTCCCCACGATTACCGGCACCGAAATAATAACTCCTAGGTGAAAAACCACCCACTGGAGGGCGTGAAGCCACGGCCCTGACGCCTCCCGCACAACCTTTCCCCCTTTAATCCACGCTCTCCCGCGACCTCTTCCAGACAGACAGGAAGAAGGGGCTAAGCAACATGACTAGGGTTAGAAGGATAAAAGTTAGGGCGATGGGACTATGGAGGAATACCAGATAATTTCCTTCGGCCTGGATTAAGGCCCGCCTGAACTCCGTCTCTAAGGCAGGGCCCAGCACAATGGCCAGAATAACCGGGGTGGTGGGAAACTTATACTTTTCCAGGAAGCATCCCAAGAGGCCGAAGGCGGCCATGACGTAGACGTCGAAAAGGTTGTTGCGTACCGCATAGGAGCCGATGACCGTCAGAATCATGATGACGGGCAGAAGATACCCCATGGGAACCCTAAGCATTCTTACGAACAGACGGATCCCGAACCACTGGACCAACAGGGTAAGGATATTGGCTATGAAAAGGGCGGCGAATATCCCGTATACCACTTCGGCGTTCTTCTGAAAGAGAAGGGGCCCTGGCTGGAGGCCGTGAATTAAGAGGGCACCCAGCATAATGGCCGTGCCGGGGTCCCCGGGGATCCCCAAGGTGAGGAGGGGTATTAGAGCCCCCCCGGTAATCCCGTTGTTGCCCGCTTCGGGAGCGGCCACGCCCTCCATTATTCCTGTACCCCATAGCTTCTTGTTCTTAGAAAGCCGCTTGTTAACGTCGTAGGAGAGAAAGGCCGCAATAGGCCCCCCCGTGCCTGGTATAGCTCCTACTCCCGTACCTATTAAAGCACCCCTTACAATGGTGCCCAGACACCGCTTCAGATCATTCCAGGAGGGAAGCTCGTTGTGGACCCCGGTATCGTCGACCTTTAAGGCTTCTCCTTTACCCCGCGGCAGATCTTTAATTATCTGGGGTATGGCAAACAACCCTATCATGGCCGCCAGCAGGTCCACACCCGCATACAGGGGAGGATAGCCGAAGGTATAACGGTGGGTACCCATAATGGGGTCGAGACCTACGCTCATGAACATAAGACCCAAGAAGCCGGAAACCAGCCCTTTTAAAATGGAACCCGAGGACACCCCTATAATGGTAGAAAGGCCGAACAATACCAGGGCCGCTATTTCGGCCGAACCGAATTTCAAGGCGAAGCGAGCAATATAGGGGGCTATAACCACCAACAACGATAAGCTCAAAAGTCCGGCCGTAATGGAGGCAATAACCGCGATGCCCAAAGCTTTGCCGGCCTCGCCTTTTTTCCTCATGGCAAAGCCGTCGATGGCCGTAGCCGCGGCCGAAGGTGTGCCGGGTATCCCCAGGAGAATGGCCGATACGCTTCCCCCGGTCATACCTCCGATAAAAACCCCCAGGAGGAGGGACATGGCCACTATGGCGTCGAAGACAAAGGTGGCTGGGAGGACCAGGATGAGAGCCGTGGAAAAGGTGAGCCCGGGCATGGAACCGAAGAGGATTCCCAAGATGACGCCGGCCAGGTTAGCCACCAAGGCCGGAAGCTGTGCTGCTGCCGCGATGCCTTCCAGTAGAGGATTCATATTCTGGCCCGTGCCCCCTTAAAACAGCCGCCCTCTGGGCAAGGCCATGCCCAGCAGGTTGCCGAAGATAAAATCAGTCGCGAAGGCCAAAATCAACGTAAACAGCACTATCCGGGACGGTCTGCGGTGGTTAAAGCTGAATACCAAGAATACCGGCATGGTAACGAGGGTGGCCCACCTCATGCCTATAAGTCCGATTAACCAGATGTAGCCGTAGAATAAACCCAGGGTAACGAGACCCTTGAAATCGAAGGGGTTAAACTCTCCCCCGCGGCTCTCCTCCACGGATTTGGAGCTAATGAGCAAAAGCCAAAGGCTTAATAGAGCAAGGCCGATGCCCAAAATCCAGGGAAAAAAGCGCGGCCCCGGTGCGTGGCCTATGGTTTCCGGGGGTATCTGCCACGTGAGGTAAATCCACAGGAGGGACCATGCCAGCAATAGTATCGCCGGTACCCTGTCCCGCCGGGTCACCTGACCCATAGATAGCTCCCCTTTTCCCTTACCTAGAATTGTCCTTCCGGGCCCGCCCCACCGGAGCCCGGCCCGGAAGAATAGATGCCTTACGCTACTGTTTCCTCATACCTATTTGTTCCATCAGCTTGCCGATTTCCGCGTCGTCCTGGGCAATAAACTCGTCGAATTCCTTGGCACGACGGAACTCAGCATTGGCCCCCATATTCTTGGCAAACTCTATAAACTCTTCACTTTCCACCGCCTTGCGGAAGGCCTCTTCCAATATTTCGATTACGGGTTCCGGCGTGCCCCTGGGGACCGCAATGCCCCGCCAAAGGACCAGGGGAAGGTCGATACCCTCCTCTTTAAAGGTGGGCACGTCAGGCAGGGAGGCCAGTCTCCTCTCGCCCGTCACCGCCAGGACGCGTACCTCCCCGGCCTCCACCTGGGGCATTATTTCCGCCGCCAGCTGCACACTGGCCTCGATTTTACCCCCCAACAGGCTGGCCACCGCCAGGCCCTGGCCGAAGGGCACATGGTTGAATTCGGCCCCGGTTATATTCCCCAGGGCAACGGCCGTAAGATGGGTAAAGGTGCCCAAGCCAGAATTGCCTATTCTAACCCGGCCGGGATTGGCCTTGGCGTATTCTACGAACTCGTTAATGTCCTTCCAGGGGGCGTCGCCCTTGACCGCCAGGGTCACGGGTTCGGTTGTAATTTGGGCTACTCCGCTGAAGGCCGTGTAGTTAAAATCCATATTGCCGGCATAGTAAGCGGTGCTTACCCCGTTAGAGATGGACACCAAATTGTAACCGTCGGGGGGCTGGTTCTTCACATGGGTGTATCCCACGGCACCGCCGGCCCCCGTCCGGTTCACCGGGGCAATGGGCTGCCCGAGCTCCTTACTGGCAAGTTCGGCCGCTTTGCGGTTGATGAGGTCGGCGGCGCTGCCGGCTCCGAAGAGTATGGTCAACTCAATGGGCTTGGTGGGAAAATCGATTTCTTCCTCTTGGGCCTGTCCGCCGTTGGAACTCTGTTGACTGCCGCACCCGGCCGTCAAGGCCAAACCCGCTAGGAGGGTGACCGCCAATATGGCGGCTAGAAATTTCTTAAACATAGACGCACCCGGACCTCCTTAATACGTTTTTTGGCAACTGTAATTTTTGGGCAACTCGAGATATAACCACGACACCACCGGCCGCTTCCCTTAATGCTGGCTTCCTATGGATTGATCACCACCTTCATAGCCCCGTCTTTGCGGTTTACAAAATAATCCAGGCCCTTGTGGAATTCCTCCAGGGGGAAGGCGTGGGTCATGATGGGCTTGGCGTCGATCTTGCCCTGGGCCATCAGCGACAGGGCCCGCTGGCAGTTGCGGTTGCCTTCCCCCCGCACGCTCAAAAGGCTGATCTGGTTTATTACCGCATGATCCAGGTTCACGGTCACCGGCTCTTTATAGAAGGAAACCAGCACCACCACCCCTCCTTTTTTGGCCGACTTTATGGCCAGCTCCAGGCTCTCTGAAGTGCCGGCGCATTCAAAGACCCGCTCGGCTCCCCTGCCCCCGGTTAGGGCCAGGATCTTGTCCAGGGGCGCAGCCTCCTCCCGCACGTTGACGGTATGGGTGGCCCCGAGCTGCCGCCCCTTGGCCAGACGATCCTCCCGGGTTCCCACCAGGATAATCTTCTCCGCCCCCAGGGCCCGGGCGCCCTGAACCACGGACAGGCCGATGGGGCCGGGACCGATTACCAGCACTGTATCGCCAGCAATGTAGCCGCCGCTCACATCGATGGCGTACAAGGCACAGCCGGCGGTGGTAACATAAGTGGCTTCATTGAAGGAAATATTGTCCGGGATTTTATAGACCGAGTTAACGTGCTGCACGGCATACTCGGCAAAACCGCCGTCCACCGTCATGCCGGCCGCCCTATGGCCTTTATCCAGGCGGCCGTAGTTCAAACAGGCGGTATATTTGCCGTCGATGCAGTTCTCACACCGGCCGCATCCCTTGTGGGCTTCTATGGCCACCCGGTCCCCTACCTTAAACTCGTCCACCGTCTCCCCTACGGCCACCACCGTACCGGCCCACTCATGGCCGAAGGTGAACTCGCCGTAGGGGGGCATCTTGGGCATTCCCTTGGTAATAATCTTCACATCGGTGCCGCATATACCGCAGGCGGCCACCCTCACCAGAACCTCTCCCGGACCGGGCCTAGGCACCGGTTTTTCCACCAGACGAACGTCGTTGGGCCCGAACAATACCAAGGCTTTCATTTTTTCTGGAATGGCGAATGCCATAGCATCCTGCTCCTTTCGGAAAAATTTAATCCTTCCCCAGGGCTAAGCCCCTTTTTCCCCTTCTTCCCCTTTTCCCATCATTTCGTGCAAAGTCTTTACCGCCCTATCCACGAACTCCGGATCGTTAATGTGGGCGTCCACCTTAACCAGGGTAACGCCGGAGACCAAGTTTTCCTCCAAGGTTCTAACCAGGGCGGCATCCGCTCCCGGATCGTGGAGGGGGCCTCCGGCCCTCCCGTTCTCCGACCATCCCCGCAGGGGAATGAGGACCGCCGCCGGCCCGCGGGCGGCGTTCAACTTTTCCGCCAGCACCTTCCCTACCCGCATAAGTTCCTCGGCCGTAGCCCGCACGTTGGTGTTGTATGGATTATGATAGTGAGTAGGCCTTCCCCGGTACTGGGGAGGAATACTCTCCGGCGGTCCGAAGCAGAAGTAATCTAGACCGCCGGGGGCCACCACCTGGGGGATGCCCTTCCTTCCCGCCGCCTCCAGCCTGGGCCTCAAAGGGGTGTAAATATCATCTCCGAAGACCTCGCCGATAAGCTCGTGGGTGGTCAGGTCCAGGACTCCCTGAATCCATCCCTCTTCGATAAGCTCCTCCATGGCCGAGCCGCAGGCCCCCGAGGCGTGGAAGGCGATGACCTCATAGCCCCTCTCCTCCAGGCGTTCCCTGGCCATGGTGACTCCTGCGTTGGTGTTACCGAAGGCCGTGACACTGATAACCGGGCGGGGACCCCGCTGCAGGGGCAATCCGTCCCGGGCCATGCCCACCGCCGCCGCCGCCGCATTGGTCAAAATAGTGCGGCTCACGGTATTGGGGCCTCCCAGCAGGTCGGCCACCGAGAAAATCATCACTATGTCTTTGTACTTTACATAGGGCCGGACATTGCCCGAAGCCACCGTGGAAACAATGATTTTGGGCACCCCTACGGGAAGCGCCTGCATGGCTATGGAAGCGATGGCCGTGCCCTGATTGCCTCCGATGCCCAGAACCCCCTTCAGTTGGCCCCGGTTATAAAGGTCCTGGAGCACCCGGGCGGCTCCCCGTCCCATGGTCTCCATAATGGCGTCCCGTCGGAGCTTCGCCAAGTCGGCAAAGGCCACCCCGCCCAACCGGCTTATGGTCTCCCGGGGGTATTCGGCCTCCAAACCGTGGGGAAGGTAGGTGCTTACGTCCAGGACGGGAGCGGCGAAGCCCCGCGCCCTGATGAAATCCCGCAAAAAGCGCGTCTCCCCTTCCTTGGTATCCACGGTGGCTATGATGGCAATGGCAGGTGCAGACACTTTGGGCTCCCCCTTCTAGGCCAGGGCCCAGGCTTCCCTGATCACCCGCTTGGTATTGGCGATGACCAACTCAGGTGTCTCTCCGGGAAGGAGCGGGCGCACCTCGGCACTCACCACCGGCCGCTTCTCCCGGCCGATCAAACCCAACTGGGCCAACAGCCGGAAATAAGCGCTGACATCCTCTATCCCCACCTCTCCGTCTTCCACGCCGAAGCGCGGCTGCAGATCCCCGTACAGGGGGTGCCGGGGATCCTTCATAACGCAGTTGCCGATCTGGAAAGACTGTAAATAATCCTTGACCAGGGGCAGGGCCTCCTCCGGCTTCTCCCTCAGTAAGGGGAAATGGGAAAGATCGGCCAGAAGGCCGAATTGGGGAAAGTCCGGCCTAAGCTGCCGGGCCACGTCCAGGGCGTCCCGGAAATGGCCGATGAGGGATTCTTTATCGATGTCCCGGTCGAAGATCTTCAAGGTGATCTGCGGATCTCCCATTTCCCGGGCATAAGAGCAGATCTGGGCCAGGGAATCCACCAGAAGTTTTTTGGCCTCTTCTCTCTTCTCCGGCCCCGGATCCTTACCCGCCGGAATCCGTACCGACGTGGCCCCCAAGTCCAAGGCTTCCTTAAGGCAGTTCATAACCTGCTTAACGGCCCTCTTGCGTTCCTGGGGATCAAAGGAATTGAGGTTGAGCTTCTGGCTGAACATGGCTGGTTGAGTAGCATAACAGACTTCCATATGGGCCACCTTAAGCATATGGGCGGCTTCCAGTCTGGTCTGTACATCCCGTATCCAGCCTACCTCTACGGCGGTAAAGAAATCGTCTTCGGCAATCCGCCGCAGGGTTTCCAAAATGGGCCCCGTACCGTAAACCGTCTCGGGAAAGACCTTAAAGTGGACGATACCCAACTTCATGTACTCGTAGATAGAACCCTGCATTACACCGCCCCCTTTGTGCAAAAATTATTTTAATAACTGGCAATTCTGGACATATGTTGTAAATTTATCCTTATCCTCCCCTCCGAAACACGGCCAGCAAAGAAGCCACCCGGGCATTATCCTCCAATACATCGGCCAGATAATAGGCTTTGTGGATGTCGGGACCTACGGTCACAAAGCCGTGTTTAACAAGAACCGCCGCCCTAACTTCTCTATCCCGGAAGGCATCAACAACCAGGCCGGCCAGCTCTTCCGAACCCGGAGGCGCATAACCTACTACAGCTATGCGGCTCAACCCCCCTTCAGCCGCGGCCGTCACCACCGGTAGCTCACCGAAGGCGGTGGCGTAGGCCGTGGCGTAGGGGGAATGGCCGTGTATTACGGCATTTACATCGGGCCGCTCCCGGTAAATGCCCAGATGAAACCTGATCTCCTTAGAGGGATGACCCTGGCCGTCTAAGATCTTGCCCTCCAAGTCTACCAGAAGGAAATCCCTTTCCTCCACCTCGCCGAAGCAACGGCCGCTGGCCTTAATCCAGACTAGGTCGGGCCTCTCCGGCAGCCGGGCGCTGGTGTTCCCGCTGGTGCCCGAGGATAGCCCCCGTTCGTACAGCCGGCGGGTTACATTGACCAGTTCTCTTCTTAAAAGCTCGAGTTCTCCGTGGGGGAACAATGTAGCGCACCCTCTTCTAAAAATTGCGGAGTTTTAACCACCCCGCGCCTTGAAGGCGCAAGGGCAAGCTCGGGGCGCAAGCCTCCAGAAGGCTGCCGTATCCCCACCTTTTAGCTGGGTGCGATTTAGCTCTCGCTCGCTCCGTGAGCCTCGCGGACCCAATACTTAAGCTCAATTTTCGGCCTCCGGCGGGGTTCCCGGCTCATTCGGCTTCCGTGCCTCAGGAGCCGGCCTCGGCCGTCAATGGCCTCGACCCCGCCTCCGGCCTCAATTTCGCTAAGTTTGGTCTTCCGCTCGGCTCAAGTCGCTCGCTTACGAGCTAAATCACCATCACCTAAGCAGGGGATAGCCGGCCCGGAAGGCCCTTTAGGCCTGCTCCCCGTCACCTTTAAGCCCTCTCGGGGAAATCCCGGTTCTTGACCTGGAAGGGGAATTTCTTAACCTCGTTGATGAAGGCCGCCAGATGTTCTGCTTCCTTTTCAAAGAGTTTCAGGCCCTTCTCCTTGGTGCCGCGGAAGGGGTTCCCTATGGTGGCATGGTCGGAGTACTCATGGTGTTCCATGGGAACGATTATGTTTTCCGAACCCCGGAACTTGACGGTGGCGGTGCCGTCGATCTTGGAGAATTCTGGCCCCATCCAGCGCGGGGCATGGGCCGTGTCCCTAACCGCGCGGCTCATGTCCACCAGGCTCTCGTCGTAGGCCATGACCTGGGCCGTCTCCATTTCACCGGCATGCCACCCGGGAGTCTCCTCCGGCGGCCCTTCCAGGATGCCTTTAACCACTTCGCATTCCCTTTCGGTAGGCGTCTTGTACCAGGCCACGAAGGCCCCCGTCTGGTAGCGGATCTTGCGCAGGAGCTCGTCAATGGGTTTGGTGTTGGAACCGTGGTGGGATACGTAAACGATCTTGTTGGCGCCGTGATAGATCAAGCTGCGGGCTATATCGTAAAGGACCCTCCGAAAGGTTTCGGCCGCCAGGGTGACGGTGCCGCACCCTTCCCCCACCTCGCCCATATGGTGGGGCGAATACCCGAAGGGCAGCAAGGGCGTGTAGGGCACGTTGGCCAGGCGGGCCGCCCTCTCCGTCACGGAAATAGTGGTAAAGCTGTCGGTTCCGAGGGGAACGTGGGCACCATGTTTTTCACAGCTTCCCACCGGTACCAGCACCACATCCGTCTCTTTAAACCATTCCTGGGCCTCCACAAAGGAGCATTCCAACAGGTTGTAACGTTTTGCCATAGCCGCGAACCTCCAGAATCGTATTGTTTTTATGGAATAATGTCTAAAATGTTTATTGCCTTTATCTTCGCTACCAGATACGCCCTCTTCTTCGGCTCCCCTTGCATCACTTTCCCTCTACCCGCCCCCCCGCTAAGCGGATTCCCTTACTACCAGCTCCGTGGTCAGGGTGGTAACAGGTGCCACCTCGCGGCCTTGCAATAGATCCCGCAGCAGGCGCATGGCCGTCAACCCCAGGTCATACACGGGTACCGCCACCGTTGTCAGGCGCGGCAGTACGTAGGAAGCCAGCGGAATATCGTCAAATCCCACCACGGCTACGTCCCAGGGTACCGATAGGCCGTGGTCCGCCAGGGCCTTCAGGGCCCCGACGGCCATGAGATCGTTATGGGTGAAGAGGGCGGTGAACTTTAGCCCGGGTTGGCCTAGGAGCCGCTGTACGGCCCCGTAGCCCCCCGCCGGACTGAAGTCGCCGGTCACCACCAGGCCAGGGTGATAATCCAACCCCGCCTCCTCCAGGGCCTCGCGATACCCTTTAAGGCGGTCCCGGGAAGTAGTTGAAGCCTCCGGGCCGGTAATGCACGCTATATGCCGGTGACCGCTGGCGATCAGATGGGCAACCGCCCTTTTGGCGGCCCCTACGTTATCGATCTGTACCGAGGGGAAATCCGCAGGATGCTTGCCTATGACCACGGTAGGTATTTCCTCCCGCCAGAAGAACCGGTCATGACTGGCGTCCTCCACCACACCTCCCCCGGTAAAGATAATGCCGTCCACCCTCTTCTCCCGCAAAACCCGGAGGTATTTGGAGGTGCGTTCGCGGGAGCGGTCGGTGTTACACAGGATGATGGTATAACCTTCTTCATGGGCTACATCTTCAATGCCTCTAACAATACCAGGATAATAGGGGTTGGCAATATCCGGCAGCATCAATCCGATGGTCTTGGTTTCCTGCAGCTGCAGGCTGCGGGCCGCCGCGTTAGGGAGGAAACCCAGCTCGGCGACCGCTTCTAACACCCGTTGCCGTGTTTCGGGGCTTATGGGATGGCTGCTATTGTTGAGTACGCGCGAGACCGTAGTTACGGATACTCCGGCTTTCTTGGCAACGTCCTTGATGGTGATCATGGGTTCCTCCATGGAAAACGTTTTCCTAGAACTAATATAGCACCGACCAGGATAGGCTGTCAATACACTGAGGCCGATTATTTTCATTTTTTCGCCGTTACCGCAAAACTTTCCGTACCCTTCCCGGGATAAATCACCACACGTCGCCTGTTTCCCGGCGTGGAGCCTAAAAGGCGAGGTGCTCACCCGCCGGTACCATTATGAACAAGACCCCGTCCTGACCCGTCACCCGGCCTTCGAGGAGCTGGACGAACCCCATCGCCAGGTGCATAACCTTGCGCGGAAGATTATCCGGGACGCTTTGGACGGCCGCCGGGAGGTCGCCGACCGCCTCCGGGAGGAGTTGAAGCAGGCCTCAGCCCTGGTTATCGAGCTGCTGGAGCAGTTGCAGGAGAAGGTGGGGGTAAAAAAATAAGCCCCGGCCGGGGGCCCTTGAGTTAAGAAAAGAGCCTGCCTTCCGGGGTAGACATCCATGCCGCCGGCGCGGCACCAGCAGAAGGATGAAAACAACGGGCCGGCATTTCTCCCCTGCGAGCGATTTGGTCCGAGCGGTTGAGCAGCCTTGGCGAAGCCGAGGAGGGAGGGCGGGGCCGAGGACAGGAAGTCCGAGGCCGGCCTCTGAAGCAAGGA
>LDZR01000654.1_pt1 | contig 17143 bp, 16 predicted proteins | sample 615371 | NCBI WGS metagenome assembly LDZR01 (sample SAMN03408294, study PRJNA278302) | terrestrial metagenome | isolation source: oil reservoir sample K2 | place: USA: Alaska, North Slope, Kuparuk formation | collected 2013
CCATAGACGGAATCTGTAAACACATCTGTGATGATCACAACAATTTTTCTGGCATCTTCTCGCCAGTCGAGATCTAAGGTCCATAGAAATGCATCGTACGCCCATGTAAAATTCCAACCTTCTCCTGCTGTGCCAAGCTCTTGAATCTCGTGCTTGATTTCATTAATCATTGCTGGGCCGAAAAATCTGTCTGCCTCAGTTCCACTTGGCCATTCTGGTTCATCTTCAACACTGTACTTTGCAACAATAATCCTAAAATCCGTCTTGGTAGTGCTGAGTCTGTTTAAAAACATGAGCAATTGTTCTTTAATTGCCGCCATGTGCTCATACATAGAGCCCGTGTAATCAATCAGAAAAACTATATCCAGTTTGTCTGAGTTCACAGATTTTTCCCAGAATCCTTCTCCGTCAAATTGATAATAAATGTTGTCAAAACTAACTGGTCTTTCCTCAATCAAATCACCATATTTGTCATAAGCAGTTTCCGTAATTTCGAAGTTATTGAGAGACAAATCTGGTACAAAACTCAAACCATCTTTTACAGTTACAGAGCACCATATTGAGTTCACCAGTCCATCCCGGTCCCAGAGTTCAAATTCTCTCAGTGAAATTTCGCGTGCAAGGAGAAAATTCGTGCAGAAAAGCACAGCAAGAAGGATTGCTCTCCTCATAAATATCCCCCCCTTGGATATATTAGTATTTTATAACATGACAGCGCAGCAAAAATCACTTATCGAGGCAAAATTATATTCAATGAAGAAGCAACGATTTGAAAGAAGTACCGTTATTTAATTTTCTTACGCCAAACAAATCAGCTATAGTCTGGCCAAAATCTGCGAAGCTTTCTCGAATACCGAGATAAACGTTCTTTCTAACTTTTGAACCGCATACAAGTATTGGAACTCTCTCTCTTGAATGATCTGTTGATGGCGTCGTTGGATCACAGCCATGATCAGCGGTGATGAATAAAAAATCATCTTCTTTCATATTTTTCCATATCTCAGGTAAATTAAAATCAAATTCTTCAAGTGCCTTAGCATACCCATGAGGATCATTTCTATGGCCGTACTTCATATCGTAATCCACCAGATTTGTATAAATAAAACACGTGTGCTGCTTTTCCATAATCAACTTTATGGTTTTCTGAATACCATCTATATTACTATCGGTCTTATAGCTCTCTGTGATTCCCCTTCCTGCATAGAGATCGTAGATTTTTCCAACGCCGTAAACAGGTATATCGCTTTGAACGAGCACATCAAGGAGCATTTCATCTTCAGGCTCAAGTGAATAATCATGCCTCCTTGGTGTTCTCACATAATCTGGATAATTTCCTGTAAATGGCCTGGCTATAACACGCCCAACTTTGAAACCAAATTCATCAAGTAAATCCCTCGCTATTTCACAGCAGCGATACAGCTCTTCGACTGGCACTATTTCTTCCTTTGCCGCGATCTGAAAAACGCTATCTGCGGATGTGTAAACTATCAGAGCACCTGTTTGTTCATGTTCCAATCCGAGCTCTTTTATTATTTCTGTACCAGAAGCTGGCTTGTTTCCAATAACCCTTCTTCCAGTTCGCTTTTCAAATTCTTTTATCAAATTTTCCGGGAAACCATTTGGAAACAAATCAAAAGGTTTTTTCAATATAATACCGGCCAGTTCCCAGTGACCGGTTGTGGAATCTTTGCCAGGGCTTTTTTCAAGCATAACACCATATGCGCCTTTTGCAGGCATTGAAGGTACTCCTTCTATGGTGTCTAAATTTCCAAGACCCATTTTGGCGAGATTCGGTAGATTCAGTTTTCCTACAGCTCTTGCTGTGTTGACAAGTGTGTTGCTGCCCTGATCTCCATACTCTGATGAATCTGGCATCTCACCTATACCAACACTGTCAAGAACTATTGCAATTACTCTCATTTCCAGATCCTCCTTTTCGTGCCTAAAGTCCTTTCTCCAGGAAAGAATAACATGAAAACTACTATACCAAGGCAAAACCATATGACAAGATCACCAGTTTTTGTGTAAATGGTTATTGCTTCATTTGGTATGATATCAAAATCTACTTTTTCAAAAGATCTGATTCTCGCTACCTCTACAATTCGCCCATAGGGATCTATTGAGCCAGTGATACCAGCATTCGAAACCTGTATCACCTGACGGCGTGTTTCAACAGCTCTAATAACTGCTTTAGCAAAATGTTGTTTTAACGCTGTATCAAAAGAAAACCATCCATCGTTTGTACAAACTAAGAGAACCCGGGCTCCTTTTTTGACAAGCTGCCTCGAAGGCTCAGAAAAATAAGATTCAAAACATATCTGAACACCTATCAAAGGATAATTTTCCACAGTCAGCGGTTCATACTCCTCACCAGGATCCAGGTAATTAAGCCCTTGCAGAAAAGAAAAAATACCAAAAACCTTTTCATATGGAAGTCTCTCGACAAACGGAAATAGCTTTACTTTTGAGTATTTGCTAACAAAGCCAAGCTCATTTACGAGAAAAACGGAATTCTGAATTTTTGAATTAACTGACAAAGTACCTATGAGTATCTGTAGATTGTTTTGCCTGCACAATTCTTTCATTTGTTGAGCTATGTCACTCCCTCTTGGGTCAAATGGAAAAACATCTTCAGGCATTACAACAAGCGTGTCTTTCAATTCAACAAGCATAGGCTTAAATTGCTCATAAAGATAGTACGAAGATTGGTTATACTTCACGTCTTGAGATGTGTTGGTTTGAATTGCAGCAAGTGACTGATCTGAAGTGTGAGGTAATGGAAGAAATATATTCGCCAGATGAGAAATGACGTTTATAGCAAGTACAACAAAAACTATTTTTTCAATGGGTCTTGAACTCTTCCTCCATATAATATACAACCAGCAATTCACCGCAACAATGATAAAAGTTAACCCGTACGAACCAATGATGGGAGCCAGTTGTAAAATACCCGTGTCTCTGTACAAGGCGTCAGACAAAGTACCTCCCGTAAACCCCATTTCGCCAAGGCTCCTGATAAAATCGAAAAGAGTATAAGCCGAAGCTGTAAAAAGAACCTCTTTGATGGGGTGTTTTTTTACAGAATTCTCTAACAAACCATAAAGAAAACCAAACGCAGCAAAAGGAAGAGCCTCAAAGGCAAGCATCAGTAAAAAAACGAGAAAACCAGTTAATGCATGGAATTTTCCAAATGTCCTCGGCATGTTTTCCATCAAAACCGGCAATACCCAGTACAGATTTATTGCCGAAAATGCGTAGAAATATAGAAATCCATACAATGCCCCAAAAAGTGGCCCTTTTTTCTCAAGAGATTTTAAAAATGGGACGAGAGAAAACCAAACTATACATCCTGCCACAAAACCCGGCATTGAAAGAGCTGTCAAAAAAGAAGAAAAGAAAAGCCAGAGCACCTACCCCACCCTTTCTACCGCCTCTTTCAAAATTTCTATAACTGTTTCCTGCTCCTGCAAAGTCAAAGTTGTATAAAAAGGCAATGCAAGTGTACTTTTTGAAACTCTTTCAGTTACAGGCAACATTCCCTCGGAAAAACCGAAAAGTTTTCTGTAAAATGGCTGTAGATGAATTGGCGTGAAATAATTTCTTACCTGAATACCTCTTTTATTCATATAATCCATTACCCTGTCTCTGTTTATTTTCTCATCGAGCTTTACAACATAAACAAACCAGCCTATTTTGGTTGTGTAGTCTTCTATATGAGGTATCTGAACCCAATTATATCTTGAAAGCAATTGATTATAGCTTAAAGCAACATTATTTCTCTTCTCAAGAATTTCCTCCAGATGGGTAAGCTGCGCATATCCCAATGCAGCTGAAAGTTCATCAATACGGTAATTGAATCCCAATCTCACGTGGTTCAACCAATCTTCTTCTTCCCCTCTTCCTTGATTTCTCATACTCTTGCAAAGCATGGCTAATTCTTTGTTATTAGTAACTATTATTCCTCCTTCACCGGTGGTAATTTGTTTATTCGGATAAAACGCAAATGCGCCAGCTTCACCGAAGCTGCCACATGGTCTTGCTCTATATTCTGAACCAAGAGCCTCACAGGAATCTTCAATGACTTTTAAATTCCAGTCGTGAGCAATTGACAATACTCTGTCGTAATTAACAGGCTGACCAAAAACATCTACAGTCATCAAAAAACGAACCTTTTTGATATCTACGCGATTGTTTCCTATGTGCACGCAACCACGTTCAATATCTCTCAAAAGCTTTTCAAGTGCATCGGGATCCATGTTGTAGGTTCTCTCGTCTATGTCCACAAAAACAGGAATAGCACGTTCAAAAAGCGCAACATTTGCTGAAGCAACAAAAGTGAAAGAGGGAACGAGCATAAAATCAAATTCTTCCACACCAAGAGCTCTTAATATGAGATGAAGTGCTGAAGTTCCGCTGTTAACTGCCACTGCATAATTGACATTTGCAACAGATGCGATTTTTCTTTCAAAAAGATTCGTATATTCTCCCATACTTAATCTGTCGCTTTTCATGACATTCATGATTGTTTCAATTTCCACATCTGTCAAATATGGTTTTGAAAGTGGAATCATATTCAAACCTCCATTAAAAACTTTTTTATAGCTAATGAGACACCCGACTCGTCATTTGACGCTGTGATAAATCTTGCATATTTTTTTACTTCATCCGGTGCATTGCTCATAGCCACAGGCAAGCCTACTTTTTGCATCACACCAAGATCATTGTAATTATCACCTATGTACATAACTTCATCGGCATTAAGATGAAATAATTCGAGCAAAAAATCAAGAGCTATTTCTTTGCCAACGCCTTTAGAAAAAATTTCTAAGAAAACCTCCCCGTCAATATGCTGGTTTTTTATTGACGTGAACTCATCTGTTTGCTCACATAGCTGCTCTAAAAATAACTCAGCTGTATCTTCTTTTCCAATAACCGCTATTTCTGCTATTTCATCGCGCGATTTAAGAATCTGAAATAAGTTGTCAACTTTGTTTAGTCTCTGGCTGTTAAAAATCAAATATGAATTGAAAGCTCCGCAATATTCTCCTTTGACAAACATATCTTTGTGACTGAAAAAAGACTCATACACAATCGGATAGAGCCCATATTTGAAAGATAGTTCGACAGCATATAGAGCAACTTTTGATGGAAGTAGCAGACAGCGAAAGATATCACTTAATGATGGCGTTGCAATGAGTGCCCCATTCTGAAAAACCACAGGTATATTCAGACCGATTTCTTTCACATACGGCAGAGCAGAATAATAACTTCTTCCAGTCATCACGGTTATTTTTATGCCTTTTTTTCTTGCAAGTTCTATAGCGGTTTTGTCTTGAGACGAGACCTTTTTCTCTTGATTTAATAATGTCCCATCCAGATCTATGCATACAAGCTTTACCATTTTGATCACCAGAAAAAGTATAACAAAAAAGGGGAGCTTTTAGCTCCCCTGGTGCCGAGGGCGGGACTTGAACCCGCACGGGCTCATACCCACATGGCCCTCAACCATGCGTGTCTGCCAATTCCACCACCTCGGCAGGCACTAAAAATTCTACCATGCTACAATAATTTTTGTCAACAGATTATGCTTTACCTATAACTAAACCAAATACCTCCGGCCCTACATGGGCACTCACGGCCGGGCCTATCCTTGATATCCCAACCAGGCTCCCAGCAGGAAAAAATGAAAGCAACCGATCTAAATGTTCTTTCATCTGCTTCAATCCATAGCCACCAACTACAACGTATTTTTCGAAATCTGCGAATTTTTTGGCTTGCTCTGCTATGATTTCTATAACGTGCTTCATTGAGCGAGCTGAACCTGTGCTATGAACTTGACCATCGGTATCTGTTGAGAGAATCGGTTTTATTCTGAGTAATTTTCCCAGCAATGCCTTAGCTTTACCAATCCTGCCTCCTTTTTCGAGGTAATCCAGGCTGGTAACGGTAAATAACAGCAGTGATTCTTCTATGTATTTTCTGAAGATATCTTCAGATATTTCAATTTCGTTCAAAATATCGTTGATAAGTCGATGTACAACATAAAAACTTTTGACACTTCCACTTTTCGAATCTATTAGTGTCGCATTTTTAATATCAAATTGCTGCAACACAAGCCTTATCATATTCCAGGTGCCACTTAATTTACTTGATATTGTAACGATATAAATATGATCGTACTCTTTTGAAAGTTTTGTCAGTAACTCGACTGTTTCTGAAAAATTTGGCAGGGATGTCCTGACTTCTTTTCCAAGTATTGCCTGGCTATAAAATTCCTCTTCAGTAATATTCACTTTATCTCTGTACTCTTTTCCATCCACGTACACATTCAACGGGAGCATAAAAACAGGTACCTTAAACTCGTAACCAACAGGAACATCAATGCTGCTGTCAAAAACGACGGCTTTCACATAATTTCTCCTTTCCCATCAAAGAGGTATTTTGGTATGTATGCACGTACCGTTTTGTTCGGATCTACAAGCTGGCTTATTTGTATATCAACTACAAGACTTGCAAGCATATAAGCCGAGTTCATAGAAAGATTTAATTTTCTACTTAAAAACTTTACTGCCTGGTACGTAACTTCTTTTAAGGCTTCTTCAACTGTTCCCATAGAGACAACTATGAAAAAACCACTCTCTGTCTCAATTAATGGCCATTCTATTTCATAATTGATCAGTTCTACCTCAACTGTCACATTTGCACAAACTTCGCAAGCAGAAACACAGACTTCTCCATCAGCCATTGCAGCGTGAACATCTCCAAGAGCCAAACAGGCACCGGGCTGGAAAATTGGTAAGTAAACTGCACTCCCGGTTTTCACATACTTAGTGTCCATATTGCCACCATGTTTGTACGCAGTACCTGTGGTAAAATGCCCGTTTTCCGGAGCAACGCCTATAACACCTATCATTGGATTGGCGGGAATACTCAGCTTATCAAATCTAACAAACCCATCTTTTATACGAAGCATTTTAGCTTTGAAACCTTTTACCAGTTCCGGAAAAACCCCGAAACCTTCCTCGCAAACTATCACACCTTCTTCTGCCAAATCTATCTTTAATATTTTTACCTTAAGAGTATTTCCAGGCATCGCTCCTTTTATAAAAACAGGACCAGTTGCAGGATTAACTTTTGAAAAATCCAAATTGATTACATCACCTTCGAATTTGATTTGCCCACCCAGTGCGTCTATAGTTTCAAAAACAATCTGATCACCAGAAGCAACTTCCAAGACAGGGCTCATTGAGGATGAGAACGCATAAACAAGATTTGTTGAACTAACCTTCTTCATCATCTTCCCCCTTCGAATACTTTTCCTTTCCCCAGAGTTCTTCAAGCCTCTTTTTGATATTTTCTTCTTTGCCGATAGATTTTGGAGTGTATATTTTAATTCTGCTTAGCTCGTCAGGCATATAACTTCTTTTCACGAAGCCACCTGTCTCATGGGGGTAAATATACTCTTCTCCATAGCCAGAATTTTTCATCAATTTTGTGACCGGATTCCTCAAGAAAAGAGGTACCTGGACACCTGTTGAACGTTTTGCAACATCCTTTGCTTTTTCAAGTGCTAAGTAGACTGAATTGCTCTTGGGAGCAGCTGCAAGATATATGGCTGCCTGAGCAAGATTCAAAGCACATTCTGGTAATCCCACATATTCAACAGCCTGAGCAGCAGACGTTGCAACCAGTAAAGCCATCGGGTCTGCGAGGCCTATGTCCTCACTGGCAAGAATTATCATCCTTCTTGCTATGAACATGGGATCTTCCCCAGAATCTATCATACGTGCCATATAGTAAAGTGCCGCGTCAGGATCACTTCCACGCAAGCTTTTGATAAAAGCCGATGCAAAATCATAATGTTCTTCTTTCCTGTAACCATGGGGTTTGTAACCGCTGCTTGCCTGAAGTACATTGAAATCAACTATTTTTTGATTCATTCCTCGAGCAGCTTCGATAGCTATTTCAAGAGTATTCAAGGCGAATCGCGCATCTCCTTGAGACATCTGGGCTATAGCCTGAAAAACCTCGTCAGTTACATTGATCTCGTAACTTGCTATTTTCTCGTCTACTATAATTGCTCTTTTCATAATTTTTATCAATTCCTCGTTAGAAAGGGGTTTTAAAAAGATCACCCGACATCTCGAGAGGAGAGGAGGAATTATCTCAAAGGATGGATTTTCAGTTGTCGCTCCAATCAGTGTTATAGTACCATCCTCTACTTTCGACAAAAGAAGGTCCTGCTGAGCTTTGTTAAGTCTGTGGATTTCATCTATGAAAATAATAGTTTGTTTGCCATATCTTTTCATCTCTTGAGCTCTGTTCATCGCTTGCTTTATGTCGTTTGCGCCGTGTAGAGCCCCGCTGAAGAAGAAAAATTCCGCATCCACATGTTTTCTTATGAGTTCTGCTATTGAACTCTTTCCACATCCGGGTGGACCATAGAGTACACAAGAAAACATCATCCCTTTTTCAAGGGCTTTCCGTAGTATACCTTCTTTTCCCATCACATGTTGCTGACCGACCAAATCTTCTACATTTTTCGGTCTCACTCTTTCAGCAAGCGGAACATTGCTCAAATTCTCTGGCATGCGGAAGCCCCCAGAATCATCTGAAAAACTCAACTGTCATCTTTAAACCGTCGGAAAGTTCCGTGACTGGATGCCAACCAAGCTCTAACTCTGCCTTTTTTGAATCAAGAATACTCTTTCTCAAATCCCCTTTCCTCGGAGATGAGTAAATTGGTTGCTTCGAGTAACCAGTTATCGTTGAAAGCATTTTGAAGAGAGCGTTCACAGATGTTCCCACGCCAGTACCTATATTGTAAATTCCCGTGAAATCTTTTTCCATGGCAAGCAAATTCGCCGTCACAACATCTTTTACATATACGTAATCTCTTACATATTCTCCATCGCCAAATATATGAACATCCTCGCCTTTAAGCATTCTTGAAGAAAATATTGCAATGACTCCCGCTTCTCCATTCGGATCCTGACGAGGTCCATAAACATTTCCATATCTCAGCGCAATATAATTCAACGACTTTTCATTTTTATAGAATTCTAAATACATTTCCACAGATCTTTTGGCAATTCCGTAAGGTGACGCAGGATTTGGGCCAATTGCTTCATTTGTCGGTAAGGGTACGTTGTCACCATAGATAGCTCCACCAGTGGAAGAAAAGATAAATTTTTTGACGCCATGCTTAACACTTTTCTCAAGTAAAACAAGACTGCCCAAGATGTTAGTTTTTGCATCCTTAATGGGTTCTTTCACAGAAACACTGACACTTGCCTGAGCCGCGAGGTGAAAAACAAAGTCAAATCTGTGCAGCATGAAAACACGTTCCATCATTTCATCATCTTCTATACTCTGTTGATAAAAAAGCGCATTTTTGTTTAAATTTTCTATCTTTCCGCTGACTAAATTATCAACTACAACAACACGATGTCCTTTTTCAATTAAGGCATCAACAAGATGTGATCCTATAAAACCAGCCCCACCAGTCACCAGAACGGAAGCCATAATCATTCACCTTCTTCTTCGTCTTCTTCTGTTTCAACAGCTTTAATGTCTTCAAGAACCTCTGCTGGCAAATGCGTGACATTGATCAATTGCCTGCTTTCTTCAATGAAATTTCTGAGATCTTTTGCCTTGGTTTCGTCGAAATCAATTATAATCTTATAAAAATCTTTGATTCTGTCTCTTGTCCGGGCCGTCAAATAATGTGACAAATGTTTTGAAAGTTTCTCGGACACCTCTATTGGTATACCCAAAACGTAGTAGAAGAAGTTGCATATTCTTTGCTGAAGAGTTCTCATAGTTTGAGCTTTTCTTTTTCCTTTATTCGTTAGAATTATGAGGCCATATTTTTCATATTCCACATATCCAAGGTCAGCAAGGCGCCTCATTGCATTTGTAACACTCGGAAGGCTGACACCAACTTTGCGGGCAACTGTACTTATTCTCGCAGCGGGCTGTTTTTGCTGGATTTCATAAATTACTGTAAGATAATCTTCAAGAGCCGGTGTTAAAATTTTCTTTCTTCCCCTTGCCATATTTTTACCTCCTTTTTTGGTCGAAAAATTCCCGAACTTTTTTGATATCTTGCCAGGTTAAATCCTTGGGAGATCCCTTGGCTTTAGATGGATTTCTCAACAAATAACTGGGATGAAACATTGGGAATAATTTTTTACCAGCTTTCCAGTCAAGTTCCTTTCCACGGAATTCCGTTATGGATACATTCTGGCCAAGAAAAAAAGATAAAGCTGTGCTACCAAGAGGAACTATAATAGCTGGATCTACAATCATTATCTGTGCCATTAAATAATGGCCACATGCTTTTTGTTCCTCTGCCTTTGGAACTCTGTTCTCGGGAGGCCTGCATTTCACAATATTGCATATGTAAACATCCTCACGGTCGATGTTTACCGACTCGAGAATTTTTGTAAGAAGCTGCCCAGCTCTTCCAACAAAAGGTCTCCCTGTCTTATCCTCTTCTTCACCAGGACCTTCTCCAACAAACATAATGGGCGCATAAAGATTGCCTTCACCTACAACGACATTTGTTCTGGTATTGAATAAAGGGCAAGATGTGCACTTTTCGATCCTGCTTGCAACAATTTTCATAAGTTCTTCGCGTGTCACAGAATAACCTCCATTAAAGATAAACTGTGTTGCACATGCATAGCTTTTTTCTATTTTGATATTACCATGTTTACTCATACCTTAGGCTGCTGAATCTTAATTAAAGTTCAATCCATAAAAGTACCAAAAGAGACTGATTGCACCAAAATTGCCATTTTTCGTGATTGCTTTGATACAATTTCAAAAATCAATAAGATACAATTGTGGTATAGTTATTGAGGAGGTGTCGTTATGGTAATTTTTGGTGTAATTCTTGTAATTATAGTCATCTTAGTTGTATGGTTCATCGGTGCATACAACTCCCTTGTGGGAAAGAAAAAGCGTGTGGAGAATGCATGGAGCCAAATAGATGTTCAACTAAAAAGGCGACATGATCTTATACCAAATCTGGTAAATGCGGTTAAGGGATACATGAAATTTGAGAAAGAAACACTCGAAGCAGTTATAAATGCAAGATCTAAAGCCATTTCTGGTGGTTCTATCGGCGACCGAATCAAAGCTGAAGGTGAACTCTCTGGAGCTCTGTCAAGATTGCTCGCTGTTTTTGAAAAATATCCTGACCTGAAATCAAATCAACAAGTCAGCCAATTAATGGAAGAATTGACGAGCACAGAAAACAGGATAACCTATGCGAGGCAGTTTTATAATGACACCGTGATGAAATACAACACTTCAATAGAGATTTTTCCAGTCAACATAGTAGCAAATATGTTTGGATTTAAAGCCTATCCATTTTTCGAAGCTACAAGTGATGAGAAAGAAACCCCGAAAGTTGACCTTAGCCTCTGAGGTGGTTTAATGAATTATTTCGCCCAGCAGGCAAAAAATTTGCGTAGAACGTACCTTTTAATATTCTTTTTCATAGTTTTGATGATGCTTCTTGGATTTCTCGTAGATGTTATGTTCTCAAGCTTCCCTGCTGGAACACTTATTTTAGCACTGATAGCATCAATACAGGTTTTAATTGGGACACAGGCTGGTTCATCACTTGTACTCAGATCTGTGGGAGCTAAACCAATTAATGAAAAAGAACTTGAGGAGAGACAGCTCAAAAACATAGTTGAGGAAATTTCTATTGCTTGCGGAATAAAAAATGTTCCAAAGGTATATATAATGGAAGACGAAAATATAAATGCTTTTGCAGCAGGATTCAAACAGGAAGATAGCGTCATTTGTGTGACGCGGGGCTTGTTAAATAACCTGAACCGGGAAGAAACAGAGGGCGTAATTGCTCATGAAGTGAGTCATATAATAAACAAAGACACATTATTAATGACAACAGTTAGCGCTATTCTTGGAACAATGGTACTGGTACAACTTTTTGCCTGGCGATCACTCAAATTTGTGGGATGGCTTGGGCCAAAAGGCTCGAAGAGAAAAGAAAAAGATAGTGGTGCCTACATAATACTTGCACTTCTTGTGATTGCTGTTGTTGCCACCCTGTTCTCTCTAATTGGGAGGATAACAGTTTTTGCTGTTTCTCGAACTCGCGAATACCTTGCTGATGCGAAAGCAGTTGAATTGACAAGGAACCCTCGAGGTTTATCGGGCGCATTGAGAAAGATAGCCAAACTGCAGAAAATTCGCGGTAAAACCAAAGGGGCAACAATAGCAACTGCACATCTCTTTATATCTGATCCTCTCAGGCGAAATGTGAACAACAAAGAAGGTTTTTTTGCTGATCTGTTCAGCACTCATCCTCCCATTCACAAAAGAATAGCAGTGCTTGAAAACATACCGCCGGAAACTGTCTTTAAAGAACTTTATTCCTGAGAAATCCAGAAGAAAGCTTTCTCTGAAAGAGACAAATCACATTTATAGAGCCGGGAAAAATCAATATAAATTAAGGAGTGATTGCGATGATAATAATCTACACAACTTTTCCCGACAGAGAAAAAGCCCTGGAGATTTGTAAAAACCTGCTTTTGGAAAAACTCATAGCTTGTTTTAATGTCTTTCAAATTGACTCAGGCTACTGGTGGGATGGGAAAGTCTCTCAAGATAAAGAATTTGCGGCAATTTTGAAAACCAGCAACTTCAAAGAACAAGAAGTGTTCAAAAAGTTGAAAGAGCTTCACCCCTATTCTGTTCCGGCAATTTTCAGCGTTGAAATAAAAACTGTTGATGCAAACTACAAACAATGGCTTGAAGAAAGCCTCAGTAATACAGACAATCAATAATTTTAACCGGGATGTATGAAGTTGTTTACAACATAATCAGCATCACCGGGGTGTGAAACTTTGCTTGTGCAGGGAGTTTCTATCAAAAAAGATTGTCAAATTCAGAACAGAATTAAAAAATTCTATCTTAGTTGAAACTAAGTTCTATCTCAGGCATCCTGAAAGATTTTTAACGTGTTTTTTGACTCAAAACATTTCTCCAAAAGCTTTTTAGTTATTTTTGAGATTTTATATTTTCGTATATATATATTATGGAGAATGTCAACCGGGATCCTGGTAAAGTTGCCGTATCTTGGCATAGGTCTAATCTCTTTTAGTTTTTCAGGAAAAACAGATGCGCTTTTATCAGAAAAAGTACCTCCTTTGGCTTTTCAATTACCGCGGCATGGCCACAATCTGGAATGCACACATGCTTAGCGCCGGGTATTTGCTGTGCTATTTCCTGTGAAAAGTTCACTGGTTTTATGTTATCAAATTGGGCAGAAACAACAAGCGCAGGTGCACCTATCTTCGAAAGTTGATTTAACAAAGGTTTTCGCTCAAGCTCAAGGAAGGCATCCAGCAATTTTACTGCTCCTTCGTAATTGAACTGCGACATTCGTTGAATAATTGTGCCGAACAGGTTTGGATATCTGTCAAGAAATTGCTCGCTGTAGACATCGTTGATCCAGCTTCTGACAAATATCTCTTTATTTTTACTCATCGCACCATCTTTCCATCTCAGAGCTTTGTATTTGATAGATGGCGTTATACGGGCTGTCGCGGTTATAATCGTGAGAGATTTTACCAACTCTGGATATCTGACAGCGAAAAACATTCCAACTTCTGCACCATAAGATGTTCCAACCAGATGCACTTTGCTGATCTTTAAATAATCAAGGAGTTCTTTGAGATCTTCAACGTGCCTTTCGAAACTACACGAACCGTTTTGCGAGCTCCACTGACACCTGAAATTGTGAAGAATGATTCTATATTGACCTTTAAGCTGCTCTGTGATAAAAAACCAGCTGTTGTAATCCATGAAAATACCGTTGAGAAAAACAACAACTTCTTCTGATTCACCCTGAACTTTGTAATCTATCATAATTCCATCACTTGTTTTGAACATACCTACCACCTGAAAGCTACCGCAACCTGCTGAAATCCAACTCCTGAAGTCAAAAAGATCAGAACCTTACCCTCCATGTTTCTCATCTTCCCACAGTCGAAAGCATCATCATAAGCCATGTAAACACATGCAGAACCTGTATAACCATATTTGTCCATTATCATATGAGTTTTGTCTTCACTCATGCCAAGAATTTCCATGACTTTCAGTATGGTTTTCTTTCTCACCTGTGTGAAAAACATCATTCCGATTTCTTCTTTTGAGATCTTACATTTTTCAATTAATTTGTTGATTAGTACAGGCCAGCCTTCTTCGTTCACAGTAGCAGGATAAGCCGCCCTCAAGTCGAGTTTGTGAAGACCTCTATCAATGCCTTCGATATTCATAGTTCCAGCACCCATGTAGATGCCCCAGTTATGCCACCAGCTTCCATCACATCTTGAAACACTTCCAAGATAGCCTGGTTTATCATCTGCCGTCAATATCAAAGCACCAGCACCATCGGAAAACAGAGCTTCCCAGGAATATTTCCAGTTCAAAAACTTTGTCATAGCATAGACACCTATGACTAAAACATTTTTGTAATCTCCGAGTGCGATGTATCGAGATGCTATGTCAAGTAATAAAGCACCATTTGCGCATGAGGCATTAACGTTAAAGGCCAGTGGTTCAGCTTTATTTGCACCAATCAGATATTGAACTCGAGCAGCATCAGGTGGAGAAACAGCTTCAGGTGTATCTGTACCAAGTATTATCAAATCGATCTGCTCTGGTTTCATATTGATCCTCTCAAGAGCTTTTTTTGCAGCCTCTGCTGCCATAAATGTTGGCGTTTCATGAGATTGAGATATGTGCCTGTGATTTATACCTATCTGCTCGGTAAAATATGGATCGATGACCATATTGGTGATTTGTTCAAATTCTTTGTTAGTCATTATTTTTTGTGGGACATACATACCAGAAGAGATTATTTTCGCATATTTCATCGTTTTTACCTCCTCACAGATAATTTTTAACAGTTTCTATGAAAAGATCTGGAACTTCAACAAATGGAGTATGCCCGACATTTTCAAGCACAATTAACTTTGCTTTCAGTACTTCGGCTGTTTTTAACATCTGTTCTTTTGTCAGAAGCGGATCTAAATCTCCATAAACAACAACAGTTGGAACAGAATAAGTATCGATAGATAATCTGAACTTTCCAAGTTCTATCGCGTGAGTGTATATACTTTCCGGATTCATTTTGAGGGCATCGTCAACAAGTTGCTCGAAATACTTTTTATCTTTAAGTTTCCTCAGAAGGCCAGTTAATGATTTTTTAAGCAAAATCCTGCTTCTTTTGTAAAATTTCAGATATGGGAGATTCTCATTTGGAGTAACAAGTCCGTCGGCAGGGCATGGATCAACCAGTATAAGAGAAGCAATCGAATCTGGGTATTTCTTGGCAAGTAACATTGCCACTGCGCCACCAAGGGAATGGGCAATAACAGATGGTTTTATTTGCATCTTCTCGATAAATTCATGTACGGAATCTGCGTAAAAATCGAGCGAAACTGTTGATCGTGACGAATCGCCGAAATTTGGCAAATCTATGGCTATTATTTTATACCCATGAACTTTTTCCATCATTGGTTTGTACCATCTGTAAGAACCAAAATTTCCATGAATACACAGAATAACCTTTTCTCCATCTCCACTTTGAACATAATGCATTTTTCCAAAACTGAGTTCCACATAATCTCCATCGGGTGATACTTTTTTTCGCTTGAAGATTATCAGCGGTAGTTCGGCCCAGTTAAACCAAAAACGTTGCGCGTAATATGCTATACCTCTTGGCATAAAGAGCACAACAAGAACAAGAACCGAACCAAAAATGATTGAAAGTGAGAAACCTACCCGGCTCAGGAAAAAAGGTAAAACTGTATAGAACACAGCGCCAAAAATCGGCCCGGATACCATACCCATTCCGCCAATAACTACTACAGCGAGCAATTCTAAAGATTTACCAAGACCAAAATCAGCTGGTGATATATACCCAATAACGTGGGCATATAAAGCTCCTGCCAAACCAGCGTAAGCAGAACCTATTACAAAAGAAAGTACTTTGTAATGAGTTAGATTGACACCCAAAACATTTGCTACCAATTCGTTTTCTCTAATGGCTTTCAATGCCCTCCCGGTTTTTCCATTGACAAGTTTGTTGAAAAAAATAGAATGCAACGATAATTAATATCAGAATGATGTAATAGCTTTCGAGCTCACTACCTAATTTTGTTATGTTGCGAATTCCTATGTGACCACCTGTAAAATTTTCGAGAGCGCCAAAAAGTTGCTCTATTGCTATACCAAAACCCATCGTGGCTATCGCCAAGTAAAAACCAGCAAGCCTGAGTGCTGGAAAACCCAGGGCCAGCCCGAAAATACCACCAATAGCTGTAGCACATATCAAGCTCAGTGGCAATGGTATTGATAGTCTTTGTGTTAATATTGCTGAAGTATACGCACCTATACTCATAAAAGCTGCGTGACCTATGGATACCTGTCCCGTATAACCCATTATCAAATTCAATCCCATACCAGCCATTGTGTAAATCATTGTCAGATTCATGATAGTTAAAATGAAGGTGCTTGATTTGAAAATAAATGGAAGGACAACAAGTGTAATTATCAATAAAAGCCAATGCATTTTTCACACTCTCCTGACTTCCCGGCTTCCAAAAAATCCCTGCGGTCTGATGAGCAAAACGGCAATTATCAATGCCAGCGAAAAAGTTGTTTTTAATTCATTGCTTATATATCCACCAACGAAAGTCTCTATAACACCGAGGGTGAGGCCTCCCAAAATCGCACCGGCAAAACTGTCGAATCCCCCTAAAACAGCTGCTGTGAATCCTTGGAGCTGATAAAAAAGCATCATGGTTGGTGAAACATATGTTTTTGGTGCCCCAAGCAGAGCGACAACAGTACCGACAGCGGTACCGATCATCCAGGAAATAGAAAATACACGCGAAGGATTAATACCCATTAATTGAGCTACATTTTCATTTTCTGAAACAGCTTTGATGGCAATACCTGATCTTGTATATTTCAGAATGAAAAAAATCGCTACAGATACAGCTATCAAGATGCTGAAAACAAGTATATCCTGCCTTCTGAACACAACTATGCCGAAATTTCCCCTCAAGATGAACGGGCGTCCCGTTACAAG
>LDZR01002260.1_pt1 | contig 17098 bp, 16 predicted proteins | sample 615371 | NCBI WGS metagenome assembly LDZR01 (sample SAMN03408294, study PRJNA278302) | terrestrial metagenome | isolation source: oil reservoir sample K2 | place: USA: Alaska, North Slope, Kuparuk formation | collected 2013
TGAAGAAGTAAACCCCCACCAAGGCCAGATTGCTCGGGGGAACTTTTGGCTTTTCAATTAAACGCTTAATCGTCCTTCCGTCCTCACTAAGCTCGGCAACACCAAACTGCTGAGGATTCGGAACCTCCTGAAGAAGTATGCTTGCATCAAAATTCTCCTCTTTAAAGTGCTCCAAGTGCCTAACTATGCCCTCCCTGAGTATGTTATCGCCAAGATACATCACAAAATCGTCATCACCGAGATAATCCCTCGCAACCTTTATCGCATGGGCCAACCCCTTGGGCTCTCCTTGATAGATGAACTCAATGTTGGCGTCCCAGTCAACGCTTTTCACGGTCTCAATCACCTGATCCTTGTTGGGCCCGAGGATAATTCCAATATCACGAATTCCCGCCTCTATGACGTCCTCAATAGCATAAAATAGAACGGGCTTGTTTGCAACCGGTATAAGCTGCTTCTGCTGGGAATAAGTTAAAGGCCTCAATCTAGTACCATGACCACCAGATAAAATTAGAGCTTTCATTTGGTCACACCAAATCTTCACTACCATTTATATAATTAAAAATTTTTGGCAGTGAAAAATTAGCAAGATCAACCCCCGCTAAAACTCTCATAAAATTGTTATAAATCCAACCCAATGATAAGACTTGGGATCCAGAACCCAACGGCCTTGGCCCTTCTGTAAACTGCGGCAACGGCAAAGATGAGGTTGAAAACTGTTAGACTTACAAGGATCGGAATTAATCTTATTCCCCAGGGGGTGTAGTTAAGGTCAAGACCTAACGTGAAATTTAAAAAAGTAAGAACCCATAAATTTCATTTTTGACATTCATCTAAAGGTTTAAGATATTTCCTATACGTATTTGGCCTAAGCTCGAGTATATCACCTGTCGGGACGAAATTAACAGGAAAAATCCAGCAAGCTGAAGGCTTATCACCAACTAAACCAATGATCTTTAAATTATAGAGAACATCAACATTAGGATAAATTCGACTTATTTGTTCTCGTACAAATTTAAGATCTGCTGGAAATATCCCTTTTTCCTCAGGAACCTTTAAAATTACATCTATAAGAAGCGGTTTTGTTTGTTTGAACTCATTTAGACCATGAAGTTCCCCAATTCGATCAAGGTGGTATTTGAGTAAACAATCTTCCCGCTTTCCGAAAGGCAAAATACCAGCAAACATCTTTGCTACAGCTACTACAGTTCTTACCAACGCACCAAGTTCTTCTCGAGCAATTTCAAGAGAATTCTCGTTAGTTTTAATTTGAAGCTTATTGTCTGAAACTGAGAAGTTGTTTCTATGAACAATTTCATTTCTAAATTCTAGTAAGTTTGAGTAAAGTGCGAATAAATATTCTCGGATGTATTGGTTAGATTGAAACAATGGAGGATACTCTAGTTGGCTATTTGATATAACTTTTATCTTCTTTCTAAATTTCCATGGCACTTTTCGGATATTTCCAACTTTTTTGTTTTCCTCTAAGATCCATTCAAAAATCATGTCAAGGATTTTATAAGATGCAGTAAAGGTTAAAGGCATTAGTGTGTCCAATACTTTCATGACTGTTTCTGAACCAAGTGCTTCGGCAAGAGTGTCGGCAACATAAGCGCTGGGTTGCCTATTTACAAGAACAATTGTAGTTATATTGGATCCCCCCTCAAAAGTTTCAGTTTCAGAAAGAAAGTCAAAGAGCCATAACTCATAGCCAATCTTTTCTTTAAGTCGCTCTTGTGCAACTTGATCATACATTTCCATAGTTCATCACTCCTTTTTCAAATATCCTCCAATGTTTCAAGATAGGTAAAGGCTAGAGAGGTTAAGCAAGCTTAAGTTAATCATGTACTCTATATTGTACGAAGTCTCATTGGATTATTTCCGAAGTATTAATTATAATTTCCTCAGATATAAATCTCATTAGTGGTATCTCCATTAATAATCCTTTATCATCTCTAAATGGTATATATCTCGGTTTGCCTGACTCTTTACTGTGAACAATAGAATTTCTGGTTTTATATATTCGATCTGCTAATTGTCGGAATACTTCTCCCGCATTATTTAATGTAAAATTAACAGTACTACCTTGAGAAAAAGGAACTTTTTCCCTTTTATAATACTCTATCAATTGCTCATCAAATTCTTTTAACCTTTCTATAAGACTATCTAATCTAACATACCTTTTAAGTGTCAAATATAAAGCTTCCTTTTCGTCGTAAGACAAATCTTCGCCTCTATATTTTATTTTTTGGCTTATTAATTTTACCAAACTTTCCAGATCTCTTTTTCTCTTGTATGAAAAATCAGGACTAGTTAGTTTAGCTTTTATTTTGTTCAATAACTCTTCATGATATACATCATGAAAGAAATGCTCGATGATATGATAAAAAGACAAAAATTGGAGAGGAATACTGTCCGTTGATAGTGCCATTTGATAGTGATACACCAAATCAGGAATATATTTACGGCGCGGTGGTTCTATTTCATCTGGCCTCGAGCGTTTCATTCTGCGGAATCCATAACGAGTAAGTTCATGTAAAAATCGAACCTCGATTATAGCTACATCCATATTATAACTCAAATTAAAAAGAAAAGCAGTTGCCAAATCAGAAAATCGACCAACGCTCATAGGATCACAAGATTTTATTTTAAGTGTGTATAAGCGGGGAGCTATAATCTCACTCAAAAATTCAAAAAAATTCAATTCATTTGTTTTCCTTCTCATGACCCCCACTGGCCTAAGGAAGCCCCTTAAAGATCCAGATTCTCCCAAAACTTTAAGGATGAATAATAAATACCCATCCGTCGGTCTAGAGAGCTCATATGTAATACCATTGGCTATGTCCTCCTTAAACATACGATTCTCATCATAGAAAATTCTTAACGGAATTGGTCGAGAAATCTCAAATTTTATTAATGCCTCATAGGAATATTCGTCATATAAGACTGTCTCGTCTTTAACATTCTTCTCTTTTAAATTTTTGATGATATTTTCTATAATATTTTTTTCTACTTTCCAGCTCTTTTCGGACCACTTATGCTTCAAAATAAATCCGTCTTTGTCCTCAGCAACGAATATACCCGGTAGTTTACTTAATATTCCTTTAAAATCTTCCATATTTTCTATCACTTTTATCCTCTCCTAAGCCTTTACATAATATTTTAGGCGTCTAAAGTCTTGGACAAGGCGGAAGGTGGAATGAGAGATAGCGAAATTGGATATGCATATGTCATAGCTCAAGTCTCCATTTGTTATTTGAACTTATTGAAAACGCTCCTATTTCTTTTAGTTTTTGAAAGTTTTCTTTTAGATTTGATAACTTAATATTACACTTTCCATTTTGATTATAGACGCATTCAAATTCCAAATATGGACAATTTCTGCCTTTAATTTGATTATATCTGTTCCTTACTTCAAATTCTTTAGTGCCTTGTTTCTTGAGCTTAATAGCTTGATAATAAGTGCAAACTTCCCCATTTTTTACATTAAGTTTTCCTATAGCTTGTCCTGCTATTCCAAGTGCCGATAGCGAACCTGATGCAACTCCTTTTGTCACAAAAACATCCAGTAACATCCCTATCAATATCCATGTAGTCTTTTTTATATTATAATAAATCCGAGGTATTAGAAGAGATATTGTACCTGATGGTAAAGAGGATGTATCTGAGTTTAAAGAAGGAATCTCTATATTACTTGTGATATATTCATCAGAGTTACGAGTGTTTACAAATTCCTCCATAAATTGTAAAAATTCATCTTCTATGGCCCTATATGGAATACCAAAATCTTCAACAAGTTTACTTTTCAATCCATCTTTTTCTATTCCACGAATTTGGATATATTCCATGTTAATCCCCTATATTTATTACTAACAGGAAATATGTAAACTTTTGTAAAGTTGAATTTCAGATACTTCATCATTGATTTAGATACTAAAAAAACTTACGCTAAAACAACGTCATAGACTAATAGAGATACACTTTTTATTAGTCATTGGTTATCATTTTCGGTCTTCATTGAGATCCTCATGATAAAGTTATCCTATTAAAAACCTTTGTGACAGTTGCATAGAGCAAATCCGTCCCAACGGCTATGAGTGGCTCTAATCCAAGGAAAATCAAAGAGGAGCCATCAATGCTCCGCCGCCCATCCTGGTGAGGCCTACTAAAGCCCCAACAAGAAAGCCAAGAAAGATATAAACAATTGGAGTCACTTTTTCACTCCCTCATAACTTTTATCAGCTCTATGTCCTAAAGCTCATGATTTCAAGTAACCCAATTCCCTGGCCTTCTTTAAAACTGCTTCAACCTCTTCCTCGGGAGTCATCTTTGAACTGTCAACTTTAACCTCCGGGTTCTCTGGTTCTTCATAAACTCCATCATAACCAGTTAACCCCTTTATTTCACCACGCAAAGCCTTGGCATAGAGGCCCTTTGGATCCCTCTGAATCCTCACCTCAAGGGGAGCATACACGTAGACCTCAACGAAGTTACCTATCTTCTTCCTCGCATACTCCCTAACTGCCCTGTAAGGGGAGATGAGGGAAACTATGGTTATAACTCCATTCCTGCTCAAAAGCTTGGCCATGTGGATAACTATTCTGTTGTGCATTTCCCGTGCTTCCTTAGAAAAACCAAGCTCTGGATAGAGGGTTTTCCTTATCACATCACCATCCAGAATCTCCACCCTATAACCCATTGACTTGAGCTTCTTCTTCAAGGCATGGGCCAGTACCGTTTTCCCAGCTCCACTTGGGCCTGTGAGCCATATTGTAAATCCCTCTTCGGTCATATCACACTCCTCCCGTTAAGTGGCTTTTTCATCCCAAAGAGCTTGAGCACGGTAGGTGCAAAGTCATAAATTGTGAGCTGTGTTCTCTTTGCTTCATTCATTCCGGGCAGATAGAGTGAGAACACTCCATATTCAGCATGCACGGCATCATCTGGGCCCAAATCGTTCTCCAGTAAGTAAGGTGTCTCATAGCCGAGGGTTCCAGCAGCACGCCAGTTCAAGTCATCCAGATAAACCATCATATCCGGCTTGTCTCCCTTGGCAATTGGATATATCTCTTCCGGATAGAAAACCTTGGTGTTCCACTTCTCTCCATTGGGCCCTTTGATGGCCCTTATCCTCTCGGCCACTTCCTCCCTAACCTTTTCGTACTCTTCCGGCCCAACTATGCCGTGGGGCTCCCTTCCTTTGACGTTTAAAAATACCCTCGAGTAGTAGCCACCCCAGGCCCAAGCAATGGTTTTGCTCCAGTCAACATCGAGCTCGTTGAACCTCACTTGCCTCCCCTCTTTGAGAACTTCGGGGTTCTTGATTTTCAATAGGCCTTCATCAATCAGCCACTGGTTTATGGCAAAGGCCCCTTTCATAGCCTTTATTCCGTGGTCGGAAACTATTATTACAGCAGTCTCATCCAGATCAAGAAGCTCCAGAGTTTTTCCTATCTCCTCATCAAGGAGCTTGTAATAATCTGGAATGACATTTTCGTAGGGGTTTCCCTTACCGGGATATAAATGGTGATTCTCATCAAAGTACTTCCAGAAAGCGTGGTGAACCCTATCAAGCCCAATCTCCACGAACTGGAAGTAGTCCCAATCTTTTTCTTGAATTAAATATCGAATAACCTCAAACCGCTTTTTCGTCATCTCCCACAGCTGCTCCTTGGTCTCATCCCTGTTCTCCCTCCTGAAGACAACATCAAAGATATATTCTCCCACAAGTTTCTCTATCTCTCCCTTGAGCTCCTTTGGATATGTGTAGTCAACGGAGGCATCCGGAGTGATGAAGCAGCTCACAAGATAACCATTTACCCTTTTAGGTGGGTAACTCGGAGGTATTCCAATTAAAACCGATTTTTTACCCTTCTCGGCTATGTGGTGCCAAACGGCCTTTTCCTTAACCATCAAAGCATGGGCAATCCAGATGTCGTTGTAGGTTCCCTCTTTTCTGTGCCTGAACCCATAAAGGCCCAATTCCCCAGGTGTTTTACCTGTGGCCATGACCATCCAGGCCGGAATCGTAATTGCTGGAATAGTGCTCTGCATGGGCCCATAAATCGACCTCTCCACAAGCCACTTTATGTTGGGCAAATCGTCCAAAAACTTACCAAACAAAAGCTCAGGTGGAGCTGAGTCAAGGCCAATGACAAAGACCTTCTTGACCTTCTCAATCCCTTCATTTATTTTTTCTTCCATATTGATCACCTCAGATGATCTTCAATTGTCGCTAAAACTTCTCCGATTTTATCCCTCTCACAAATGCATCCCAAAACCTCTCTTTTACCTCCAGCATTGAAGCCTTTACCCTTAAGCTCAGCTATTATCCGGGCCATGTCGATTTTCTTAGCCATCTTGGAGGAGACTCTAAAGTAAATCTGGGCCTTTCCATGGAAATCTTCGTTAACAGCCACCGCTCCTTCATAACCAATCTCCCAAACTGCTTTTCTTGCAACTTTGGAGATTATGTTGAATGGGCTCCTGAAAGTCATGAAAGCAATCCCATTCTTAACCTCGGCCTTTGAGATAGCATCCTGCACGGCCTCTTTTATAGCCTCCGCTTTCTTGACCCAGGGTTCATAGGTCAAAAGCTCCTTTACTGGGTTTTCAAGGATCACTCTGAGGGCCTTTTCCACACTTTCCCTGTCCATGGTTACATAATTTGAGTCTATGAGAGCAACAAGCCTCAGAGCCTCTTCCTTTGTTATTCCACCCATTTCCAAAAGCTCCTCAACCTTTGGAATTTCAAAGGCCTTCTCCCCTATATCCCCGATGACTCCCAGAGCACTCCATGCATTCCAGATATTAAAATATTGGGAAACAACGAAAGAGGCCGATGGGGCCTCATCCCCCTCAAGGGCCGGGTTTATCTGCTTCACCCTGGGGTTTTTGATCCTTGGCTGGATGTGATGGTCTATGAACACTATCTCCCTCTCAATGCCCTCAACCTCATGGGGGAGGTTCAGGTCAAGGACGTAGATCTTTTCCGCCTCTTCAACGGCCCTTTTGATCCTCTCATCAAAGCGGAACTCCCCGATGGGTGGGGTTAAATTCCTGAATTCCTCCAGGTTAAGTGCTTTAACGAGTAAAGCCGCTGAAATTATGCCGTCAGTGTCCCAGTGATGGATTATCAACATGGAAATCACTCTACAAAGGGGTTTTCAAAGTTCCTTATGACCTCATACACCTCGGGCCTCATCAGGTACTCCGGCGGCTGTTCACCGTTTAGTATCATCTTCCTGAGCTTTGTACCGCTTATCTTTGTGTGGAACTTCCCCTCATGCGGGCAGATCTTGGCGTTTACCATTCCTCCACATCTTCTACAATAAAAGGCCTCCCTGATGAACATTGGGGTTATTCCAAGGTCGGGGAACTCATCGAAGAGGTCCCATGCCTCATAAGGCCCGTAATAATCACCCACGCCTGCGTGGTCTCTTCCAACTATGAAGTGAGTCGCACCAAAATTCTTCCTCATTATTGCGTGATGTATCGCTTCCCTTGGTCCCGCATAACGCATTTCATACCTCACCGTTGCCAGTGTAGCGGCGTTTTTGGGATAGTAATGCTCAAAGAGCACCTCATAGGCCCTAATTATTACATCATCCTTGTAGTCGCCCTTCTTCTTCTTTCCGAGAACCGGGTTTATGAAAAGACCATCAACAAAAGTTAAAGCGGCCTTTTGGACATACTCATGGCCCGTGTGCGGGACATTCCTTGTCTGGAAGGCAACTATCGTCTTCCATCCCCTCTCTCTGAAGAGAACCCTCGTCTCGACGGGCCTCAATGTATACTTGGCAAAGGGATTCGGGAGTTCATTCAGGAGCTCTATCTCCCCACCGACCAGATAATTGCCCATTGAATAGACCTTTGAAACCCCCGGATGGGCCTTATCCTTGGTTTTGAATACCTTCTCCGCAAAGTATTCCTTATCGTAGGTGTATATCTCCTCAACGTGCATTCTCGCTATCGGCAGATCTTCGTAATAGAGGAGTATTGCATCCCCCTCTTCAAACCCTGGCTTTTCAACATCAAGAACTATTGGAACTGTCCATGGAGTGTCATCACTGAGGCGCATGTGATCTAAAACACTCTCAAAATCATCTCTCGTTAAAAATCCCTTTAACGGAGAATAAACACCATGGGCTATGTTTTCAATGTCTATGGCGCTCCCATGGTCAATTTGAGCCCTTGGATACTCCTGCTGCTCGCTGAGAATCCTCTCCCTTGTCTTCGGGGCGGCTATTCTCCTAATCAATTTTCCTCCGTGGGGCTTAGAAACCATGATAATCACCTAAAAAAGTTCTAGAGAATCAGTCAAGATAACCCAAGGCCCTTAGTCTTTCCTTGACTTTCTCTTCTTCCTCCTCGCTGAAGACCTCTTCCTTTTCCTCTTCTTCAAGGCTTGCCAAAACCTCCCTCAAAACGTAGGTAACGTAATCCGAAACTGAAGTAAACCCGGTGCCCTCAATTCTCTTCTTTATCTTATCGTATAGGGGCTTTGGAATTGAAACGGTTGTGTATTTTCTCTCCTCATCTCCCATTACAAACACCTCCAGCTTTAACTTTGTTTAATTAAGTTTAATTAAACTTATAAACATTTTCTATATCAACCCCAAAGTAATCTCCCGCTGAAAGGAAATGCTGAAAAAGATAAAATGCTGATCATAAAACCTCCATCAAGGTATAGATCCCCAGCAAAAGGGCCACCAGACCAACGACTTTCTCAGCGTAATTCTTTTCAGCGATTGTTTTTGTGATATAAGGCCCGAGGAAAGACGCTATTAAGGCCGGGATGCTTACTATCGCAAAGATTGGCGAAAAGTGCAACGCTCCAAATGCCGCAAAGGTCAAAAGTCCAAAAGTAACCACCGGTATCTCCGCTATATCCCCTATAGCTATTGATGGCCTGGGATCGTGGTTAAGAACTATCTGGCCGGAAACAACAACCGGGCCAAACCCGCCACCCATGAAACCCTTGTTGAAGCCCGCCATGCTTGAGATCAGTATGAGCCTTTTAGGGGTTTTTCTAAGTTTTATCCCAAGGAGCATCATAGTCCCCAGAAGGGTTACCAATACCCCAATGTAGGTCTTTGTAAACGTTTTGGGCAGGTTTATGTTTGAAAACGCACCCAGAACCACGAATATTGTTGCCGGAACCGCCACAACCAATGCAGTTTTTATATCCTTCCTCGTGAAGTTTTTGACCTTGGTATGCGTTATGCCCCCAACTATATCAACAATAAGCTGGGACAGCAAAACTGTGGGAACCACAACCTCGGGTGAATAACCAGCTATGAGAAGTGCCGGAGTTAGGATCGTCCCGTAGCACATCCCAAGCCCGGTATCTATAACGGCTGCAAAAAATGCCACCGATGCAATGACAACCATGTCCAGCATGACATATCACCTCCAAGATGCCCATGATCCCTTAATTTCTTGAAAAATGCTAGAGATTTCTTGAATTCTTTTCTTTAGGGTAATTGCATTTCTCATTTCAAACACCTTGGTTTAATGATATTTAATTATACTTAATTATACTTAATTAAAGCTTATAAATGTTTCGATTGATAATATGAATCACACCAAGTTAGAAAAGAGGAATTTAGGATAATTAACTTCTTCTCCTAAAGCCTAACTCTTTAGAGCAGAAAGGAGGTCGATTACATCGCTCATGGCGTTCACCTTTTAATTATAAGGGCTTTATGATGGTATTATGATGTTTTTGAGAACCCAAACAAAAGCCAGTTCTAGGCATGATCTCTTTCCAAAGTGCTTTCGGGAATTCCTTTCTTTCTTGCAATTGCCTTGATTTCAAGTGCTGGAATCATTCCAATCCCTCCAGTTCAACATTAACTATGACCCTCCATTTACTGTTAACGTTTCCTTCCCTGGGCATTGTTGGATCTAGGAGAATATAGTTCCTTGTCTTTGGCTTCTTCAAGTCAATATCTACTCCAAAATAGTCACACAGGTAGCCGAGCCTTCTTATGACGGCGGAGTTGTCCATCCTCAACGCATATTCTCTAAGCTTTTCTATGCCAAGTTCCTCTCTAAAAGCTTTGGCAACTTCAATTATCCCCCCACAATACCTCGGCTTGTCCAAGCAGTCCACTACAGTTTTTTCTCTGTCTGTTATGGGAACTTGAAACTCTTCGATCCAGGCTTTTTCAATACCGAAGAATTTCTCAGGCTTTATTCTGACGATTTTATACCTAACCCCAAAAACCCCTAACTCTTGTCTTTTCTTTCTTGCCGTCGTCTGGACAAATACGATGTTGGGTATTTGCTCAGTAAAGCCGTGATAATTGAGGGCTGACCAGTAAGCTATGGCTGAAGGCTTTATGAATAGAGATGTGAGAACAAATTCATGGATTGATGGGGTTTCTTTAGGATCTGGTGTTAAGGCATAAACACCTTTTCCAATCCTTTTTATGAAGCCTGCTTCAGAGAGGACTTTTAAATAATACTTCATTAGGTTTCTGTCAATTTTGAGGTGATCAAGAGCTTCTTGGATTGTAAATGCTTCCCCAAGTTCTAAGAGCTTTGCCAGAACTTCCATTTTATTCATGTTTTCTCAACATTGGGTAAATTTTATTATCTTATTATGAGACTTTTTATGTGAACTACCCCCTGACGGATGGGGCTTCTCCCGTTCCACCTGCCTTTACGGCTAAGGCTTCATGTGGGAGTTTGGGGGGTTCACAGCTCCCCCATCCCATGCCTCTAGTTAAGTCATGACTTTAGGTAGCCCAATTCCCTGGCCTTCTTTAAAACTGCTTCAACCTCTTCCTCGGGAGTCATCTTTGAAGAATCCACCTTAACCTCCAAGTTCTCTGGTTCTTCATAAACTCCATCGTAACCAGTTACCCCCTTTATCTCACCACGCAAAGCCTTGGCATAGAGACTCTTTATCCCTCAATCAGCCACTTCCAAAGGGGAACCACCCTGACCTCCCTTCCATCTACCTCAATAACATCCTCCTCATCCCACGTTATCACACTCAGCTTTTTGGCCTTTAGCTCCTTCCCCACTGCCACAAGGTTCCTGACTTCCCTCCCATAATTATCCCGGGTTATTTCCTTCGTAACCTGTATAAGTTCCACAATTTTCAACCCCTTTTTCAGAACAAAGTCAACCTCTCTCCTAACATCACGCCAGTGCCAAAGCTCATATCCTCTCCTAAGCAACTCAACAGCAACTGCATTCTCCATTTTTCTCCCCAGATTTGGTGATGAAATAAAGCCCGCACTCAAGAGAGCAGGGTCAACTACATACACTTTTTTCGGTGACTTCAGGCTTTCTCGCAGTTTATAAGAAAAGCGCTCTGCTTTGAGGATTATGAAAGATTCTTCAAGATAGTCAACATAGTTCTTTACCGTGTGCACGCTCCCTATATCCAGAGTGTTCTTCAGCCTCGTATAGCTGAATTCTCTGGCAAAGTTGGAGACGAGGTAAAGGGCGAGTTCGTAAAGAGTCGATGAATACTTTACATTTCTCCTCTTGACAACGTCCTTCATTATGATGCTGTCAAAAAGCATCTTGCCGTAGTTCCGGTAATCGTAACCCTTGACGACTATCTCAGGGAAGCTCCCCTTCTCCAAGTACTCTGAAAGTCTTGATAGCATTTTTCCTTCCTGAGGGCTTATCTCCACTTTTGGTTCCACTTTTTCAGCGCTTAAAAATTCTCTAAAAGAGAACGGAAGGACCTTAACCTCCCAGTACCTTCCAGTCAAATGTGTGGCCAGCTCACTGCTTAGCAGCTTCGAATTGGAGCCCGTGAGAACAACGTTATATCCAAGCCTCCTCATTCTGTCCACAAAAAGCTCCCAGCCTTCAACATTTTGGACTTCATCGAGAAAGAGTGTTTTAAAATCCCCGTAGACCTCATGGGTAAGCTTCAAAATTTCGTTAAAGTCTTCCGTTTTTGCCAGCACCTCGTCATCGAAGTTAACATAACCGAAGTACCCTTTAAGAGTCCTTGCTGCCAAAAAGCTTTTTCCTGCCCTTCGGGGACCGCTTATGACTTTTATTAGATCGGTCTGCAGGCCCTGCTTGAGTTTTTCCTCGGCCTCTCGTTTAACGTAGGGCTCTTTTTTCAGTCTCTCAAGTTCATACTTTTGAGTTATTATGTGCTCCCTCATCCTGTGCACCTAAAGAAATATAGTGCACAAAGTTTAAAAATTTTGTGCAGTTTACTGCATAGTTCCTCATATAGTTTGAGATCAAACCTGATCCCACTAAGGCGAGGTTTGAAAAGAAAAAAGTAATCCCCATGAACTCTCACAAAGCCCCATCCCTATTTTGGCACGGTGGTCTCATACTCACCAGAGCTGAATTCAAGGTTCTCTCAGCAATCCGTGAACTACCTCGCCCTTACGGACGGGGTTTCGTGAGAGTTCATCCGGCATCCTGTTGCCGGTAGCCTCACTCTCACTGGCCGGTTCACACGGCCACTACCGGCTATCCCCCTAATGGAGGAATCGCCGGCTACTTTGCACACACCAACCCTTACGAGTTGTCCAGCCATTCGGCTGTTACGAGGTTATTATACTATACAACTTCAGAGTATTTAAACCTTACCCACCCACCTCCCCTTGCGTATCCCCTCCCTTTCGGAAGGGATCTTGCAAGCAACAGAATGATAAAATGACTCAATCGGCTTGTGCTCTTGGGCTCTCAATCCTCTATCCTCAGCATCCACTTCCATAGAGGAATTAGTCTTACCTTGATTTTGCCAATGTTTCTCTCCTCCTCAATGTCCCATGTGATGAGAGTGACTTTCTCATATCCAAATGTGTTTGCTGCTTTCTTCAGGCCTTTGAGCTCCCTTTCTAGAGTCTCAGGATCGTTGACATCGTAACTAACCTGAATTAGCTCTTCTTCCGGAACCACAAAATCCACTTCCCATCCTTCCCCAAGAGCATAATTTATTTCTTTTCCCCTGCGCAGGAGTTCTATAAAGACTGCATTTTCCATGAGCTTTCCAATGTTTTCATCAAACTTTGTGCTTAAAAAAGTGAGGAAAGCTGTATCCACAAAGTAAATCTTCTTGGGGTACTGGATCCTCAGCTTGACCTTTGGGGAGTAAATTTCCACAGGAAACATGAAGTAGCATTCTCTAAGATAATCAAGGTAATTTGAAAGTGTGGCTTTGCTTATGGAATATCCCATGCTCTTAATGGTGCGCTCCATTTTGCTAAGACTGAAGTACTCCGAATTTAAGAGAAGTCGTATGAAGGTCCTCAGTTCTCCCGGGTTTCTGACGTTGTATCTCTCTACAATATCAAGGGCTATTATTGTGTTGAAGTACTCTATAACGATCATTCTCTTTATCCTCGGATCTTCGGTTAATACAACCTCCGGAAAGCCACCATAAATGATGTACTCTCTCAAAAGCCTTAAGATCTCAGTTTTTTTCTCACTAAATGCAAGTTTTTTAATGTTGTCTGGGAGGGAAAAACCTTTGAAGTGAAGGAACTCGTGAAAACTCAAGGGGAAAACCTCAAAAGTTATTGCCCTGCCCCTAAGAGAAGTTGGGATTTCTCTACTTGAGAGCTTTGATGAAGACCCACTTAGAAACAGCTTTACATTTCTTCTAGAATCGTTCACCCTCCTCACCCATGAATCCCAATTGGCAATGTTTTGTATTTCATCAAGGAAAAGATAAAACATTTTTTTCTTGCCGTATAGTTCCTCTATTGTTGGAATTAGCTCAGTAAGTGTTTTAATACTCTTTTCAAGTCTCTCGTCTTCAAAGTTTATGTAGAAGATTGATTCCTTATCTGCATGTTTTGAAAGCTCTCTCATGAGCTGAAACATTAGGTATGTTTTTCCAGTCCGTCTACATCCCGCGAAAGTTACGACCTTATTGAGGTGCCAAGGGATTAGAGAGCGATCGAAGTCTCTCTCGATGAGCTCAGGAGTCCAGTTCTCTTGCCACTCAACTATGACTTTTGCTAATTCTTCCTTCATAATTTTAGGTACGCTCTTAGGGTTTATAAAGGTTGTTTAGTATATTAAACAATCTATTATAAATAAGTGTTCATTATATCTACCCATTGACAGGTATCACACAATGAGACATACATGTGGCACACCCCCTTGGAGCCCTTTAAATTTAACAATCTAATCTCTTCCAATCTAGTGACCTTCTCACTCAAGGGCGAGTATCAGTTTTCTTCTTAATCAGGTGAACTAATAATGCTAGATAGGAGGGCAGTCTCCAAACTTTGATACTTGGCCCACTAGTTTACTTTTACAAAATAATTTTGGGTAGAATTTCAAATTAAAGTTTGATTTAAATAAAATTTATCAAACAATAACGTTTATATACTTCAAAAACCAATCATATAACGAGGGGCACTGTGTGGGAAGGGACCGAAGCGAAAGCTTCACCCTGATCCAGAGTCCATATCCAACCGTAAATCTGACAACTTACCCAGAGTTGTGAGGTTTATGAGTGAAGACGGGCCCTGCCTCAGAGCGAAACTTCACTGAGGCCTCTGATCACGCGGTGTCCCTCACTTGTTCTATTAAACTCCAAAGTTACATTTTTGAAAACTTAGCAAAAGTTCTCCAGTCCCAAACTTTAATACCTTCTGGTTCTATCTTTAGTGCTTCCCTCTCCGGAACTATAAGAATCTTCTCTGCATTTTCAAACTCATGAAGCTTCTCCTCGATTTTTCTAATCTCCTCTTTCTTTACACTGTCCTTCCACTTAACCTCTGCAACTACTTTAACCTTTTTGTGATCCACTAATGCCACATCTATTTCCAATTGAGGCTTCGCAACTTTTACTGGTTGAAGCCCAAAATGCCTTACTAAAAAGTCTTCAAAAAACCATTCCATGTAAAGGGGCATCCTCTCTTTCAAGAGTCTTCCAATTTTTGACTCATCCATCTCGGCTTCAAAAAAAGCATGTTTGGCATTTAAATAAAAAGCGAAGTCTGTTATTGGCGACAAGTGTCTGTAATGTAGAGTCTTTCTCCTCTTCCCAAACAGAGGAATTGCTTTTATCACCCCCATCTGAATTAGATTCTTAAGGTACTGAGAGATTAATCCTGGGTTGTCCTTTTCAATGACCCCCCTTGAAAACAAGAAACTCGAAATTTCGGATGAAGAACCTCTTCCCCCTGCAATCGCCTCCAGAATACCAGCATATCTTGGTGTGTACTCAAGATCCTCCTCACTGAAGATTTCACCAATTAAATAAGGCACATAAGTTCTGAGTTCATCTTCCAGATTGTAAATAATATCCTCTCTGAGCCTCTCAGCCTTTGGAGCTAGCCAAGGCTCTCTAACAATACATGCTACCTCTAAGAGACTTTTCCCACTTAACCCAAGTGATTGGGCAAAGATTATAGAATCCCTTGGGTCCACAAGACCTACACTCTTTAATTCAAACAACCCCAGAAGAGGACTGTTCTTTCCAACTATCCTTCTAAAGTAATGCATAGTGGATGTTATCAAAGTCATCTTCCCTCGTCCACTCATGCCCTGTAACATTGAAAAGAAGGGCTCATTCAAACGATGAAATTCATCTATGATTATTCTCTCTTCAGTTTCAAGTAAGAGAGGTAACAACCTCCGAAATTCCTCTTGGTTTAATTCTTCCCCACTTTGAAGTTCTATGACAGTCTTACTTTTTGTTACAATGAAGTATTTGTTGTATCTGGCCTTCTCCCTAATATAAAACGTCTTTCCGGTCTTTCTCCTCCCATAGATGAGCAACCACTTTGAATTCAAAACTTTATCAAGTTCACGTCTTTGTATAATGATCATTATTATAATCACCATTATAATAACGGACATTATATATTTAAAAATCTTTTGAAGGAAGAACTCATACTGTCAGGATAAGCAGTAGGGCGTTAGATTTAAATCTCTGTTAACACTTCAGAAAAAGAAGGAGAAGAATGCAAACTGAAACCATTATTTATTGCTTACTTTCAGCCTTAAAACCTTTTCATAGAAACAAAATATCAGTTAAAAAGGCAGGAAAGTAGGATTATGCCTGACAGGCCTCGACTATACGACAGTCTGGGAACACTCCAAAAACCTCTTGGATGAATTTTGTTCACGTGACTTTTGTGTTGAAGAAGAGTGATGAGCGCTGTTCGGGACTTTGAAGAAGCGGATGAAACGCTTCTTGAGGACTGACCCCTTCCCGCCGTGAACGGCGAGGGTTCCAACGAGTTAACCCCTCACCAGTGGCGGGAAGGTTTGCGGGCCCATCACCTACTCCCGTTGCCAGTTTCAATTCAAACCGCAGGCCCGGTCTTCGGCCCATTACCCCTACCGCAGAGTTATTCGGGGTTATTGCTCCAAAAGCCAGCCTTGGAGTTTTAAACCACCCGAAGGCAGTTTTTGAAAGGACGCTTTACAGCATCTTCTCTCAAGCTTGGAGGGACATGATGAAATCAATTTAAGGGGGTTGTTCTTAAGTGACTCTCCCAAGGCCATATTACGTTAACAAGTTTAAAAAATTTCTGTAGCTTAGAGGTTTTCTCTTGAACAGTTTATTACATCTCCACCCTAAAGGACAAGACTTTCAAGGGGTAACTGAATGACTTCAGGAAGTGATGCCACGATTATCCTATATGGTATAATAATAAAAAATTAAGAATGGCTCCTTCCTACTCTGAAATAGATAAATCCTAATTTTATAACTTTTTCAGCATCCAGAACATTCCTTCCATCGATTATCACTTTGTTCCTTACTTGTTTTGCTATTCCTTCTAAATCCAAGTCTCTGAACTCTTTGTGATCAGTCACTATAATTATTGCGTCTATGTCTTTGAAGTCTTCCTTCCACTCCACTCCAAAACGCTCAGCATCTTCTGGAGTGCACACCGGATCGTAAGCATAAACTTTAGCTCCCCATTCTTTGAGTTCCTTAATAATTAGAATTGCTGGACTCTTGGTGAACTCTCTAACACCACCTCTAAAGGTTAAACCCAAAACTAAAACATTGCTTCCCTTTAATGATTTCCCAACCTCATTTAGACCCTTAATACTCAATTCAACAACATGGTGAGGCATGAAATCGTTTATCTCTCTGGCCGTTTTAATTAACCTTGGATTCGTCTTTTTG
>LDZR01001980.1_pt1 | contig 17082 bp, 15 predicted proteins | sample 615371 | NCBI WGS metagenome assembly LDZR01 (sample SAMN03408294, study PRJNA278302) | terrestrial metagenome | isolation source: oil reservoir sample K2 | place: USA: Alaska, North Slope, Kuparuk formation | collected 2013
TCATAACCTACCTTAACTAAGAACTCTTTAGCCTTCTCTGTAACCTCCACTTCCATACCTTGCTCCCTTAATCTCTCGTTTACTTTCACTACCATAAGGTCAACTATCTTCTTAATTTCCTCTTCCTTAAGCATTCTGAAAACTATTATCTCATCGAGCCTGTTTATAAACTCAGGTCTAAATGTTCTTTTAACTGTGTCCATTATCCTTTCCTTAATCCTCTCGAAATCTTCCTCTTCGGTTTTTGTAAAACCAAGGGAGCTCTGACTTCTTATATATTCAGCGCCCACATTAGAAGTCATTATTATTACGGTATTTCTAAAGTCTACCGTTCTTCCCTTACCATCGGTTAATCTGCCGTCCTCCAATACTTGCAAAAGGATGTTAAATACATCAGGATGAGCCTTCTCTATTTCATCTAAAAGTATGACCGAATAGGGCTTCCTCCTAACAGCCTCAGTAAGTTGACCTCCCTCCTCATAACCCACATAACCCGGAGGGGCTCCTATTAACCGCGCCACGGAGTGCTTCTCCATATATTCCGACATATCAAGTCTTATCATCGCATCTTCCGTTCCAAATAAGAATTCCGCTAAAGCCCTTGCGAGTTCAGTTTTGCCAACTCCCGTAGGACCCAAGAAAAGGAAAGAGCCTATCGGTCTTTTAGGATCTTTAAGTCCCGCTCTTGCCCTTCTTATAGCACGGCAAACCGCCCTAACCGCTTCTTCCTGATTTATAAGCCTCTTATGGATAAGCTCCTCCATTTTTGTGAGCTTTTCCATTTCTTCTTCTTGCAATTTAGTAGCAGGTATTCCCGTCCACCTCGAAACAACTTCAGCTATATCTTCTGCAGTAACTATAGGTTCTCCCTTTCCCTTTTCTTCTACCCATCTTTTACGTTCCTCTTCAAGCCTAGCTTTAAGCTCTCTCTCCTTGTCCCGAAGTTGAGCAGCCTTCTCAAACTCCTGTTTTTTAACAGCTTCCTCCTTCTCCTTAACAAGCTCCTCTAGCTCTTGTTCAAGTTGCTTAATGGTATCGGGCTCAAGGGTAGACCTTAACCTAACTTTAGCAGAGGCTTCATCTATTAAATCGATAGCCTTATCGGGAAGAAATCTGTCTTTTATGTAACGAGAAGAGAGTTTGGCAGCTGCCTCTATAGCTTCATCGGTTATCTTAACCCTGTGATGAGCTTCGTAACGATCTCTCAGTCCTTGAAGAATCTGCTTCGTTTCTTCTTCCGATGGTTCATTCACCATAACAGGTTGAAACCTTCTTTCCAATGCAGCATCTTTCTCTATATATTTCCTATATTCGTCTAAAGTGGTAGCACCTATTACTTGAATATCGCCCCTAGCTAAAGCGGGTTTAAGCATGTTACCCGCATCAATCGCACCCTCTGCGGCACCTGCTCCTACTATGGTATGAAGCTCATCTATAAAAAGAATAACATCCTTGGCACTTTCAAGCTCCCTTAGTATCCTTCTCATCCTCTCTTCAAACTCTCCCCTATATTTAGTTCCAGCCACTATATTAGCCATATTAAGCTGAACTATCCTCTTGTTCTTCAACACCTCGGGAACTTCACCAGCAACTATCCTTTGTGCCAAGCCCTCCACAATTGCAGTTTTACCAACGCCTGGATCCCCTATCAAAACGGGATTATTTTTCGTTCTTCTGCTTAGTATCTCTATGACCCTCTCTATCTCCTTTTCTCTTCCAATAACTGGATCCAGCTTGCCCTCAGCCGCAAGCCTCGTAAGATCTACGCCGAATTCATCAAGGGTGGGAGTAGAAGATTTCTCTCTCCTCTTAAAAACTCCTTTCTTTGGAGCGAAACCGCTCGTCCTCCCGACCTCTTCTCCTCCAAGCATTTCAAACAGTTTTTCTCTAACCGTTTCTAAATCGGCTCCAAGATTTATGAGTATTTGAGCAGCTATCCCCTCTCCCTCTTTTATTAATCCTAACAACAAATGTTCCGTGCCGACATAGTTATGCCCCATCGACTGGGCCTCGCTGACGGCAAGCTCTAATACTTTCTTAGCCCTCGGAGTGAGGGGAAGCTGGTCCATGTCAACCTTTTCAGTGCCTCTACCAATTATCCTTTCTATTTCTTGACGAACTTTATCCAAACTTATTCCCAGACTATCTAATACACGAGCTGCAACGCTATCTTTCTCCTTCGTCAAACCAAGAAGCAAGTGTTCCGTACCCACGTAATCATGGTTTAGGCTTTTTGCCTCTTGGGCTGCATTGTTTATCACCCTTCGCGCTCTTTCCGTGAAATAATTGTAAAACATCATTTCTCACCTCCTGTAAAGCTACTTCTTATCAAATCGGCTCTAAACTTATCCCTCTCCTCAGGCGAAAGCTCCTTACCTATAGAAAGCTGAAGGTGTGCAGGTCTAATTTTTATTATCAGCTCGTTAAGTTTATTCTTGTCAATGGCGGGAAGAATTCCCATATCCACTCCCATCCTCACCTTAGAAAGCAACTCCATTGCCTCCTTTGAGGATATAAGCCGCGCATGCTTCAGAATACCATAAGCTCTCCATATAGAATCCTCAAGCTCCAAGCCCTTCAATTTTAAAATATGCTTCCTCGTTAGTTCCTCTTCCTCTATAACTCTTAAAGCTATCTTCTCTATCTTATCTACTACCTCCTCCTCCGAAGGACCCAAGGTTATTTGATTAGATATCTGATATAAATTGCCTATTGCTCCCGTTCCTTCTCCGTATAATCCCCTTACAGTCAAGCCCAGCTTAGAAAGCTCTTCTATAACCCTACCAATTTTCTTTGCAATGGTTAATGCTGGAAGATGTAACATCACCGATGCCCTTAATCCTGTCCCCACATTAGTAGGACACGAGGTCAAATAACCAAATTCCTCATCAAAGGCATAGTCTATATACTTTTCAAGAATAGAATCAAACTGATCTATGATCCTCCATGCTTCGCTAAGCTGTAACCCTCCGAGGAAACACTGAATTCGCAAATGATCTTCCTCATTTATCATCATGCTTAAAACTCCCTCTTCCTCCACAAGTAAAGCACCGTATCGCTTATCGCCGTTGTTAGCATGATCGGGACTTATCAAGTGTTTCTCTACTAAGGCCTCACGCTCAATCTGGCTCAACTCACCAAGCATAAGCACCGAAAATGGCTTAAAATAAGGGTCTTTGTGAAGAAGTTCCCTTATTTCTTTGACTACTCCCTCCAAATCCGACCTTTTTGCGACGGATGGGAAAGGATAAGCTTTCAGGTTTCTTGCCAACCTTATCCTACTTGACACAGCTATGTTAGAATTAGGGCCTTTTCCCTTTAACCACTCCAACTTTATGTCTTCAACCTTCATCTATACTTTCTTCCCCTCTATTTCCCTAATTTTGTCTCTTAGTTCCGCTGCCTTTTCATATTCCTCTCGCTTTATAGCTTCGTTTAACTCCTCCTTAAGTCTTTCCAATTCTTTTAAGCGCGCAAGCTCTTCGTTTGCCCTTAAGGGAATCTTTCCCCCATGCCTTGTATTCCCGTGAATCCTTCTAAGAAGAGGAACAAGCTTACTCTTGAAAGTTTTGTAGCACTCAGAACATCCAAGCTTTCCTATTTCCTGAAAACCCTCATAACTCAAACCACACTTAGGACATCTTAACGAAGGAGGCCTCGACTCCTCCCAGAAGGGAAGCGATGGCTTAAGAAGGGTTCCCAGCAAGTCTGGAAGAGAGAAGTCGAAAGATAAGAAATCTCCTCCCCCTAAGAGTTTCTCAGCACAATCCTTACATAAATGAAGTTCCTCTTTCTTTCCCCCAACAAATCTCGTGATATTAACGGTAGCCTCCTTAGCCTTACAGTTCTGACATATCATTATCTTCACCTTCTCCCCCCGAAATAGAGCAAAGGAGCTTCTTAAGTAAAAAAGCTCTCGCAATGTTATACTTGTATTCGGGAAAGTCACCAAGCTCATCAATTATTTCATCTAATGCCGAGAGGGCAGATTCTACAAGAAGCCTCTCTCTTAAGGAAATGAATTTATCGTTGGTAAGACGAGATATAAGCCCCTTTGCCCTTGTCCTATCGATAGCCTCCCCTATTTCATTAACCATGTTTTCAAAAAAGCACTCTTTTGTAGGTACGCCAACTTTTATTATCCTTATATAACCTCCACCACCACGCTGGCTTTCAACTATGTAACCCCTGTCTGGCGTAAAGCGAGTTCTTATAACATAGTTTATTTGAGACGGAACACAACCAAATCGTCGGGCTAACTCTCTTCTTTGAAGGCGGATAACCTCACTTGATGCTTCCATCAAAAGCTTCTTAATATAAGCTTCTATGTGATTTGCAAGGCTCATACCCCACCACCTCTTTGACCTTTTCTGACCTTCATTATAAACCTTATTTAACCTTATGTCAAGCATCTATTATCTCTTCGGGAGCCAAATTTTCAAAACGAGTATATTCCTTGAAAAATTTTAATTTAACCGTTCCCACAGGGCCATTTCTATGTTTACCAATGATTATTTCAGCTATTCCAGGCTCCGCTTCTGGCCTATAAACTTCCTCTCGATATATAAAAGCAACCACATCAGCATCTTGTTCTATAGCCCCTGAATCTCTTAAATCGGAAAGCTGTGGCCTTTTATCCTGTCGTTGCTCAACAGCTCTTGAAAGCTGTGAAAGCGCAATTACGGGCACATCGAGCTCTCTCGCGAGAGCTTTCAAAGCTCGAGACACCTCAGAAACCTCCTGTTGCTTACTTTCTACCCTTTTCCTAAGCTGAACAAGTTGAAGATAATCAACAACTATAAGTCCTAAATTTACCTCCGCCTTTAGTCTTCTTGAGCGAGCTCTTATCTCAGCGACACTTATATTTGGGGTATCATCTATGTATATGGGGGCCTCACTTAAGCGAGCAGCAACCTCCGCCAATTTTCTCCATTCCTTGTCTCCTAAAAATCCCGTCCTTATCCTCTGGGCATCTATCCTCGCTTCCGAACTGAGCATTCTCTGAGCTAACTGTTCTTTTGACATTTCCAAACTGAATATTGCAACCGGGATTCTCTCCTTACATGCAGCGTGAAGAGCCACATTTATCGCAAAGGCCGTCTTTCCCATCGAGGGTCTAGCTGCTATTATATTTAGAGAGGAAGGTTGAAAACCTGAGGTAAGCTTATCAAGTTCCTTAAATCCGGTGGGAACTCCTGTGATCTCTCTACCTTCGCTATATCTCCTTTCTATCTCATCTATGAGAGGAGAAACTACACCACTTATATGTTTGAAGCCCGTCTCTTCTCCTCTTCTCATTATCTCAAAAATTAAACGCTCAGCTTCATCAACGAGCTCCTCTGTAGGCCTATCTTCTTCGTAACCTAAACGGGCTATCTCCGTTCCCGCTCTTATAAGCCCCCTTAAAATTGCCTTTTCCCTAACTATATTAGCATAGTAATCAGCATTAACGGAGGTAGGAACACTGTGGATAAGCTCCGTCAGGTATTCTATACCACCGATATCGTCAAGTTTCCCTACCTTTCGTAACGCCTCAGAAACAGTAATGAGGTCTACCGCCTTGCCTCTATCAAATAGCTCGAGAATAACCTCGTATATTACCTTATGAGCGGGCTCATAAAAATCATCGGGGCGTAGAATCTCTATAACCCTTGCTAAAGCATCTCCATCAATTAATATAGAACCTAAAACAGACTGCTCTGCCTCAATATTTTGAGGGGGAACCCTCTCCTCTATCATGCCTCTGGCTCTACCCTAACTTTTACCTCCGTCTCTATTCCCAAACCAAGTTTAAGCTTAACAACGTGCTCTCCAACTTCCTTTATAGGAGAAGCGAGTTCCACAACTTTCTTATCAATATCAATCCCCATAGTTTTCTTGATAGCTTCAGCTATCTCAGAGGCTGTAATAGAACCAAAAAGCTTCCCTTTGTTTCCTGCCTTCGCCTTCAAAATCACTTCTTTGCCTTCCAGATTTTCCTTTATCTCTAAAAGGACCTTCCTCCTCCTTTCTTCCTTCTCCTTCTTTTTTAAAACTTCACTCTTAAGCCTGCTTATCTCACCCTCTGTAGCCATAACCGCCAATCTTTTAGGTATCAAAAAATTTCTTGCATATCCATCTGCAACATTGACGACGTCTCCTCTCTTACCAAGCTTTGGCACGTCTTCCAGCAATACAACTTTCACAGGCCTCCCCTCCTTCTCCTGAGATCTATGATAACATCGAACATTCCTAAAAAAAGAGCCACCTTGGATAAAAAGGGCTGGGTAAAAACAAAGAATATTACGACGATCCTAAACCCCCTTTTGAGCCTAAACCTTTTCATGAGATAATCCAAAAAGGAAGCCCCTTGAATCGTGAAAAGCACTCCAAACACGAGCTGAAGATTAGCTCCAGCGTTAATAAGATAAGAATTAGAAGTATGCCCCCCTATTATAGAAAATAGGATTCCAACAGCCATACCCCAAAAGATAGAACGAGGAAACCTCCACTCACTAAAGGAAGGAAGGGATGGGAAAGTCTCCCTTAACCTTCTTAGCACCCAGCCTGATACCACAAAGGTAAGGAAGGCATCCAAGGCAGAAGCAAGAATTATTATAGCTGGGAAAATAGTCCGCAAGTAGTTTAAAAAAGCTGATAAGTTTTGATCACTCAAAGGTGACCCCTCTTGAAGCAAGCCCAACTTCCTATAAAAATCTGCAGAACTTTTAAAAGCATCCTGTATCATCTTCAGGTTGAACTCAAAGGGGTTAATTCCGAGGATTAAAGCGGAAAGAGAAAAAAACAGGATTTTGGCTCCTAACGAAGCCAAGGTTCCGTAAAAGAGCACTTCACTCGGCCTAAACCCCCTGCCTACTAAAAAGCCTATAGCTATAGCAACAACCGCCGAGTTAAAGATAAAGACAAAAGCCTGAAACGGGCCTCCAGCTAAGAGAATTAGGAAAGAAGATATTGAAGCACCCGCTAATCCCCGCTTCAGGCCATATCTCATGCTCAAGATTACAAGAGGGACAGGCGAAAAAAGCGCTAAAAATATACCAATCAGCGGAATGTATAAGCTTCCAAGAAATAGAATAAAGGTAAGCGCAATTAAAAGTGCTCCTTCGACTGTTTGCTTCGTACGCATTACCTAAAAGTTTACTCTACAACAAAAGGAAGTAAAGCCATTATTCTAGCTCTCTTTATAGCTCTTGTAAGCTGACGTTGATGTTTAGCACAATTTCCCGTTATTCTTCTGGGAAGAATCTTCCCTCTATCAGAAAGATACCTTCTTAACTTATCCACTTCCTTGTAATCTATCTCTCTAACACCATCAACACAAAAGGCACATATCTTCTTCTTCCGAACCCTTCTAGGCATCTTAAAATTCCTCCTTTCCAAGGAAAGCTAAAATGGGATTTCGTCTTCTTCCTCATCAAAAGGGGGGAAATCCTCCTCATCCCGTAAGGATGGAATATCCTCTTCCTCCATTCGAGGAGTCCCACCTAAAAATTGGACTCTTAAAGCCACAACCTCAAAAGCTCTTCTTCTTTGTCCATCCTGAGTTTCGTAACTTCTGACCCTTAGGCGCCCTTCAACCAAAACTGCTCTTCCCTTTGTAAGATATTGAGAACAATTTTCTGCCTGTTTTCCCCAAACAACTATGGGAATAAAATCAACCTCATCAACCAAGGCACCGTCCCTATTGGTATAGCTTCTATTAACTGCAATGGTGAATTTAGCTACCGCTTGCCCTGAAGGAGTATAACTCAGCTCAGGATCTCTCGCAAGGTTACCCAAGAGGATAACCTTGTTATAACCTCTTGCCATTAAATCAATCCTCCCTCTTCACTACCATAAACCTCATTGCCTTTTGATTTATCTTCATCACCCTATCAATCTCTTTAAGTCTATCCGGGTTAACCTGAAAATAAAAAATAGCGTAAATGCCCTCCCTCTTCTTGTTAACAGGATAAGCCAACCTCCTCCTACCCCAAATGTCTACCTTCTCTATCTCGCCTTCTTCTCTCCTGATTAAATCCTCCACCTTAGATACTTCCTCTTTTAGTGCCTCATCTTCAAGACTGGGATCGAAAAGAACCATCATCTCATATTTTCTCATTACCTAAAAACACCTCCCTTTGGACATTAACAAACTTAATGGCTCCCCTCCCCTAAGGGGAGCAGGGATTCACAACTTATCGTAGGTAATTATACCACAACCTAAATATAAAGGAAGTGTTCTTCCAGCCATTTTTCGAACCTGTCTACGAAGCGACTCAAATCATACTCTTCTATTACAAACCGACGAGACTCCTGAGAAAGCTTCAACGCAACAAAATCATCTTGAGCTATCTTAAGGCAGAAGGAGAGCAACTCTTCGTCACTACCGCCAACTAAAAAATGCTTTCCCGGAGTTCCTTTTAGCCCCTTAGCAACAATGGGAGTGGTAACCACCGGTATTCCCCATGACCAGGCGCTAATAACTTTTGTTAAGCTTCCCATAGACTTTTTAAAGGGAGCAACGAAAATCCTAGACCTCAACACATAGGGAGAGGGATCCTCTACCCATCCCAAGATATGAACTCCCTTAAATTTTGAAGCCTCTTCCTTAAACCAATCGAGAGGCTCTCTTCCCAAAATCCAAAAATTGGCATCTTCAAATATGCTTTTATATTTAACCCATACATTCTTAATAAAGCGTAAAAGCTCGGAGCATATCCACCGGATGTTTAAGCTGGTGGTTATAAGAAAATCCTTGTTCCTCAACAAAATATCCGGACTCAAAATAAGGTTTTCAGGAAAGCGAGCAGGTCTCCATAAAAGAGGTTTCCCAAATAATTCAGCATACTTACCTTCTACTGGAGAGAGATAAACTACACCATCGCAACTTTCGAGCGCCTTACTTTCCTCATCCCTCAGCCTCACAAAATTAATGACAGCATCGAGCTTCTCCCAAAAGTCCTCGCAAATATCGAGAATATTAAGATAAGCCCGCCATTCCAAGTTATGAAGGTCTAGCAAAATCTTAGCTTCAGGAAAAGAAACCTTAATATGTGGAATTAGAAAACCTAAGTAAGAGTGGCTCAAAATAACAACCCGAGGGTTAAAACCTCCAGAGGAAATTTCCTCCAAAAAACCGTATATCTCTCGAACGTCGTTTCTAAGTCTAAAGAAACTCTTATCACTGGATATTAACTTGTTGAAATATTCCTTTCTGCTTGAAAACCTATTAGGCTCTACGGTAAAAACCTTACGAGCCCAGGTTAATTCTTTCAAGCTTTCCTGCAAAAGCCCATAAGGAGAGTTATATTGAATCAAAGTAAACTCCCAGCCACGATTAGCAAGTTCCTTCAACCAAGGATATATAGAAAACTGGCCACCAGATCTCAAAGGATAAAAAAGATATGGAGCCACCCACAAGCATTTCATCCTCTTATTCTCCTTAAAAGGGGTATAAAGAGAATACCGAAAAAGGTGAAAATAGTTAAGACCTTCGTTTTTTCAGGAAACGGCTTCAGCTCACATCCTCCCTTAAGCTCCTCACGCTCGAAGCTGAAATTAAACATGACATCTATCTTGCCGTTAACCGCTCCATCAAGGTCGTACTCCCCGCCATCCGATAAAAGCAAGAAATCACCTTGTGATTTCTTATTACCGAATTTACCGTTTCTCCAGAACTCTGTCTCAAGACTGCTCACGGGGAAAGAAAAGTCAAACGTTAATTTAACACTCGCTCCCGGCAGTAAATCAACTATGCTTAGAAAAATCGTATAAGGGTTATCACCTTTCATAGAGAAATTTTTAATTTTACCACGCTCAGAGGCAAACAAAATTCCCTCCTCCCTTAAATACACTACGCTCGGGTCATAAGCACATGACCCCTCCAACTCATTCTCTACCCCATCACCATCATCATCCGTCGAGTCAAACGCCGTTATTTTAAATGAAACTTCCTCTTCAGCAAAAGCACCCCTACTATCTAAGGCTCTGACCTTCACACTACCTACTTTATCTTCAGATAAAGCATAAGCCACTAAGTATGCTTCCGAAGCGCGAGGGATTAAAACCCCTATCCCTTCGTCAAGAAGTTCCCAGCTGTAGGTAATGCCATCTCCGTCAGGATCCTCTGCAACACAGGAGAACTTAAAAAGGGTTCCCTTCCCACCGAGGGATGGAAATACCTCAAGGGATCTTATCGTAGGAGGAGAATTATAAGACAAGGTCTTAGCCTTCACCCATGTTCCATCACTTTCATTCCCTGCCCTATCCAAAGTGGTAACCCTAAAATAGTAAATGGTATCAGGAACGAGGTCAGAAACAACGAAAGAGCTCGAACTCGAAGGCGATACACTTACTTCAGCCATCATAGAATCCACCCCATAAATTCGACACCCTACAAGGTCATCATCTTCCGGATTATCCCACGTTAAGGTCACGGAAAAGGTAGAAGGTAACGCTTTAAGATTAAAAACCTCAGCCGGAGGAGTTATATCTGGCTCCAAAGGGTTATCAGGTTCAGTAGGCTCTTCAAGGGTTTTAACGCTGATTATTTTACCTTCACTCTCGTTACCAAAAAAATCAACGGTAGTTATCTTAAAGGAATATAAAGTATTTGCCAAGAGATCCTTAACCTCCACACCCTCTTCCTCCGCTTCACAAACAAAACTCCAGACCCCCTCATCTTTAGTAAGATAAATTCTCACGAAACCAAAATCTAAGTCATCGGGGTTGTTCCAAGACAGTGAAACCGAATGAGTAGAAGGCTCAGCATAGAGGACTAAGACCTCCGAAGGTGCAGTCACATCATACTGAGCTTCAAAGGCTCCCATATCAGGTAAGGCTCTTCCGTCATTGTCACCATCAGCTGGCCTTAAAGCTCCATTAAAATCTTCATAAGGATAGCTTGCCTGGCTCCCCTTATCTATACACGGGCTACCCAAGGATAAAGTATAATCTGAAGTAAAGAGAGGATCATCATCAATGCAACCTTCTCCAGAAAAACCCGTCAATAAACTATATCGAGCGTTCAAAGAAGAACCGCTTGCAACAAAAAAGTCCTTTTTATCAGATATCCCATCATTCCCCCACACTATGGAGTTTTCCAATTCCACCACAGAAACGTTTGTTACGTAAAGTCCTCCTCCATCCCTCTTTGCCAATCCATTTCGCGCAGAGTTGTTTGCAATCGTACTGCTTTTAATGGCAAAGCTGGAACCATTACAAACATAGACCCCACCACCGCCATCATCGGCAGAATTTTCCACGACTAGGCAATTCTCAAAGAGAACACTTGAATTATCAATTAAAAAGCCTCCACCCATACCATAACTCCTGTTACCCTTAAAAAGACACCTTTGAAACTTGGCATTTAACGTTCCATAGTTAATAAGCGCAACTCCTCCTCCATGGCTACTTGCGGTTGAGTTTTCAACCATAAGGTTAAAAGCATTTAACGAAAAACTCGCACTTCCAGAAACGCTTACACGAAGAGCTCCTCCCTTTTCCCCGGTAAATCCACCAACAAGCCTTAAGTTACTTAGGGTAAGACTTAAATTTCCTGCCTTAATCTCGAAATCGATGACCCTTCCGTTCCCGTTGCCGTTTAACTGAAAAAGGCCATCTTTACCCTCTATGGAAATGCTATCGCTACCACCTGCAAAGCTCACGAAGACATTCTCTGAAACATCATCAATCAGGTAAATAATATCTTCCTCATCATTAGAGATAGCTTCCTCCAATGCGCTTGATAAGGTAGGATAATCAATCGTAGGAACCTCAAACGTCTTGGCAAAAGCATGGCAACTTAAAAAACAAAAAATACACATGCTCAGGATAACATATCTATTCCTTCTTAAGGATGATAAAGTCAACGCTCTTCCCCCCACTACTCACCGTGTATTTTCGAATAACGATATTAGGTATCTGGGTTGATATCTCCTCCCTTGACCACTTATAACCTTCCCTCTCTCCGCTCACCTCCCATTCCGGCAACAAGTCGAGCAAATCTCTGGTAACCACGTCTTCGGCCACAAGGGTCATGGATAGTAAATCCTTAGCCTCGCGAACCATCGATACGCTCTGGGTAACGAGGCTCAAAGCCCCAACACCAACCAAAGCCAAAATCAAGGTAGCTATCAAAACCTCTATTAAAGTAAAGGAGCTTCTCATGAAAATTCACTCATCATCGGGACAATATTTTTTAAATTTTTCGAATATCTTCGTCAAAACCTTACCGACCATCAAAAGCTCAAGAAAATCCATGACCACTATCCTATCTCCAAGACCATAACTCTCAATTTGTTCAACCATCTCATCCTCATAAACGGTTGAACCAATAATGATTATATCCGGATTAAGAGCTTTAAGTTCTTCGGGAGGAATAACCTTTACCCCTTCAATTTCTGTTCCCCATTTCTTCCGGTCATTATCAGTAAAATACGATGGGCTTCGATTCAAAAACTTAAGTATCTCCAACGCTTCCTTACCACCACTCGATGCACCAAATATAACGATATCCCTCGCATTGAAGAAGCGATCGATCTTCCCTTCAAATTCCATTATGGTTTCCCTAAATCCCATCTCCTACCCCTCCAATTCTCTTAGTCTTTTTCCTGCCAAACCATGACCGGGCTCACGGCTGAGACAAAGATGATAGTATTCTTGAGCTTCCTTCTTATTTCCTCTTTTTAAAGCTATCTCGCCTAAATGGAAGTATATCCCAGCCTCGTTATAAAAGTTCTTGGAAAGAGCCTCCTTAAAAAGCCTCTCAGCATTATCAAGATCACCAATCTTCTCATATAAGGAAGCCAAGTTGTAAAGATATAAAGGGTCCTCTATGGCAAACTTACCGTATAACCTCGTGAAAACAGTCAGTAGTAATTTTGCTATATTTTCCTCGTCACGCTTAGCAAGCAGGATAAAGATTTCGTTAAAAAGGTTTTTTAAACGAAGAGGATCTGTTCTAAAAAGAACCTCCTCGTGAAAAGAAACGAAGTCAATCTCCTTTAATAAATTAAACACAAGCTCACTAACCGAATTCCCTATCAATAACCCTGCATAGATTGCTTCAAGAAGAAAACGGACCTTATAAGTTTTGTTCTTCAAAACTTTCAAATAATTTGTAGAATCGTTCAAGACCTCTTTAACGATCTCGTTATCCTTCGCTGAAGAGAGCTCCAACAACTCTTCCAAGCCACGGGACGAAAGATAAAAGCGCCAATTTTTAAGCTCGTCAACGGTCTTTAGACAGTAAGTCTTTTTCCCGATCCTCTCAAACAATGAGGCCCTCTTAACCAAGATATGGGCCTTATTTAGCGGTGATATAAGCGGGTTAGATTCTGCTAACTCCAAATAACTAAGAGCTTCCTCGTATCTTCCCTTCCTCGAAAGGATGTCTGATTTTAAAATCAGGGCTCTCCAATAACCGGAATCTGTAGACAAAGCCTTATTTAACTCTTCCTCCGCCTTTTCGAACTCATGTCTCCTATAAGAAATGTTAGCTTTAGAAAAGAAAAAATAGGATTCGGCTCTTTTTAAGATAACTTCAGGAACATCAAGGCTTACTTCCTCTTCACGCTTTTTACGAATAGAGTCTAACAGCCTTTTTATAAAAACCAAGGAAGAGCATTCCGCTTTAACCCTCGGTTTAGCTTCCAAAGCCTTCTCTTTAAGTTTATCGTAAATCTGAACTGCTCCCAATACCGTGCTACAAATTAGCTCCTTATCTATCCTATTATTTAGAGGAATCCATGCACCGTTAAACTTCGATAAGTAATAAGAAAGCAGACACCCCTCTGTTGCTACAACGGGTATACCGTAAAACATACACTCCTTTAAAATACCGGAACCTGCAAAAGAATGTTCATAAGGATCATAAGCGCAAAAAACGATCTTAGAAGAAAGCAGCTCTTGTAAAAACTCCTCTTGGGAGTTATCAGTCCCTTCCTTCAAAGCTACCTTTCCCCTGTATTTTGCAAGCTCTCCAATTAGCCTTTCGTGTCCCAAGAGCGTAGCTTTAAGCTCTAACCCTGCATCTAAAAGATGGGGTATTATATGCAAAAAAACGGATGCCCCCTTTCTTTCCTCAAAGCTTCCGGGGAACGAAATGTCGAAAACCTGGTCATCTACATTCACCTCAATATCTGAGGGTATAGGATAAGGAAGAACCCCACTTACTCCTTGGGGACAAACGTGCTTCTTAAATACATAATGAGCAATTTCATGCTCCCAGAGAAAAGTATATCCTTTACAAGCCAATAATCTCAGCTTTTCATCAAAAGGGAGAAGACTAACAGAGGCATTGTAAAATAATACTTCCTTCTGAAAATCAACCTTAACGAGCGACTCAACAAAGCTCTCGTATAGGTCAAACACAACTATTGCATCGATATCTTTTCTTTCATTAAGTTCCTTTAAAGCCAGAAAAGGGTTTCTATAGGTTACTACCTCTTTTCCACTTAAGGTACGAGGCGAAACTATATGCACTCCTTCAGGTCTTAGATAAAAGCAAAACTTATCCTCCTTACACAATCTAAGTGACTCTTCAATTAACCTTCTTGAATGACCAAAGGGATGACAATCTAAAAAGAAAAAGGCGACCTTCAAAAAACCCCCTCCAGACCGATCTTATGTATTGATCCCCAAGGGTAGAAAACCCGTAAGGCATTACCTTCAATGGAAACCGGGATACCTGAAAATATCTTGTCTCCACGAATAACCTTGATATCCTCTACTCCATTCGCACCCAAGCGAAAGGCTCTTATATCACCTAACCAGACGGTATTGCCTATATAAATCCCATCTTTATAAAGCCAATCCCTAAATGTTAACAGCCTTGGGTCAAAATAAGCCTTAAGTCTCTCAGGAACATAAGAACGAACAGATGCCGGGAAAAACATGAGGAAAGTATCATCAGGGGTTAGATAGGTAAAGTTTGAGTCGGAATGAAAAACATCCTTATGGTTCGTTAGATTCCTTAGGAAAAACTTTCCCTTATGAAGATATGAGGAAAACAGGTCTCCCCAGGCGGTATCAAATAGCTTAACTCCCTTAGCCCCATCAGGTAAGGCGATTTCCTCGACCAAATCACCGCTACGGGAGTCAAATATAAACACGCGGTTATAAAACAGGCTTAAAGCGTAAAGTTTATCGTGCTTGGGGAGAATACTAACTATTCCCAAAATATTTTCCCTTCCCCATATAAGATTGCCATCAAGCGAGAATTTGTATAATGTTCCCTCCCCCCAATCGGATATGTAAAGCCCGCTCTTATCCTGAAAAGCGCAGCCTCCCCAAAAAACTTTCTTTATCTTCGTTACCTCACTTCCATTAGAAGCAAAGTTATCCATCAAACCCTGTATTTTTTCAACCAAGGCAAAGTAAAAGATATTTATTGAAAACACGTTTGAAAGTAAGTTCCCCAAAAGTCTCCTCAGCTCAAGGTCTTCGACATACCTTATTAAACCTTGCTTGCTCTTCCAATCTACAAAGCTATTAAGCCAATCTATTAAAACGTCCTCATTCCCGCATAGAAGGAGAGCCCTTTGAGAGATCTTATTTATCCAATTCCAAAAATCAAAGCTTCTTAAAGCAGTCTCTTTTTGCCTTGGGTCTGAAACCTTCTTTAAATTCCTCTCTATGTTGAGGAGCGATAGTTCCAAAATTTTCAACACTTGCTCCACATCAACCTTGTCTCTTCTTAGATAGTTATAGAGCTCTTTTCTAAAACTCTCCCTTTCCTCGTAAGGCAGTCTCCAATATATTTCCCATGGGAAAAACCAAATTTTGTCCATAACGAGAGAAATCCTAAAAAGCTCCAAAAGCTCATGCCTGATATCTTCTACAGAATCTCCTTTTATCAAATCCAAAAAATAAAGTATATTAGGGTAAACTCTTTTAACATCGAGCTCTAAAGAAAGGGCTCTTGAATTTAGCTTTAAAAGGGTATCATCGTCTGGACTCTTAGAAAGCTCATCTAAAACGCTACTTAAAGAAGCGCCTTTCTTCTTCTCTTTATCGACAAGGCAACCGATGAGTCCCTTGAAAGCCTTCTTTCTTGCCTTCACATCCACATCGAGAACAATAAGCTTACTTTCCTCTGTATTACATTCAAGCTCCTCCCAGCCATCTTCCTCAGGGGCAACCAAAGATTTTCCATCCCATAAAAGTAAAGAGGTTGAAGAAAGAATCGCTTTAAAATTATAGGTTACCCTCTTCTTTAACAAATTCCCCCCCCTAACCGTTAAAAGAAAACCATCGTGTAGTAAGTAAGGCCTACCTTCAAACAAGGTCCAAGATATAGGAGAAGAGGGAAGATTCCATATAAAACGAGGTTCTCCCCCAATGGAAAAATTAATTAACAAAGTTTCACCATCGGCAAGGAGAAAAGCTCCATCATCATAGAGTTTTATTGCACAGGGCATATCAAACAGATAAAGAGGAGAATCTAAAAATAGGGAAGGTTTAACCAGCTTTTGAAAATTCAGAATGACTTTTTTGTCCTTATCTACCACTATCATATTACCATCTTTAAAGTCTATCCAATAGGGATGAGAAACCTCTGGAGGAAGGTTTTCTATCTTCCATTTATCTTCCTCTCCCACATATTTATAAAGCCTAAGCGTTCCCACATCAAGAAGATAAATTTCCTCCCCTAACCGAGTTAAAGCGAGGGGGTTCCTAAACCCTTCATATTTGGCAATGACCTTTCCATCAAGACTTAGCTTGTAAACCCTTCCTTCAAGATAGGAACTAACAAAAAAATAATCCTTTCCCGAAAGACCATCATAGATGAGCAATTAGGCTCCCTCCCGCTTTTTTTTTTCGGATAAAAACAGTTCGTTCCTAAAGACCGAGTATTTCCTTTATAGCTCTTTCATGAAGAGGCGTCTGAGGACGAGCTACCCCAGCAATGGGGTCATAAAAAACAAGCTCTGCCGAAGTAAGCCTTTCAACGCTCTCCCTATCTTTAAGAAGCATATCTACCCTCCCGCCCATAACGATCTTAACGAGAACTTCTCCATCCCTTTTAGCCAATTCCTCCTTCCCACCCCAAAGCCTACCTAACTTTTCGAGCACCTCTCCCTTAATCATGTTATACAA
>LDZR01000655.1_pt1 | contig 16942 bp, 16 predicted proteins | sample 615371 | NCBI WGS metagenome assembly LDZR01 (sample SAMN03408294, study PRJNA278302) | terrestrial metagenome | isolation source: oil reservoir sample K2 | place: USA: Alaska, North Slope, Kuparuk formation | collected 2013
AACCCGGCTTTTGCTGGTCTGGAAAATTATGGAGAGATATTTCGTTTTCAGAGTCCTCTTACGCATGAATTTGCAAGCTCTTTGCTTACATCGATTGTACTATTCTTCGTGTGTTTTTCCATAGTTTTTTCAATGTATGCGGTTTTTAAGAAAAAGAAAATGGGTTTTGTGAGTATAGCTATTTCAGTCTCCCTGATGGTATTACTTCAGAACAGGACTTTTTTTACCCTGCTTTTGTGCAGTTTGGTAGCGACGATGACATACCTGATTTTGAAAACTTACCGGTCTATAAAGATTTTCTTAGGAAAAATTTTCTCTTTATCGTTGGTTGCTTTTATATTCCTGATTATTTTTGATAAAAGATCATATACTGTGCTGGATTTGTTTCTTGAAGCACGTGATAGAAATCTTTTCATTAAAGCTGTTTATAACACGGCGTATTATGTCTTGCTCAGCGTTCCTATCACTATAGCACTTGCACTTGTTATAGCACTACTTCTGAATAGCAATATAAAGTTCAGGGCTTTTTTTAGAACAGCTTACTTCATTCCCTTTGTAACCTCTGCAGTGGCTATCTCACTTGTTTGGAGATGGATTTTTGATGATGCGTATGGATTACTTAATTATATGCTGTCTTTTTTGAATGTAGAGAGAATTGCATGGCTCAAAGATGAAAGATGGACAATCCCGACAATTGCAATCGTATCTATTTGGAAGACTGTTGGGTATGATGCCATCATATTACTCGCAGGATTGCAAAACATTGATAAATCTTACTATGAGGCTGCTGAAGTTGATGGAGCCACAGCGTGGCAAAAATTTCTTCACATAACGTGGCCACTTTTAACTCCCACGACGTTTTTTTTACTGATAGTTTCACTTATAAGTTCTTTCAAAGTATTCACAGAGGTTTACGTTCTCTACAGTGGATTGCCCGGACCATATAACAACAGTGGTATGACCATGGTTTACTATGTTTTCGATAGATTTTATGTCCAGCAAAGAATGGGTATTGCCTGTGCGGCAGCGTACATACTGTTTGGTATAATATTGATTTTTACCGCTGTACAATTTTTAGTGGGTAAAAAGACTGTCGAGTACGCTTCTTGAGGTGAAAAATTGTGAGAAAGACGATCTTCTCACTGTTTGTTTATTTGCTCATTACAGCCGGGGCGGCTTTGATGCTTTTGCCCTTTGCATGGATGGTTTCCACTTCTTTTAAAACAAGAAGTGAGGTTGAAACCTGGCCACCAAAGTGGACCTCCAAGAATTTTTCCAGAACGTGGGATGTTAAAGTGAAATTGTCTCGAAGCTCAGCAGGAGGAATTGATTGGAAAGGTTTAACGTTGAGAGAAGCTCTGGTTCTTAGCAGAACAGAAGAATCTGGAAATATTTTGTCAATTCAGATAGACGATGATCCAGTTTATCGTGGGACAATGGTTCTCTCATTATCTGATAACTTTAGCTATCTTGCGGGAAAACTTGATGATTCACAGTTTAAAGAGTTTTCTCAAAGACTTCTTCAGAGAGATCTTCCAGAACAGATTGGGAAATTGATTAGTTCATCAAAGAATGCTGAAGAATTTTTCTCCAATTTCTTTGCTATGTATCTTTATGGCTCAGAAGCAATCCTCGACAGGAGAAATTATATTTCTCAACTGGAAAAAACGATAGAAACATCCCTGAATCAAGCAGAGACATTTGAAAGATATTCTAATAGATTGCCAGAAGAATACAAACAGGAGTATATAGAAATGATCTCTGATGGAAAAAAACTGCTCAATGAAAGACTTTCAGAACTTTCGATATTGAAAAAAGGATCAGTTGCGATTCTTCAGACTGACGAAATAAGCATGATAGATAAATCTTTAAAAAATACTTTGAACATTTTACAATCAAACGAATTATTTGAAAATTTAAAAGATAATGCTCTTATGCGGTTGTACAAGGCAAGGGTTATTTCACCAGTTGAAGATTTATTGAATCTTATAGAAGTGTACACATTTGTCAGAGAATATTTTAAATCTGTTCAAATCCAGAAAGCAGATACCAGACAGATTGTGTTCAGTTTTCTGAGCAAGAAAGAAAAAGATCAGCTACTCAAAGAATATTTGTCTATGGAACATTTTTCGGCCGATGTTGAGAAGATTATACAATTTCAGATGAATCAATCAACTGAATCACTCCCGGAAAATGTAGAAAAGCTTCTTGATGAGCGGCTATATGAAGAGTTTAAAAGTCTGCCGATAGAAAATATTAGAGTTTACATTCAGCAGTTAAAGCAGGTACTTTCCTCATTAAGCGGAATTCTGTCGGATATGAAAATATCATCGCTGGATCAATTTGAATCTTATGAGAAAATGCTGGAATTTTTTGAAGATCTGAGTTTGAATCAAACCGCTCAGATTGCCTTGGAAAAACTCGGGAACCTCTCAAAAGTGATTTCAAAAGATGTTTTCTGGAAAATGGCAGTTATTTTGTACGATAATGTTCAACAGATAGCCAAACTCAGAAAAATTTATTCTCAGGTTCAGAATTCAATGAAACTTTTACAAGCACCAGATTTTGTGAAAAATGTCAGATTAAAACAGAACCAGACCATTGAAATAGAACTGAACAATGTACATCCTGTTTATCTTGAAGACGATAATTATACCTTGCGGGTGAATTTTTCCTTTGCAGAGATGCTTGCAAATATATTCCATAATTATGTCACCGCGTGGAAAAGTGCACCTTTTGGCGTGTACTATATAAATACGGCCTTTGTATCTACAGTGACAACTATTCTGGAAGTTATAATTGCTGCCATGGCCGCATATGCTTTCGCTTTGATGAATTTTCCCGGTAAAAACTTGATTTTCGCTCTTTTCCTTGGCACGATGATGATCCCGGGGGAAGTTCTATTAGTTCCAAATTTCATAACAATATCCAAGCTTGGGTGGATAGATACTTATTATGCGTTAATAATACCATGGGTTGTAAGTGTGTTTGCTATATTTCTTATGCGCCAACATTTCCTAACTTTGCCCAGAGAACTGCAAGATGCCGCCAAAATTGATGGGTGTTCACATTTTAGGTTTCTCTGGACAGTTGTTGTACCGATATCAAAACCGGTGGTCATAACAAGCGCCCTGCTGAAATTTGTTGGAAGCTGGAATGCTTTCTTGTGGGTCTTAATAGTTACAAACAAAGACAAATTTAGGACATTACCGGTTGGTCTTCAAACATTCAGCTCTGACGTCGGAACAATTTATAATCAACTTATGGCAGCAGCAACGTTTTCAATATTGCCTGTGATTGTACTATTTCTATTCACCCAGAAATATTTTATTCGTGGAATTGCGAGAACTGGCTTGAAATAGGGAATGATAGGCGTGAAAATGAACCGTAAGAAAAAGAGGGGAAAACCCAGTATGTTTATAGCAGCAATTTTATGCACATTATGTGCTCTGTCGATATTTTTCTGGACTTCCTATGTGCATTACACAAAAACTGTTCAGGAGAATATTCATCTTTCTCGCCAGCATGAAAATCTTTCTCAACGGCTGGAGGAGTTGTACAGACTTAATAGAGAGTTGATATCGAAAATGGAGGGAGAAACGAAAGAAAAATGATTTTTATCACAACTTCTCACGATCCAGTGGATGAGCAGATTGACAGAGCGAAGGCTCTTTCAAACGATTTAAATATCACCTATATTTCCAGAAAGCATTGTTCAAATCTCGAGCTATTTATTCAAAATGATTATTGTTATGTCGTGGAAAAAGATCGTATAGTGGTAAGATGGAAAGATGGTCAGTTGTTTTTTCACCCTTCAATGGCAAAGGTGAGAATGAAAAATCTGCAGAGAGGCTTGAAAGATCATCTCATAGAATCTTTAGACCTAAAAGGCAACGAACTGGTACTTGATACAACTCTTGGTCTTGCAACAGAGGCCATTCTAATGGCAGCGTTTTTAGAATCAGGAAAAATCGTTGGAGTCGAGGGATCTCTTCCAATTTACGTTATTGTCAGAGATGGGTTGTCGAATTATAAATCAAATTTACCGTGGATAAATGCCGCTATGAAAAAAATAGAATTGATTCACGCTGATTTTAAACAATTCATAAGATCTCTTCCGGATAATTCTTATGATATTGTTTACTGTGACCCTATGTTTGAGAACCCAGTATATGAATCTTCATCTATGAATCCCTTGAGGCCGTTTGCATTATATGATACGATTGATCAGAATGACGTAAATGAAATGTTGAGAGTGGCGCGAAAAAAACTTGTTTTGAAAGCACACGCGAAGGATAGCTTGTTTGAACGTATAAAAGTGGATTCGATAACAGGTAGCCGGAAAAGCTGTGTGTTTTATGGGGTGATCTATAAAAAGTGATTATTATTACAGGGCCAACGGCTGTTGGGAAAACAGATTTGTCGATTGCAATCTGTTGCAAATTGAACGCAGAAATCGTTTCGATAGATTCAAGGCAATTGTACAGATATATGGATATAGGCACTGGGAAACCGACTTTGAGCCAGAGAAAGATAGTAAGACATCATTTGATTGACATAGTTGATCCAGATGAATATTACAGTGTGTATCAATTCAGACTGGATGCGATTAGGGCTATTCAAGATATTGTAAAACGTGGTAAGATTCCTTTGTTTGCTGGAGGAACGGGACTTTATATAGATAGTCTTGTAAGAGGAATCTTTGAAGGTGTTTCGAGGGATGAAGAACTGAGAAAACAACTTCTTCAAAAAGAAACTCAGTGCCCAGGTGTTTTAAGATCTATGCTTGAACGAATTGATCCAGAGCTTGCTGATAGGATTCATAAAAATGATTTGAAGAGAACTGTAAGAGCTCTGGAAATCTGGATTAAAAGCAAAGAAAAGCCCTCTGAACTCCGAAAAAAAGTGAAACCAGTTGGTAGATTCACCGTAATTATTTTGCATCGTGATAGAGAAGAGCTTTATGATAGAATCAATTTGAGAGTTAATGAAATGTTTCAAGCAGGGCTTCTTGATGAAGTAAAAGATCTTATGAAAAGAGGATATTCAAAAAATCTTAATGCTTTGCGGACAATAGGATATCAGGAAAGTATAGCACATCTGGAGGGTAAATTAAATTTTGAATCAACTGTCGAACTTGTGAAAAAAAATACCAGGCACTTTGCAAGGCGACAGGTGATCTGGTTTAGAAGGTATAAAGACGCGATTGTTATAGATCTTTCATCAAGTTCGTACAGAGACGCCGTGAACACAATATCGAGGATCGTGCTACAGGATTTCCAGCACGATTCCTTTTACGATGGGGGGTTTAGTTATGACTGAGAAGTTCAATCTTCAGGATAGGTTTTTGAACATGTTGAGAACTGGAAAAATTGAGGTTAAGGTATACCTCGTGAACGGATTTCAAACTAAGGGTATTATCCGATCTTTTGACAGCTACACTATTTTGCTGGAAAGCGAGAATCAGCAAAATTTGATTTACAAGCATGCAATCAGTACGATCATGCCGTCCAGCTTTGTTAGATTGGTGAAGAAAGAAGAAGAAGAGCAGGAAGGTCAAACGGAGAGTGCAACAAATAAAACGCAATGAGTTGATGAGAGCTATTGTTATTACAATAAAAGGTGATTATTCTTCTGTTGAAGAAATTCAACAGTTGTTGCGTACATTAAATATCGACACTGTCGAAGTTCTCTACCAGAAAAGAGAAAGACCTGATTCAAGATATTACGTTGGGGAAGGAAAGATCGGAAAATTGTTAGAATTGATAGATTTTTCTGGTGCGCACATGGTCGTTGTCGATGATGAATTAACACCGGTTCAGGCAAAAAATCTTGAAAAAAAGCTCAGTGTAGTGATCAAGGACAGAACACAGGTTATACTTGACATATTCGCTCAGCACGCCACAACAGAGGAAGGAAAGTTGCAGGTTGAGTTCGCGAAGTTGAAGTATGAGTTGCCAAGGTTAATTGGACAGGGAAAATGGTTATCGAGACTGGGTGGTGGAACTGGTACAAGAGGGCCTGGAGAACAGAAAATAGAAGAAAAACGTCGCAAGATACGCGAAAGGATCGTTGCTATCAAACGACAACTTTCAGAACTTGCAAAAGACAGAACACAGCAGAGAAAAATGAGGCTAAACAGTGAATTGCCAATGGTGTCTGTCGTAGGTTACACGAATGCCGGAAAATCAAGTTTGATAAAAATAATAAGTGGAAGTGATATTTTAATTGCAAATCAGCTTTTCAGCACACTTTCTCCGGTTGTCAGAAGAGTAAAGCTTCCCAGCGGAAGAGTGGCGCTTTTTAAAGATACAGTGGGATTTATTAAAAATGTACCTCACACAATTATTGAGGCATTCAAGTCCACCTTAGAGGAAATTCTGTTTTCTGATTTGATACTTTTAGTAGTTGACCTGTCAGATGAAAACTTTCAGGAAAAACTTGACACTTCTCTTTCAGTTGTCTATGAGCTTGGTGCAGATGAAATACCACGTCTTTTAGTTTTCAACAAGGTTGATTTGATACCTTATTCTCAACGAATAAAAATTTTGCAGTCCTATCCAGGGGCTATCTTGATAAGTGCAGTAAAAGCTGACGGCATTCGTGAGCTTCTGAGCTGTATTGATAAAGAGCTGGAAAAATCAGAAAAAGAGGCTCTACTTACCTTCAAATTGCAGGACATGTCATGGGTCCTGAAAGAAAGAGAAAAAATAGTTGTTAAAGAACAGATATTCAGAGACAATCAGGTGATTGTCAGGATAAAAGCGCGTTCAAGTGTTTTAGAGCGCCTGAGACAGCATAGTACGCAGGAGGGATGAATCGGTGAAAAGGTACCTGGTTTTACTGGTAGCGATGATATCAACTATTGTGATCTGTGCGACATTCTCTTTTCCAGTAAGTACGACTCCATTGCTTACATCAAGCTTTGGTGAGTTTCGGGGCACTGGAAATCGTGGTCCTCACTTTCATATGGGAATCGATCTATCAACTGGTATGAGGAGTGGTGTTCCTATTTTAGCAGCTGAAGATGGGTGGCTCGTCAGAGTGGAAATTGACGAGGACGACATATATGGTAATGTGGTTGTGCTTTACCACGACGATGGTTACAAAACACTTTATGCGCATCTGAGCGAATTTTCAGAGAAATTGAAGCTGATCATCGATTCTGTTGTGTCTGAATTTGGAAGAAAGCGAATAGTTGTAAAATTTCCAGAAAGAACATTTTTCTTCAAAGCAGGAGAGCCCGTTGGATACTCCGGTCAAACTGGTGAAGCAGCTCAACCTCACTGTCATTTCGAAATAAGAAATATTGATGAAACCATTTGCTATGATCCATCGCAATTTTTGAATATCCCAAAACCAAAAGAAGCCAGATTCATTGTAAAATCACTTGTAATTAATTCAGAAAAATATTCCTATAGAGAAGATGAGGTTTATCCTTTTAAAGGAGATTTTCCAAAAATAAGCATCAATGCAGTAACTGAAATTAACAAAAACGTAATCGGTTTGAAGAGTTTAAAGATGTATTTGAATGAAAATCTCGTGTATCATATTGATTTTAGTGAAATACCAATAGATGAATTTAACAACGTCTGGAGTGTTTATACGAACGATTCTGTAGCGGATGGATATAATTACGATGCGTGGTACAAACTTTATCCAGACCAGTGGGGCAATGTTATAAAGGTTGATAACTACGCCGAGATAGGTAAATTACCATCAAAAATACTTGTGAGAATAATCTGCACTGATTTCTGGAACGAAGAATTTGAGGTTAGATTCTTTCTCGAAAGAAGGTAGAGAAAAGTGTGGTTTTTCAAAAAAAAGAAAAAAAGTGAACAGGATCTGTTGACAAATCCGTTTTATAAAGAAGGGAATTTATTCGTGATTTATTTCAAATGTGAAAAGTGTGGTGAGTATTTCAGAAGTCATTTGAGGGCTGGTTATGATTTCATAATTGATTATGATAATCCTTCAACTCCATATAAAGTTGACAAAATTTATGTTGGTTCCAAATGCCCTAATAAGATTCATCTTATTGCTACCATGAGTTCTAGTTATAAACTTAGAACGGTTACTCTTGAGGGAGGAAAATTTATCACAAAAGAAGAATATGAGTCAGTTCAAAAAAAGGAGGATGAGAAATGAAAAGACTCTTTACAAGTGAGAGTGTAACAGAGGGACATCCGGATAAAGTGGCAGATCAGATCTCAGATGCTATTCTTGACGCGCTGATTGAACAGGATCCCGATGCACGGGTTGCTGTTGAGACTCTTGTTACAACAGGGCTGGCTGTTGTTGCTGGAGAAGTAACCACGGAAGCTTATGTGGATATACAGGATATTGTCAGGAGAACGATTCTGGATATAGGTTACACACGCGCAAAATATGGCTTTGATGGTGAAACTTGCGGAGTTGTAACATCAATACACAGTCAATCGCCTGATATAGCTCTTGGTGTTAACAAAGCGTTGGAAGCAAAAGAAAAAAATGACGATGGAGACGAGTTTGATAAAATAGGGGCTGGCGACCAGGGTATGATGTTTGGATACGCTACCAATGAAACGCCTGAATTTATGCCTCTGCCGATAGTTCTCGCTCACCAACTTGCGATGAGATTGTCAAAGGTTAGAAAGGAAAAAATTGTACCTTTTTTAAGACCCGATGGAAAGACTCAGGTGACAGTTGAATATAGCGATGACGGTAAACCGATGAGAATTGATACCATCCTTATCTCTGCTCAGCATGATCCAAATGTGACTATAAACGAATTAAAAGAAGTACTGCTGGAACATGTTATCAAGCCGACTATTCCCGAACAATACTGGTCTGATAATATCAAAATATTAGTTAATCCAACTGGCAGATTTGTTCTGGGAGGCCCATCGGCGGATACCGGTTTGACAGGTAGAAAAATTATAGTTGATACATACGGTGGATGGGTACCTCATGGCGGAGGGGCCTTCAGTGGAAAAGATCCGACGAAAGTTGACAGATCTGCCCACTATATGGCACGGTACGTCGCAAAGAATGTTGTTGCTGCGGGGCTTGCGGACAGATTTATGATTCAGGTAGCATACGCTATCGGTAAAGCCAGACCTGTATCATTAATGATAGACACCTTTTCTACATCTAAGGTTGACGAAGAAAAATTGAAAGATGTGATAATACAGCTGTTTGATTTTCGCCCGCTGGCGATTATCAATAAATTGAACTTGCAGAGGCCTATATACAAAAAGACAGCTGCTTATGGCCATTTCGGCAGAAATGATCCTGATTTTACCTGGGAATCTCTCGATGCTGTTGAAGAGTTGAAACGCGCATTTAATATCTAAAAAAGGAGGCGTTAAGGTGGAAAAAAAGAATAAATCGGCTGAAAAGAGAGTCAGACAATCTTTTTTAAGGAGAGAAAAGAATAGGGCATATAAAACCAGGATGAAGAATGCTATAAAGAAGGTTCTTGCAGCAGTACAGACTAAAGAATCAAGTGAGAAGATTGAGGAATTACTGAAGCAAGCTATAGCAGCCATCGATAAAGCCGCTTCCAAGGGCGTCATTCATAAAAATCAAGCAGCTCGCAGAAAATCACGCTTGATGAAAGTAGCGAAAGCGTGAACTCGCTAAGAATGACAAGAAAGATTTAAAAAATTTTTCCTTGATGTTCCAGCACTGATTTTTCAAGTGCTGGATTTTCTTGTCGTGATAAAATTATATTGAGGAGTATGATTTTATGAAGAATCCGTGGATCGGATTTGTGGTGTTTTTATCAATGCTTTTGTCTGGTCCAGTGATAGCCTATTATATAGCAAAGATGTGGTTTGTTGCAGCATGGTATGTTGCATTGTTTCTATTGAGTCTCTATCTTGCTGCTTTAAACGGCGAAAAGATCCCATCTCTGTTTACCATCAACAGAAAATGGGTATTAAAGAGCTTTTTATTTTTGCTGTTGATGTATGGACTTTTAATGATAGTTAATACGATATTTCCTGCGCCAAGTGTGGTAAATCAATTCAGCCAGCTCGATATTGTAACAATACTGATCATTACGTTAATAGGTCCTGTTGCTGAAGAAATGGCTTTTCGAGGCTATATTCAGGGAATGCTGAGAAAAAAATTCAACGCGAATTTCACCATTGTATTAACAGCATTGATCTTTTGCCTGTTTCATTCGCTGTCGGTATTTCCACAGATTTTTGTTACAGCGATTATTCTAAGCTTTGTCAAAGAGCTTTCAGGTTCACTGCTACCTTCAATTGTGATACACTGTCTAAATAATACGGTAGCGCTCGTTGCTTCAGTTTTCGTTTGAAAGGGGTGATACGATGTTCGATAGATTTTCTGAAAAATCAGCGCAGGTTTTTGTTGATGCACAAAATGAAGCCAAAGAAATGGGACATTCTTATGTTGGAACAGAACATATACTTTTATCGGTTCTGAAACAGGACTTACCTGTTGTTGAAGCTCTTTCTGAGATGGGTATAACCTATGCCCGAACAAAAAATGAGGTTATTTCAATGGTGGGCATGGGTATGAGAGGATTTGCCAGTTCACCACAGATGACACCGAGGGCAAGAAGAGTAATAGAAATGGCATATGAGGAAGCCAAATATCTTGGAAGTGAGAAAATACATCCAGAACACATACTGCTCGGCATCATAAGAGAAGGTGAAGGAATAGCTGTCCATGTACTCAGGAAAATGGGTATAGATCTTGGTGTATTGAGGCGCATGATAGTTGAAAGTACTTCACCAAGAATTAACGATGCTGGTAGTGAAAGGACTTTTGAGAATTCGTCGGTGAGACATCTGGAAGGTTTTGGTATAGACTTAACGGCGCTTGCGATGAAGAATCAGCTTGACCCGGTTATTGGAAGAGAGGAAGAAATAGAAAGAGTTATGCAAATTCTGGTGAGAAGGAAGAAAAACAATCCAGTTTTGATTGGGGAGCCCGGAATAGGGAAAACGGCTATTGTCGAAGGCCTTGCACAGCGAATCGTTGCTGGAGAGGTTCCTGAGCCGTTGAAACATAAAACAATTTTTTCGCTCGATGTTGCCGCTCTCGTTGCTGGAACGAAATACAGAGGCGAGTTTGAAAAAAGGATGAAAAAGCTTCTACAGATAGTTACCAAGGACCCCGGCATAATTTTGTTTATTGACGAAGTCCATACAATAGTTGGTGCAGGATCTGCGGAAGGTGCAGTGGATGCAGCAAATATTTTGAAACCAGCCCTTTCTCGTGGAGAGATTCGCTGTATAGGCGCGACAACACCCGATGAATATAGAAAATACATCGAAAAAGATGCGGCTCTTGAGAGAAGGTTCCAGAAGATCTACGTCAAGGAACCAACTGTCGAAGAGACTATTAACATCCTTAAAGGTTTGAGGTACAAATATGAGACTCATCACAGGGTAAAGTATACAGATAATGCGTTAGAGGCTGCCGTATATTTATCAAAGAGATATATTACAGATCACTTTTTACCCGATAAAGCCATAGATGTAATTGACGAGGCCGCTGCAAGAGCTCGCTTGAGAAGCTTTGTTATTCCTGATGAGCTGCAACAACTGAGAAAACAGCTTGAGCAAGTCAAAGCCGATAAAGAACTTGCCGTTTTAAATCAAGATTATGAAAGAGCAGCAGATCTCAAAGAAAAAGAAAAATTGTTGAATCAGGAGTACACAGAAAAATATGAGCAATGGAGAAAAAATGTTGAATCTTCAATTGTAGCAGTCGATGTTGATCAGATATCCGAAGTAGTCTCAGGCTGGACAGGTATTCCTTTGATGAAAATAGAAGAGAACGAGAGCATGAGACTGCTCAATCTTGAGAAAGTTTTACACCAAAGAATAGTTGGGCAGGATGAAGCAATTAAGGCCATAGCAAGGGCTATAAGAAGGGCGAGAAGCGGGTTGAAAGATCCAAGAAGGCCCATAGGAGTTTTTCTGTTTCTTGGGCCTACAGGTGTAGGAAAGACCGAACTGACAAAGGTTTTGACCGCGCATCTGTTTGGTGACGAGAAAGCTTTACTCAGATTTGACATGAGTGAATATATGGAAAGATTCTCTGTATCCAGATTAATTGGTGCACCACCTGGTTATGTTGGCTACGAAGAAGGAGGTACTTTAACTGAAAGAGTAAGAAGAAGACCATTTTCAGTTATACTCTTTGACGAGATTGAAAAAGCGCATCCTGATGTATTCAATATTTTACTTCAAATTATGGACGATGGCAGGTTGACGGATTCGCAGGGAAGAGAAGTGGATTTCAAAAATACCATAGTTGTTATGACAAGTAATATCGGTGGCAATTTGATAAACAAATCCAAGAAAACTATGGGTTTTGTCTCGCAAGACGCGGATAAAGATTATCAGGAAATGAAATCGTTGGTCCTGGAGGAAGTTAAGAAAACTTTTAGACCAGAGTTTCTCAACAGGATCGATGAGGTGATAGTTTTCCACCCACTAAACAGGGATCATATAGAAAAGATCGTTGATATACTTGTATCAGACGTACACAAAAGATTGGAAAGTAAGGGCATGACACTGAAGCTTACGAAGGAAGCTAAGAATTTCCTGATTGAAAAGGGCTATGATCCTGTATTTGGTGCGAGGCCGTTGAGAAGGGCCATACAACAATACCTCGAAGATCCGCTGGCAGAAGAATTGCTACGCGGTAAGTTTGCTTTTGGAGATACAGTAGTGTGCAAAGTAAGTGGAAACGGATTGAAATTCACCAAACATAGATCTAAAGCGGGAGCACTTAAAGGATGAAAGAAAAGGAACGCTTCATCTGCAAAAGTTGTGGTTATGAATCTATCAAATGGTTTGGCAAATGTCCTCAATGTGGCGAATGGAACACAGCTGTCGAGGCAACTTCTAAGCCTCTGGAAAGAATAGTAGATCTTGTTAATCTGAAAGATGTTTTAAAGTCTGTCAACAGTACCCGGTTGACGACCGGTTTTACGGAACTTGATGCATCTTTGTGCTCAGGGATCGTGCCCGGGCAGGTGCTTTTACTTGGTGGCGAGCCAGGTGTGGGGAAAAGTACTCTGGCGCTGGAGATCTGTGCGTGGTTTTCAAAAAATGGATATAAATCTTTATATGTATCTGCGGAAGAATCAGTAGATCAGCTAGCAATAAGGGCTCGCAGGCTCGCCTGCGAAAACCTTGACGGTATAACTGTTTGTTCAGATAACGACATTGATTCTGTTCTTCAAATTATAAACGAAGATTACAGCCTGATAGTGGTGGATTCACTGCAAACGATGTATTCTGAAGAAGTTGGGACGTATCCCGGGAGTGTTGTGCAGGTTCGAGTTTGTGCCGAAAAAATAATATCTAAGTGCAAAGAATTATCTATTCCATCTATTTTGATTGCCCATATAACAAAGAGCGGTGAAATATCTGGCCCAAAGCTTGTTGAGCATTTAGTGGATACTGTCATTTATTTTGAAGGTGAAAAAACGACAGAACTTAGAATTTTGCGAGTTATCAAAAATCGCTTTGGGCCATCGGGAGAAATAGCTGTTTTTGAAATGAGAGATGATGGCTTGAAACAACTATGTGATCCTGTATTTTTTGATCTCACAGACCAACTTCCTGGTAATTGTTTATCATGTGTTATAGAAGGCTCCAGGGCTTTTGTTGTTCAAATTCAAGCTCTTGTTTCACGAAGCAGATCGAATATGCCAAGAAGAGTCAGCAATGGATTTGACATGACCAGATTGTTGTTGTTAATAGCTACTATAGGAAAACACATGCGTTTACCGGTTGAATCGCACGATGTTTATGTAAACGTGCTTGGTGGGTTAAGAATAACTGATACAGCCGTTGACGCTGCGGTTGTTGGTGCGATTCTCTCATCTATGATGGAGAAACCCATAGAAAAAACATCAGTAATTGGTGAAGTTAGTTTGGATGGTAGAATAAAGCCTGTATATCGTATGAGATCAAGAATAGATTCGTTAAAAAGAGCAGGCATACAGTCTGTAATAGTTCCAAAAAGTGTTGATCTGAGCGATAAAAATCTGGTAAAAATCGATTCTTTACAAGACATGGGGGATGTACTGGGGGTGAAGCTGTTTGATAGCTGAAGAGTTGCTTTCGAAAATAGCTATTCTTTCGCCCGGGACAAGATTGAGAAAGGCTCTTGATGATATAATATCAGCAAATCTCGGAGCTCTGCTGTTTTTTGTTGATGATCCACAGAAATACGAAGACATAATACAAGGTGGATTCGACATAGATTGTCCATTTTCTCCGGAGAAACTTTATGAGTTGGCAAAAATGGATGGTGCAATAGTTATTTCCGACGATGTAACGAAAATACTTTTTGCTAATGTGCATTTAGTTCCGGATCCAACAATACCGACTATCGAAACTGGAATGAGGCACAGAACTGCTGAACGCGTAGCGAGGCAAACTGGGCAAATGGTAGTTGCGATATCAAAAAGAAGAAATGTCATATCACTTTACTATGGTCAATACAAATATGTCATGAATGATGCTCCTTTATTGATTGCACGTGTCTCTCAGGCAGTGGACACACTTGAAAAGTACAGAGAAAGTTTTGACAGGATAATTGGTACTATAGAAATTGACGAACTTCGCACCGGTGTTTCCATATACGATGTGGCTCGTGCTATCGAAAAAGGGCTTCTCATGTTGAGAATTCATGAGGAAATATTTCCATATGTTATAGAACTTGGAGGAGAAGGTAGACTGATAAATATGCAACTTGAGGAAGTTTTGGAGGATGTCACCGATATAACCTCACTTTTAATCATGGATTATTCAATCAGGGATCTTGATGTTGATCAAGCAAAGGAAATCATAGAAAAGATGAAACAGGACAAGGAAATAAGTTTAATGAGAATTATCCGAACACTTGGCGTAGATGTACAGAGTTTATCTCAGGCAGGCGAAGCTATATATTATCCAAGAGGATATAGAATATTGAATCATTCAGCGAAGATACCCTTGAGTGTTTCGGCAAATGTCGTGAAAACCTTTAAAAACTTGAAAATTATTTCGGAAGCTTCTATTGATGAACTTCAATCAGTTGACGGAATAGGCGAAAAAAGAGCACTTGCAATTGCCTCTGCAATTGGTATGCTTAAAAGCAGAACAATTTAAAAAGATATATGGTACAATGACAGAGGTTAAAAAGATTTGCTTGTGAAGGAGGTCTGAGTGTGAAGAGGACTTATCAGCCAAACCGCAGAAAAAGGAAGAGAACTCATGGTTTTCTTGTAAGATCAAGGACACCATCCGGCCGAAGAGTATTGGCCCGCAGGCGTGCAAAAGGAAGATGGAAAATCGCAGTTTAGATTTTTGTTTGAGAAGAACTGAACGGCTTAGATTTTCCAGAGATTTTGACAGGGTTTTCCGATTTGGAGCTGTTATTCAGAGCGAGTTGTTAACGATTTTGTACGTGGGTAATGATCTTGAGCACAACAGAATAGGAGTCATTGTTAAAAGAAAGTTTGGCAAGGCTCACGATAGAAACAAAATTAGACGGTGGATAAAAGAAATCTACAGATTGAAAAAGCATGATCTGAATAAGAGCTTTGATATAGTTGTCTTACCTCGGAAGACCCTGTCAGATATTTTTAAAGATATTCCTTACGAAGAATTTTGTAAACATTTGACAGATCTTCTAAAGAGGATAAAATGATGAAGAAAATTGTCGTATTGATGATTCGCTTTTACCAGAAATATATTTCCCCTTTAAAACCTCCAACATGTCGGTTTACTCCGACTTGTTCGTCTTATGCGATACAGGCAATCGAACGCTTTGGATTGCTAAAAGGAGGGTATTTGGCTGTTAAAAGAATCATAAGATGTAATCCTCTCAACCCTGGAGGACACGATCCTGTACCGGAAAAATTTACTACAAGGAGGAGATTCATTTGAGGAAGTTGATCATTCTAATTGTTTTGGCATTGTTGATCATAACTGGTATGGCGAAAAATGAAATTCAGGTTGTCACTTTAGATGATGGGATAAGAGTTATTACACGTTTCAGTGAGCTGGAGTTCAGTAGTTCAGGGGTTTTGAAAAATGTTTATCTCACCGCGGATCGTAGATCTCATGTATTTGAGGAAGCCGGAGATGGTCTGGAACTCTTCAGCCCAGAGGGCTCTTCTTTAATGGTAATAGATTTTTCAATAGAGGGTGATATGATTTCGCCCAACACCTACTCGGGGGATCTGATTTTAAAATACGAATATACGGGAGGTGTAAAAAAAACCATAACCGTTAAGAATTCCCCAGAGTATGTTTTTACCGTTGAAGTAAGTTCCATGGATCCTGTTATTATTTCTCTGCCGCGGGTATGGTATGAAGATTACGATCGAGTCGTGAAAGATTATTTCATATCCTTCTCTCCGAAGATCAAAGCTATATCTCTGGTGAAAACAGGTGAAGGCAAATTAAGCTCAAATAAGCTGGCTATCAATGGTTTTGAAAAAATAGTGGTTCATATGGCTCCATTTAAAAGGATATTCCTAAAAAAACTCTTTGGTGAAGACTATTCCATACTTATGGATACGATAAAAACAATAGATGGTAGTTCTTCTTGGTACGACCCAGTTTTCTATCCGTTAGTGTGGTTTTTCTGGTGGTTATTCGAAATGACCAGGAATTTTGGCTGGGCAATCATAATATTCACAGTTATTGTCAGATTTGTTTTGTATCCACTTTATCACGCGCAGACCAAATCCATGATAAAAATGAGAAAAGTTCAGCCCAGAATAGAGGCTATAAGGAAAAAATACAAAGATCCGACCAAACAGCAAGAAGAGCTTATGAAAGTCTACAGAGAAGAAGGCATAAATCCGGCTGGTGGATGTCTTATGCTTCTGATACAGCTGCCAGTTTTCTTTTTGCTGTACGCAGTTATAAGATATTTTCAGGAAGAATTTGCTTTTGGTAGTAAATTT
>LDZR01000656.1_pt1 | contig 16897 bp, 15 predicted proteins | sample 615371 | NCBI WGS metagenome assembly LDZR01 (sample SAMN03408294, study PRJNA278302) | terrestrial metagenome | isolation source: oil reservoir sample K2 | place: USA: Alaska, North Slope, Kuparuk formation | collected 2013
AAAATGCCCGGGCGATTGATAGGAGAGACAAAAGATAGTGAGGAAAAGACAGGATATGTCATGATTTTACAGACACGCGAACAACACATAAGAAGAGAGAAAGCCACGTCAAATATATGTACAAATCATGCACTTATGGCCGTAACGAATGCGATATTTATGAGTATTCTGGGTCCACAGGGCATGAGAGAGGTTGCTGAAAGAAGTTACACTAATGCTCATTATCTGGCCAAGAAATTGTTAGAAAGTGGATTTGAACTTGTTTTTGATGGTCCATTTTATAATGAATTCATTGTACGAATGCGTTCTGAATATGATAAGATCTGGAGAAAGCTGTTTAACAATGGAATACTCGCTCCTCTCCCTCTTGAGTGGTATTATTCTGAATTCAAAGATTGCGCACTTGCCTGTGCAACAGAAGTAAATACAAAAGAAAGCATAGAAAAACTGGTTGATCTTTTGGGGCGTGATATTGTATGATAATCTTTGAAAAATCAGTTCCCGGCAGGAAAGCTTACAGATTACCAGATGAAGAGCTTCAAAGGATTGATCCTGTTTTTCCAGAGCATTTGAAAAGAACCCGCCCATTAAGATTGCCGGAATTATCAGAGCCCGACGTGGTCAGGCACTACACTGCTCTTGCAGAAAAAAACTATTCTGTTGATAAAGGTTTTTATCCACTCGGGTCATGCACGATGAAATACAATCCAAAGCTGAATGAGTATGTTGCAGGCCTGGAAGGTTTCACAGATATTCATCCATACCAGCCATGGGAGTCAGTTCAGGGTGCGCTGCAGGTGATGTATGAGCTGAAAGAATTTCTTTGCGAAATTACAGGTATGGATGAAATGACTCTTCAACCAGCTGCCGGTGCCCATGGGGAATTAACGGGAATGCTTATCGTTCGTGCATATCACCTTTCTCGTAATGACAAAAAAAGACATGTGGCACTGGTGCCAGACTCAGCACATGGTACAAACCCGGCTTCTGCGGCAATGGCAGGTTTTGATGTTGTGGAAATTAAATCAACGGAAGATGGGCTCGTTGACCTTGAACAACTCGAAAATCACCTTAATGATGAAATAGCTGTGCTGATGCTCACAAATCCAAATACACTTGGATTGTTTGAAAAAGATATTGTAAAAATAGCAGAGAAGGTTCATCAGGCTGGTGCTCTTCTTTATTATGATGGAGCGAACCTGAATGCGATAATGGGTAAAATCAAGCCTGGAGAAATGGGATTTGATATAGTTCATCTCAATTTACACAAAACTTTCTCGGCACCACACGGAATGGGAGGTCCCGGGAGCGGCCCAGTTGGGGTAAAAGCTTTTCTAAGTGAATTTCTTCCGATCCCAATTATTAGAAAAGACGGTGATAAATATTATCCAGACTTCAAATTGCCAAATAGCATAGGTAGAACCAGAAGTTTTTATGGAAACTTTCTGGTTCTCTTAAAGGCTTATGTATACATACTGTCTATGGGGAAAGATGGGCTGACCAGGGCTTCTGAAATGGCAGTTCTGAATGCAAATTATCTGCGTTCCTTGATATCGAAATTTCTTAAAATAGCTTCACCGGGAATTTGCATGCACGAGTTTGTAGTTGATGGAAGCCAGTTTGTAAAAGAAACAGGAGTAAAGATACTTGATGTTGCAAAGAGGATTCTTGATTATGGACTTCATGCACCAACAGTGTATTTCCCTCTCATTGTTCATGAAGATATGATGATAGAACCAACTGAAACTGAAAACAAAAATACCCTGGACTATTTCGCGAAGGTGCTTGAGAAAATAGTCGAAGAAGCGAAAAAAACACCAGAAGTTGTGAAAACAGCACCTCATACAACGCCTGTTAAGAGACTTGACGACATAACAGCAACCAAAAAACCTGTTTATAGATACAGATTAAGTTAAAAGGGGGCACTCAGCCCCCTTTGAATGTTTATTGAGCAGAAATTCTATAAAGCGGTGATACGAAGTCCACTTTGCTTATTTTTTGAGGAATATCATCAACGTCGAAAACATATAATCCATCGCTGGCTGAAACATATGCATACAATGCGCCTGAAAGCTCTCTGATAACTACGTCATGAGCATAGGCAGATGTGTTCCAGCCGATGGGAAAGATGATCTCCGTTTCCTCAAGATTTCCAGCAAGATCATCGACGTTGAAACACAATATACCACTGTTACCCGCCGCAACAAAAACCTTATCATCGTAAGCTGTTATTCCGGCAAAATTCTCAGCAATTTCTCCGAGTGCCACACTTGTGGCGTAAGGTGTTAAGTCATTTCTGTAAGCTTCCAGATAAAGCTGATCTGAGTCTCTTCCAATGATCAGTATGTAGTCATCTTTCAATATCATGTCCACAGGTGTATAATTAATCTCAACTTCTCCTTGATGGTTGAGAAATCCTTGCGATTCAATGGACATCTTAACCAGCTTTAATTTTTCGTCTTTAACCCCTGCCAAATATATTGTGTCCTGGTTTATTGCTATGGCGCCAACTGAGCTCATATCATAAGGTTGAGTAGATTCTGTAGCAATGTTGTAGACCAGAACTCTTTCATCACCTGCCACGATAAGATAATTTGACCCATTAAAACTTCCAGCATCGACGCGCTTAGCGTTAATTGCTAATGAGATAATATTGGGCTGAGTTTGCTTCCCTGAGAGATAGTCTTTCAGATTTACGCAAATTATGTCGCCTGACGAATCAACCACGTAAGCCCATCCATCTAAGAATGCTAATTCTTTTGTGCTGTTGATGTCTTCTTCGTATCTTATTGGATATCTCAATGCGTTTGGCTGGTTTATGTCATATATGACGAGCTTGCTTGTACCGCCAGAGATATACAGAAAATCGTAAAGATTTGGAGAGGTAGGGCTTTGAGAGATAGAGAAAGTGTATATTTTACTTGAACTTGTTGCGCCTTTCAAATCTTTTGCAACTACTTTCCATTGATAAGATTTACCTGGTTCTAATACTGTAGAATATTTTGTGAGAGAATAATTTTCTTCTATTACATCCAGCGGTTGACCCTGTTCAGACAGATAAAGATCGTAAGTCAGGGTATCTTTATCCGGGTCAGAACATGTCCATTCAAATTCCACGTACATCGTGTTCAGTGTTTGATTATCAGATGGATTGATGAGTGATGGTTTATCAGGGGCTCTGTTGGTAGTTTGACCCCCACCAAACCAGTCGCTGATACCAGTACATCCTTGGAGAAACAATGCTATCAGTCCTGTTATTGATAGCAAAATGTACGATAACTTTCTCATTTTTTAACCCCCTTTTGGCACAATACATATTGATGACTGGTAAAATTGTACCACAGCTTTTTCAAGAAAGGAGAGTTTTAATGAGGGCTTTATTGGTAGATTATGATGGAACGCTTGTCGAAGTTAACGAAGAAAAATTTACAAAAGAATATTTTGTGCAACTCAAAGCTTTTGCTGAAAATAGGATGTCATTTTCAGGTAAAGAGATCATGGAATGCATTGAGCAAATTACCAATTTTGCTGATGGGAAAGCCAACAATTATGAAAGGTTTCTGGAATGCTTTTCAAAAAAAAGCCAGCTAAATTTTGCTGACTTGAAAGGAATATTTGACACATTTTACAGAAGTAAATATTTTGAAAATTTAAGTGTTTTTGTGAAACCTAACATTTCTGTGGTAAACTTGGTAAACAGGGCAAAAGAACATGGTATTTTAACAGTTCTCGCGACCAATCCGGTGTTCCCAAAAATAGCGATTATTAAGAGATTAGAGTGGATAGGTATGACAGAATGCAGTTTTGATTTGATAACGCATATGGAAAATTCATATTACTGTAAACCTGATCCAAGATATTTTCAGCAAATAATTTCTATATTGAAAGTTGCTCCAGGCGATTGCACTATGGTTGGTAATGATGAATATTTTGATCGCTCATGTGAGAAAATAGGTATTGAATTTATTAATGTAAAGGAAATCGACAAAATTCAATTAGGAGGTGGGGAACATGGCAATACCGATGTTGAATGAAAGAAAGGTCAACACAGCTTTTGCTATAGTTGCCATTGTTCTATCAGTAGTTGCTGGCTTGGCTGGTATTGTAGGAACTGCACACATGCTTGAGGGCATGGTTGAAGGTTTTTTCTCTGATTATGAATTTGGATATGGTCAGATGTTTGGTGGTATGGTCGCAGCGATTTTTGCAGGGATATTTGGCATACTGGCTGCTGTTTTTACTCTTATTGTTTTGAATCAGTGGAGCAGTGCTCTGACAGACAATATTCAAAACACCAAAACATTGTTGACTTATTTAAAACAGAAAGGTGATTCAGAGAAGCAGACTAACCTGGTTGTTTTAGAAGGTCATCTGTCAGGCTTACAGCTCTATACGTGGGCATATTGGGTTTATTTAATTTTCTATGTACTGGCACTTTTTACGGGAGTAGCTTCATTTGTTTTTTCAATACTGGCGATAATCTTTCTGGCTGTATATCTGCAAAGCGTATTCACTGTCTCGAAAAGGTTGGAAGAAATTAAGAATATTTATGTACCCACTCTTAGGTGTTGAAACACCCATGTTGACGTATATTAAATCCAGAAATATAGGTGTGTTCATTTTGCTGGTTATAGTTACGCTCGGTATATACTGGTGGTATCTTTTGATAAAACTTTCAAGCGAAATAAACCAGTATATTGACGCTGATCAAAGGCTCAGGCAGGTGATAAATGTTTGAAGATCATGATAGATGTTGATGACGTGCTTGCTGATTTCAATGGAGCTTTTATAGATTTGAGCCATGAGCTTTTTGGTACGCCGAAAGATGTTGAGATAACTGAATGGGATTTTTACAGATGTATTCCTGGGCTGACCAGGGAAATGGAACAGGAAGTCTGGAATATCATTAAAAACAGGGAGAATTTTTACGAAACCCTGAAACCATTCGCCAGAGAGGAAGACTTCTCCTTGCTAAGAGAGGTTATTCTGTCGAAAAGATACGAGATTTTTTTCGTGACATCCCGCTTCCCAGTGCGAGGAAGGAGTGTTGAGGAGCAGACTTGCCGATGGATAAAACGTCACATAGGCGGTTCTATCTCGCCACTTGTGTATGTAACTTCAAAGAAAGGTGCGTTATGTGAAAAGATGAATATAAGCATTGCACTTGATGATGCTCCACACCATATTGATAATCTGATCTGCCATGGTGTCTCGGTTGTCGTTATGGATTGGCCACACAATAGACAATTCGTTGATCTTCCAAGAGTCAAAAATCTCAAAGAATTTTTTCACGTAGTTGAAAACTGGGATATTATATGTCAAAACCAAACAGTCGAATGATTAAAGCTGTTATATTCGACATGGATGGTGTTCTTATAGATAGCGAAAGACTTTATAGGGATATTTTCCATCAGATCTTCTCAAAGTTTGGTGTAGATTTTCAGGATAATTTGTTTGACGAATTGGCAGGCACAACTCTGGAACGCGGTGGAGCAAGAAAAATCATAAAGAAATTTGGCTTGAACATTGATGAGTTTGCGTTTATTGAATTAGTGCACGATCTATTCGAAGAGCTTTCGTATGATCTTAAACCCAGAGAATGTGTTTCAGAAATTATCGGTCAACTTAAAAAAATGCATATCAAACTGGGAGTTGCAACTTCTACAATCAAAGAAGAAGCCTTAAAAAGGCTTAAAAAAGCTAATTTGTGCGGTTTGTTTGACTCCATGGTTTTTGGGGATGATGTTGAAAAAAGCAAGCCAGATCCAGATATATACATTGAGTGTTTGAAAAGATTGAAAGTCAATTGTGCAGAAAGTATCGTTTTTGAGGATTCTGTAAATGGAGTTAAATCTGCTGTTGGCGCGGGGATTAAGTGCATAATAGGTGTGTTGCATGACCGCAACAATGCTCGTTCGTTGATTGAAGCCGGGGCTTTTTTTGCTGAAAAGCCACCGGAGGTTTTTCTCAGAATTTTGAGGTACCTCAGTTGAAAATTAGTTATAGTATAATTATTTGAGGATGGGGGTGAGATAATGCCGTGTTCAAAAAAGAATCCTGAGCCAAAAAAAATAGAAGAAAAGCCTAAGAAAACAGAAAAGAAGAAAAAATAGAATGCCCCGGCCTGAGCCGGGGGTTTTCATATCTCGGCGACCTTTGAGAATTTTTCAAGAAATTCTTCTCTGCTTATTCTGGCGACTCTGGTTAGTCTGGACAGCATTTCTTCATCTTGTAAATCTTTTCTGGTTAATCTGATCATGTAGCTGCGTGCAACTCTATAGTGCTCAGAATTTATATCTACCATACGGACTTTTGTCCTACCGGTGGATGGATCTATAAGTTCTTCGAAAGGCAGTATTCTAATTCTTCCATTGTCAAGGCACACCATACCACCAGTCAAATTTTCTTCATATTCTCCAAGTAAAAATCGCATTGCTCCGTAACCTAAGGTTCTTGTGTAATCAATATCGAAGGGTGTTGGCCTTGCACATCTGAGTTCATATCCAAGTGTCACGTCGATTATATTTATCTTTTCATCTCTCTGAGCGAAACGTTTCTGAATTTCCCTTTTGAGAATAGTTGCAAGAGGAATTTCGCTCAGTCTTATATGACCATGCGGATCAGTTTCAACTACTACGCCGGGAATACTTGCAAGTTCTTTCGGATCGATCATTTCTCCTATTCCTTCAGCTATTACTGCTAAACCATCGTTACGCCCCAGTGCTTTTCTTTTTATTATAGCTGCCTCAAGCAGATCACATACTTCAGAAAGTTTTATCCTTTCCTTTCTGAATTCTTCTCCAATAACGGTTAATGCTGCGCTTGCTGCTTTACCTATACCGAGCGCTAAATGACCTGCTTTTCTTCCCATTACTACGACGAAATACCATCTGTTTGTAGTTCTTGAATCCTGCATCAAGTTATAGACAAGTTCTGTTCCAACATGGCGTGCTGTTTCAAAACCGAAAGTTGGCATGCCTCCAGGGAGTGGTAGATCGTTATCGATAGTTTTCGGAACATGTGCAACACGTAGTGCTCCATTGCTCACTTTCATCACTGATGAAGCTGAAAATGCGGTATCATCCCCACCTATTGTGACCAGGTACCTCACCTGCAGTTCTTTAAGAGCTCTAACGACATTTTGCAGATCCTCAGCTTTTTTTGTGGGATTTGCGCGCGATGTTCTTAAGATAGAACCTCCTTCAATGTGAATGCGAGAGACATCTGAAATAGTTAAATGGCGGACAAAGGTCGTTTGTGCTTTCATCAGGTGCTCGAAACCGTCGTAAATACCCACTACCTCCAAGCCATTGTTAATGGCTTCAATTGTCACGGCGTTGATCACGCTATTGATGCCTGGTGCGGGACCTCCACCAACGAGAATTCCGACTTTCCCAGACACGTTAAAACACCCCTTCTCGTAGTTTATCGAAAGAATTATACTCCAACTCACCTGAGTTTAGAGATTTTTTTAGCTTGCCTTAATTAACAATGCATTTACGTTTTGTTTTTTATATTTTTAATATTCCAGATTAATGCACAGGTGTATCATATGTAGAAACAGGAGGGAAAGAGATTTGCGATTTTATGAGTCTTTGTTGAATGAAAAAATTTTAAGTGTTTTAGGTGCAAATATAAAGCGCTACTGTCCGGTGATTGTGGAAGGGCGTGTGTGTTTATATTGACACACAACCTGAAAAGATCACCGGGCTGCCAGTAAGGCGGCCCGATTTTTTTATTGGGAGTGATTAGAAATGAAAATCGTTGAATATTCGGCGAATGGAAACACATTTTTGATATTTGATTCGATGACAAATCTTTTAGGGGATGACACCAAGCGCGATTTAATTCTAAACTATATTACTGATCAGGATGGTGCAATATTTGTTGAAAAATCAGGCCAGGACTTTTTCATGGATTATTTTAATCGTGATGGAAAGAGGGCGATTTTTTGCGGCAACGGTGCGAGAGCTTTTGTGGCATTTTTACGTGATGAGGGGTTTCTGAAAGACGATCATCTCATATTTCATACAAAATCTGGCACCCTGAAAGGTTTTATTCAGAAAGAAAAGATATCGGTACAGATGCCTGGTCCGATATACCTTGGGAAAAGGGTGGTAGAGGAATTCGAGGGCCATCTAATCCGGGTAGGTGTTCTGCACTTTGTATTGAAAGTAAAATCTGTTGACAGAATGGACGTTATTCATGAGGGTAAGAGGCTGAGGGCTCTGACAGATGCCAATATAGACTTTTATCAGATTCTTGAAAAAAATTGTGTAAAAATGAGGACTTTTGAGAAAGGCGTGGAAAGAGAAACAAAAGCATGCGGTAGTGGTGCTGCGGCTGTCTTTTCCATATGTCAGACGGATAGATTGTTGGTTGAGGTCCCTGGTGGAATATTGTGCGTCTATATAAACGGAGATTCAATTTTTTTGCAGGGGGAGGTCAGAAGATGCAAGATAATTTTACCGAGATGAATAATGATTTAACAGCTGATTCCATTATTGAAATGATCAGTAGTTCGAAAAAGAAAACACCGGTAATCGCATACGTGAAAGGCCATTTGAGTGATATTGATATGAGTGGTGTTCAGTTTTTTGGAACAGATAATTTTGGAATTATTTTTGCCGACTATGAAGATCTGAGGCAATTCCTGGAAAAGAATGGAAATAAAATTCATGATGTGCACATAGAAGCTAAAGCCAGAAACTCCGCGCTTCCCATGGCAGACATTACAAAATTTAATGCACGCGTTGAGCCAGGTGCGGTAATTAGAGATCTGGTTAAAATCGGCGACGGTGCAGTTATTATGATGGGAGCAATTATCAATGTGGGTGCTGTTATCGGAGAAAAAACCATGATTGACATGAACGCAGTGATAGGAGGGAGAGCAATTATAGGAAGGAATTGTCATATAGGTGCCGGTGCTGTTATTGCCGGTGTTATAGAGCCACCAAGCGCAACACCAGTTGTGATTGAAGATAATGTCATGGTAGGTGCAAATGCCGTTGTTTTGGAAGGAGTGAAAGTTGGAAAAGGCTCAGTTGTTGCAGCTGGCGCTGTGGTGGTAAGTGATGTTGATCCATACACTGTTGTTGCAGGTATTCCGGCAAAGTTCATCAAGAAGGTTGATGAAAAAACGATAGAAAAAACGAAAATCATTGAGATATTAAGGCAGAGAGATCATTAGTTACCATATTTTGTACAAAAAAGTATAAGCTACATTTCTTTGGTACAATCATAATATAATCAAGAGATTTTTTAAGGGGGTGTATTTTTTGCTGGCGCTGTTGTTTGGAGCCATAGTTATTGCAGTGTGTTGTGTAATTATTCTGATTTTTAGGATTCTGGACAGCAGTCCTGGCAATGAGGAAACTATAAGGCTATCTGAGATGATACAGAAGGGTGCAAAGTCATTTTTGTTTCAAGAGTATGCTATTTTTTTCCCAATTATTTTTGTGATTGCGCTTTTGATATTCATTTTTCTTAACTGGATTTGTGCAATTTCTTTCATTGCCGGTGCTGTTTTTTCATCTCTTGCCGGTTTTTTTGGCATGATAATTGCTACGAAATCGAATGCCAGAACAAGCTGGGGAGCCATTAAAGGTTTACCAAGCGCATTGAGGATAGCTTTTTCCGGTGGAGCAGTCATGGGAATAAGCGTATCAACTCTTGGTTTATTAGGCATTGGACTAATATATAAACTGACGCGTAATGTAGAGTATATAAGTTATTATTCGCTTGGTGCATCTTTCGTGGCTTTGTTTGCAAGAGTTGGAGGCGGAATATACACGAAAGCAGCTGATGTAGGTGCTGATATAGTTGGAAAGACTGAGGCAAATTTGCCAGAAGATGATCCGAGAAATCCTGCCGTAATAGCTGACAATGTTGGAGATAATGTGGGAGATGTAGCTGGAATGGGTGCTGATCTTTATGAATCTTATGTTGGATCGATTTTTTCGGCGCTCGCTCTCGCAACTATTATTGACGCAAGATTTACAGATGCTATTTTTGCGCTGGTTACCTTCGGATTATTGTCTTCTATCGCTTCTGTTGTAATTACCTTAACAGCTGGGAAGAAATTCAGAGATCCGTCATCTGCTTTGAGATTTGGAACAATTCTGTCAAGCGTTCTTGTTGCAGTATGTATGTTCGTTTACTCCGCGGTGATCAATCTTTACAATATTTTCTTTGTTGTTATTCTTGGAATTTTTGTTGGCGTAGTTGTTGGGTTCGTGACGGAATTTTATACATCGGGCAAAAAAGTAATTAATCTGGCAAAATCAGCAACCATGGGCCCAGCAAATTCAATGATAAATGGTATATCCCTCGGTATGGAATCAACAAGTGTTGTTACTGTACTTATAGTTCTCGTTGTTTTAATTTCGTTCAGATTACTTGGACTTTTTGGAGTAGCTCTGTCAGCTGTGGGAATGCTTTCTACTATCGGCATGAGTTTATCGGTTGACGCTTATGGTCCCATTGCGGATAATGCTGGTGGAATTGCTCAGATGGCCGGTCTTGATAGCAAAGTAAGAGAGATAACAGATAAACTTGATTCTGTTGGCAATACAACAGCAGCTATGGGTAAAGGGTTTGCAATAACTTCGGCTGCTTTGACTTCCTTAGCTTTATTTTCAAATTACGCAAATGTAGCCCATGTAAGTACACTTGATATAAAAGATCCAACGCTTTTCACGGGTGCCATGATCGGTGCCATGCTACCATTTTTGTTCAGTGCTTTGACAATGAAAGCTGTTGGTAATACTGCAGATATCATGGTTGAAGAAATAAGAAGGCAAATAAAAGAAGTGCCTGGTATAATCTCTGGACAGGTTCAGCCGGATTACAATCGATGTATTCAAATAGCCACGAAAGGTGCTCTGAAAAGGATGGTTTTTCCATCATTGCTTGCAGTTATCAGTCCGGTTATGACATACTTTGTTCTTGGACCATCAGGAACAGCGGGAATTCTTATTGGTTCAACTGTTTCCGGAGTTATGCTCGCCATATTTATGGCTAATTCTGGAGGAGCCTGGGATAATGCAAAAAAATATGTAGAAGAAGGGCATTACGGTGGCAAAGGCTCTCTGACGCATAGAGCTACTGTTATAGGAGACACCGTTGGTGATCCACTTAAAGATACCGCTGGTCCATCTATAAATATACTGATTAAACTCATGGCAATAACATCTGTTGTAACTGCAATTTTTGTTGGGAGGTAGGAATATGAAAAGAATAGCTGTTCTTTGCGTCGGAAATGATTGCCCGGGATTGAATGCAGCTATCAGAGCAGCAACTGTTAAAGCTTCAGAGCTAAATATAGAGATTCTTGGTGTTAAGGATGGTTTTGAGGGATTCCTGAGCGGAAAAATAGAAGTTATGACAAGAAACACCGTTTCTGGAATATTGCATAAAGGAGGAACCATTCTTGGAACCTCTCTGTTTTTACCTGTGAATGAAGAAGACATTGTGCAGGTAGCAGAAAAGGTTGAACAGTATTCTATAACATGTTTACTGATACTTGGTGGAAGACTTGGAGTGAGAGCCGCATTGAAACTGATGCAGAGTGGTGTTCCATCTGTTCTTGTTCCGGCAACCATCGACAACGATCTTTCCTTTAGTGACTTTTCCATAGGATTTTTTACGGCTGTTGAACACGTTAAAGATGCCCTTGATATTTTGCACGCGACGGCGGAATCACATCACAGAGTAATGATTGTTGAAACGATGGGTAAACCAGGTGGCTGGATAGCAGTAGTTGGAGGTCTTGCAGGAGGGGCTGATTATATAATAACCAGTGCCGAGCCTCTTGATATCCAAGAACTTTTGAAGAAGATTCGCAGCCGTTATGAAAGTCAAAAAAGGTTTTCTCTCGTTATTGTAGAGAACGATGTCAACCTTCCGGGTGAAATATACCAGCTTGCTAATATGGATTCTCACATACCTCCAGCAGAAGCCATAGGTGAGTTTCTCGAAAAACAATTGAAAGATATAAACATGGAATGGAGATATACAAATCTCGGATATTTACAAAGAGGAGGCAGTCCTGTGTCTATGGATAGATTAATAGCAATTCAGATGGCGACGAGAGCAGTAGAAATGGTTAAGGCGGCAAGAGTGTACCATGCTGTTGGTATGAAGGGATTGACAGTGACAGAGGTGCCATATTCAGATACTATGATTAATGTACGAACTGTCGAGGAACATCTGAAAAATCTTGCAAAACTTTTTTATTGAGGGGATCAAAATGTCCTTGCTTGATGTTGTTGGTCCGGTTATGGTAGGGCCGTCGAGTTCTCATACTCTTGGAGCCATGAGAATAGCTAAGTTTGTCAACAGGATGATAGGGATGGTTCCGAAAAAGGTAGAATTCCTGCTCCATGGTTCTTTTGCAGAGACTTTTAGAGGACATGGTACAGATAGGGCACTTCTGGCTGGCATTCTGGGGTTAAGATACGATGATGAAAAAATAAGAGCTATTTACGAAATAGTAGATAAAGTTGGACTTTCTTATCAGTTCTCAAAAGCTAATCTTGGTGATGTGCACCCTAATACTGTTTGCGTAAAAGTTGAAGCTGGAGATTATCACCACGAAATAGAAGGTTGCTCTGTTGGTGGGGGGGCTATAAGAATCACGAAAATCAATGGTATCGATTGCAATTTGACATGGGCTTACGATACCTTGATAATAATCAATAAAGATGAACAAGGCGCACTTTCAAAGATACTTAGCAATTTGGGTGCAAATATTGCAAATCTTTATCTTAGGAGAATAAATCTCCTGGTTGGAAGGGCTTTGACTATAATCGAGCTTGATTCACCAGTAAATGTTTTCAATTTGTCGAAAAATCCGTTTGTTGTTGAATATTATTTTATTCCGAGAGACGATACGGTACAGGATTTTCTGGGTGGGTGATTATGAATTTCTCAGAACTAATTGAGTTGAAAAATAAAACAGGTCAACCTTTTCACGAAATTGTGCTGATTTCTCAGATGATGGAAAATGGTTCTGATCCAAATATTGTAAGAGAAAAGATAACTTTTCTACTGAAGACAATGTTCGAAGTCTGCGAAAAAAATTACGCCAAAAGACACCGTACATTAACTGGTCTCTGTGGAGGAAATGCTGAGTTGTTATCGCAATACGAACCTCACATGATTGGTAAATTTGCACACGTTGCCATGATCACTGCTTTGTCTGTGTCAGAGGCCAATGCTTCTATGTGTAAAATTGTTGCGTGCCCGACTGCTGGTTCTTGTGGCGTTGTACCCGGCGTATTGTTTGCACTCAAAATGGTTGAAGACTTTCCTGATAATGTGTTGATAGACAGTCTAATAGTGGCAGGGGCGGTAGGAGATGAAATAGCCAGAGTAGTTTCTACATCAGGTGCAGTCGCAGGATGTCAAGCGGAAATAGGAACCGCAGCAGCTATGGCAAGTGCTGTGGCTGTTTATAGTTTTTCAAATGATGCCGAAAAAGTTTCTCATGCAGCTGCCTTGGTTTTGAAATCTATGATGGGACTTGTTTGCGATCCAGTTGGTGGATTTGTTGAAGTGCCATGTATCAAAAGAAACGCTGTAGCGGTTAATATAGCAATAGCATGTGCTGAGATGGCACTCTGTGGTATAAAAAGCATAATTCCCTTTGATGAAGTAGTTGAGGCAATGGCAAAAGTTGGAAGATCTATTCCCGAGGAACTTCGTGAAACTGGACTCGGGGGCATCGCATCGACAGAAACAGCTAAATCTATTCTTGAAAAAATCAGGAGTGATCTGAATGAAGAAACGTATGAGCATTGAAATAAAAGACTCGGCAGATTTATGTACGCCCAGTGGCAAACTCAATCCAATGGCACTTGGATGGTCCAGACGGCCGTTAATTCGTTGCAATATTCATGGTCATTTTTTGAGAAAGAAAAAATGGAACTACTGGGCATTTATCAATCAAAATTGCATGTTCTCGGCGACTGTTTCAAATATAGATTACTTAGGTGTTGTTTTCTGTTATTTTCTTGATCTAAAAAGTGGTGAACTTATTGAGCGAACGGTTCTAACTCCATTTGGAACAGGTTGCAATTTACCAGATGTTGTGAACAAAGACGTGGAATTCAATTCAAAAGATATGAAAATTAGATTTCTGAGGCGAGATGAAAAAACATTTATAGAATCACACTTTGTCGCAAAAGGCAAAAGAATAGAAGCCCATTTAGAGGTTTTGCAAGAGAATATAGAATCTTTGAATGTTGTTGTGCCATGGAACTGGAATAGATATCAATTCACAAGTAAACAATATTGTTTGCCTGTGAGGGGGAAAGTATTTGTTTCTGAGAAATGTTATGATTTTGATCCAGATAACAGTTTCGCTACACTTGATTTTGGAAGGGGTGTGTGGAAATATTTAACTTTTTGGAACTGGGCAAATTTTGCAACGCGCTTAGATGATGGGACTGTTATCGGGGTAAATCTTGGAGCTGGCTGGACAGATGGAACAGGTACGAACGAGAATGCTGTTTTGATAAATGGGAAACTCAGCAAAATTGAAAGCGATGTAAGATTTGTTTATGACAAAACAGACCTTATGAAACCCTGGCACATATATTCATTCAACGGTGATGAGGTAGATATAGAGTTTCAGCCATACTTTCACCGCTCTGCAAAAACAAACTTGATATTACTCAGTTCGAACGTTAATCAGATGGTAGGTACCTTCAAAGGTTTTGTAAGGGATGGAGATAGAAAAGTTTACATAATCAGAGATGCCCTTGGATGGGCTGAAGAACATTACGCGAGATGGTAAATAGAGCCGAATCAGATTTTTACTATCCTTTTTATAATTTTCACAACTGTGTAAATATCTTCTTTTGAAATATCTTTGTGAGTCACAAATCTGTATATGCCTTCATGAGGTGGATTGATTTTCACGCCATTTTCTAACATTTTACCAACAAAAATTTCTGGTTCAATGGTATTAAAACTGAAAAACACCATGTTTATATCGAGCTGATCTTTCAAAACGTGAATCTGAGGGATTTCATCTAGAAGATTTGCCAGCAACTTTGCATTTTCATGATCTTCGGCAAGTCTGTCTATCATTTCATTCAGTGCTATTATCCCGGCAGCAGCGAGAACTCCAGCCTGTCTCATTCCTCCACCCATTAATTTTCTTCCCTTCCTGGCTTTCGCGACAAAATCTTTTGTACCTGCCAGAATTGATCCAACTGGAGCAGAAAGTCCTTTGGATAAGCAGAACATAACTGAGTCGGCACTTGAAGCTATTTGCTTTGCATCTACATTTAATGCAATAGCTGCATTAAATATTCTTGCACCATCTAAATGAACCGGTATTGAGCATTTTCTCGCAAGTTTGTGAACATTTTCTAAATAATCTATCGGTATTACTTTTCCACTTGAATGAGCGTTCTCCATGCAAATCAAGCCTGTTCTTGGATTATGTATGTCTTCATTTCTTATTGCCTTTGCTATTTTATCGATGGAGGGCATACCGTAAGGATCATCTATTGTTCGAAGTTGAACATTTGATATTACGGCAGGTGCGCCCACTTCATGAACAAAAATGTGGTTTGAAGAAGGCACTATGACTTCATCTCCTCTGAGTGTATGGGTGAATATAGCAAGCTGATTTCCAAAGGTGCCAGACGGAACAAAAAGGGCAGCTTCCTTGCCTATTTTTTCGGCTGCGAGTTCCTGCAATTTGTTAACTGTGGGGTCATCCTGATACACATCATCTCCAACTTCTGCTTCAAACATTGATCTTCTCATTTTCTCTGTTGGGGTTGTGACAGTATCGCTTCGAAGGTCTATCACTTCAATCCCTCCATAAACATAAATATTATACAGCTAACCTTTGTAAAAAATCCCGCATGGAAAATTTTGAAAAAGATATTTAAGTGTATTTTATGTTATAATTCTCGGCGAAAAGGTGTTTTTCATCTTAAATATTTGTGAAAAACCACATTTGGAGGGGGTGTATTTATGAGGTGGCTATCTTTTCTTATGTTATTTGCTATGGTGCTTTGTTTTGCTGCTGAACCTATAGTTATCGGAGTTTATGAACCCATGACGGGACCGTATGCAGCTGGTGGACAGATGACCATGGAAGGCATCAACCTTGCGTATGAACAGGTAAAAGAAGTTCTTGGAAGAAAGATTGAGCTTGTTCTGGTGGATAACAAAAGTGACAAAGTTGAAGCGGCAAATGCTGTTGCAAGATTGATTGAATATCACAAAGCTGTAGCAATCATAGGTAGTTATGGTAGTGCAGTTGCAATACCTGGTAGTGAAGTTGCTAATAAGCTTGGAGTTCCAATGGTTGGATGTTCGCCAACAAATCCGTTAGTGACCCTTGGAAAACCATTTGCTTTCAGAGTATGTTTTATCGACCCATTTCAGGGTACTGTTATGGCTCAATTTGCTGTTGAAAAACTTGGTGCAAAAACGGCTGTTGTAATACAGGATATTGCCTCAGATTATTCTGTAGGTTTGTCACATTATTTTCAGGAAGCTTTCAAAAAATTGACCAAAAATAACAAATCTGTTCTGGGTGTGATCTCCTATCAAACTGGCGATCAGGATTTTACAGCTCAGCTTACATTTGCTAACAGTAAAAATCCAGATGTGATTTTCATACCTGCTGCGGCGTACGGTGAGGCTGCTCTTATCATAAAACAGGCACGTGAGCTCGGAATGAAACAGGTTTTCTTGGGTGGTGACACATGGGAGGCACCGGAGTTCCTTGAAGTTGGTGGAAAATCTGTCGAGGGCAGTTATTTCAGCACCCATTTCGACACAGAAGCAGTGACAACACCGAAAGCCGCGGAATTTATAAAAGCCTTTAGAGAAAAATATGGCAAAGATCCAAGTGCTTTTGCTGCTC
>LDZR01001981.1_pt1 | contig 16845 bp, 15 predicted proteins | sample 615371 | NCBI WGS metagenome assembly LDZR01 (sample SAMN03408294, study PRJNA278302) | terrestrial metagenome | isolation source: oil reservoir sample K2 | place: USA: Alaska, North Slope, Kuparuk formation | collected 2013
CAGTCGTTCCCACCCCACAAACCTGCAAGCCATTTATATCTTTCTCAACAAGCTTTAACCCGTTGAGCAATGCATTAATTGGTCTACCCGCTGTTCTTATATAAATAGCCGAAAGCACTTCATAGTTCTCAGAAAGGGCAACTATATTAGTGCTAACCGAGCCGATATCTATACCTAAATAAACCTTCATGCTCTAGCCCTCCCCTTCTTCCATCTTACAAGGTCGGTAAAAGCTTCAAGACGAGTTACTAATCCAGCCTCGGCTGTGTGCTCATCCACAACTATTCGCATGAGGGGTTTACCATGCTTTTTAGCTTCAAACTCTATAAGCCTCCCTACCCACGCATCGGTCCCACAAGAAAAAGAAGATATATGAATCACCCCTTCTACCTCAGGTCTCTTAAAAAGATAAAAAGCCGCCCCAAGCACCTTATTACTCTGAGACCAAAAAAGAGGTTTAAACAAAGCTCTAAGGTTCTTCTCTATTTCTTTGGGATTCACCATTTCCGGCGTGATTACATTAAAGCCTAAATTAGTTAATCTCTTTATCAAAGAATGGCTAACATAATCATCGTAGATAAGATAAGGGTAACCAACCACCCCTATTGAAGATCCATGTTTTTTTTCTCTTTCTTTGACTTCTCGGTTTTCCAAAGCAATCGTTCTCGCTTCGTCAGGCAAAAATCCAAGTTTCATTAATTCAAAAACTCTTATGGATGCTTCCCTTGCCCTTCTATAGGCTCTCAATATCTTCCCCAAATCGCTACCTAACTTTCTGCCAACTTTCCAATAAAAAGAAAACCTGCGCCATGAAGTTCCAAGATAAGCGTTAACTGAAAAGACATCCGGAACGGAAACCCTTATAATATCTGGTAGTCCTCTGAATTTAGGACAAAGCGTTATTCTTTTCCATCGATCAAGATTCATTAAGCGAGGAGCAAAAATGGTTTCCACCCTATTTTTTAGATACATAGAGTGTCCCACAGTAAGCTTAAGCGATATACAAGCTTCATTAACCCCCTCCTTAACACCCATGTCTAATATCTCTTTATTGGTAGGAGGAGAAAGTTCTACACTATGTCCAAGGCTTTCCAAAAAAACCTTCCACTCCGTTAAAAAGGGCTCATAATAAAGACCTCGTGGGATACCAAATCTCAAGCTGCAAGCCTCCTTCTCATCTGAAGAAGATCTATAAAAGCCTCCAAACGCGTTATCAATCCAGCTTCGCCAGTAAACTCATCAAAAGATAAACTTAAAACTGGGATATCAAGCTCCCTACTAACCCTTTCTAAGATGCTACGAGCTACCACCTCAGGCATACAGGAAAAGGGTAAAATATGCACCACCCCATCAAAACCTTTTTTCTTAAACATTACCGTATGAGCAACCGTTTCTCTCCCATGTCCACCAACAAATTCATTTAGAAAAGGTTTAGAATACTTTTCTATTTCCTCTTTACCCTTGTATCCAACTATCTGTTTTAACGGAAAAGGTAACCCTGGAGATATATTATACTCTATAAACTCGGTTGTCCAAACAGCCCTTTCGATTTCAACTCCACGCTCATTCAAAAGCTTCTCCGTGTTTAAATTAGAAAAAGGTTCCAAAATGGTGTATATCTCTCCCACAACACCAACCTTCAATACATTATCCCTTTCGGGTGGAATAGATTCCATCTTCTCTCGGGCTTCTTCAAAAATCCTGTCAACCTCATCTAAGTCCCTAGAAAGGTTCATCTTATCTATTGCACTCTTAAATATCGCCTCAACCTTTGATGAATCCTTAACCCACGCCCTTTTCTTTAAAAGAAGAGCTTCTAATTCCTCTACCCTCTTAAGCTTCCTCCAAGCAAGCTTAAATCCTCTAACAAGTCTTTTTATAAAATCCCTCCAAGAAAGTTCACTTTTCCATTTAAGAACTATATCCCAAACCCTCTTAAAACTACCGTAAGGCTTAACAGGAGGATCCAGTAAAATGAAATCGAAATTATATCCCAATTCCTCTTTCAATATTTTCTCATACATTACACCATAAAATCCATACCTACATGGGCCTATGCCTCCCGCTGTTATTATAGTATCCACCTTTCCGGTTTCGAGAGCTTCTATCAAGTTTCCCAAAGTAATCTTAAAAGGAAAGCACGCAAATTCAGGAGCATGTTTAACGCCAAGGTCAAGGGTTCTTTTAGTCAGCGGTAGAGGTTCAAAAAATTCATGTCCTAACTCATCAAAAACTGCCCTAAAACCTATATAACTGTAACCCATCCTTGGAAGAGTCACTTTTCTCATTCCCCATCGAGCTCCTTAAAACGAGAAAATATATAATCCACCTTCCTGAGTATGTTCTTAAAATCAAAAGACTCCTCCAAGTCCTCGCTTGTTAAAAACTGAGCCACTTCTTCATCGCTCAAAAGTAAATCTTTAAAGCTCTTCTTATCTTTCCAGGCCTTAATGGAAATTCTCTGAACTATATCATAAGCTTTATTCCTTGGAACCCCTTTTGAAAGAAGCTTGGTTAAAATTTCGCTTGAGAAAATCAATCCTTTCGTTAAGTCAAGATTCTCTCTCATTTTATCCCTGTCAATTTCAAGCCCCTCCAAAATTCTTTTAAGAAGATCAAGCATGTAGAACAAAACGCTTGTAGTCTGAGGAAGAGAAAAGCGCTCAAAAGAAGAATGAGAAATGTCTCTTTCGTGCCACAATGCTATATTCTCAAAGCTTGGGGAGAGAAAGCCTCGTAATAAACGAGAAAGACCACATAGCCTTTCACAGAGAACGGGATTTCTCTTGTGCGGCATAGCAGAGGAACCTCTCTGCCCCTTATAGAACGGCTCATAAACTTCGCTAACTTCCGTCCTCTGAAGGTGTCTAATTTCAAGCGCTATTCTCTCACAAAAAGAACCTAAAAGAGCTAAAACCGAGATTAAAAAAGCATATCTATCACGAGGTATTATCTGAGTCGAAATGGGTTCCACCTTTAACCCCAAAGCGCTACAAACATACTCCTCTACACGAGGATCTAACATCGAATATGTTCCAACAGCTCCAGATATTTTTCCATAAGATATTTCCTCCTCGGCAAGGTCAAGCCTTTTCATATTTCTTAAAAGTTCACTGTAAAATCCCAACAACTTTAAACCAAAGGTTATAGGCTCTGCATGAATTCCATGGGTTCTTCCAGCCTGAACGGCATCTTTATACTCTAAAGCCCGGGCATAAAGCAATTCTTTCAGCTCAAGTGTTTTCCTTTTTATAGCACCTATGGCCTCCTTTAAGAGTAAAGCATTTGCAGTATCTATTACATCAGAAGATGTCAAACCATAATGGAGGTAAGGAGAAAGCTCTTCGCCAATGCTTTCCTCTACAGACCTCAAAAAAGCTATAACATCGTGACGATAGATTTTTTCAAACTCCTCTATTTTCTGTAAGTCAAAAGAGGCTCGCTCTCTCATCCTCTTAGGAACATCGGGAGGAAAAACGCCTATCTTAGCCCACCCCTCAGCGACAAGGAGCTCTATTTCTAACCACTTATTAAACTTGTTCTCCTCAGACCATATACTTTCCATTTCCGGCAATAGATACCGCTTTATAATCTTAGAACCCTCCCTTCGTAAAATTCCAGTGCTTCAAAACCAAACTCGCCACTTACAAAAAGAAAGTCTGGTTTTAATAAAGACGCTATCTCCTGCACCTTTCCCTTGAAGGAAAAAACGTAATCTATAAGGTCTACATGAGACAGAGCCTCAGCTTCTTCTCTATCTCCTAAAACAGCGAGAATGAGAACATCTACATTCTTTCTTGCCTTCTGAACAAGCTCCATTATCTCTATTATATCTCTTTTTCTCTTGATAACCAAAACTCCTTTTGTCTTTTGAAGTTCCCCCAATACTCCTTTTAGTGCCCATAAGGTGGTTAACTTCGAAGTTGGTGGAAAAGAAGATCTTAAATCCTCAAAATACTTTTTCCTGATTTTCAAAAAAAACTCGTGGTATTCCTCACTTCTATAATCTGGATATGTATAATCAAAGGGAATATATCTTCCATCCTTGAATCTCAAGGTAACTTCCGCGTAGATACCCTTGCCAATGTATATTCTATGAGCCTGGTCCTTCGTTGTAGCCAACACAAGCTTGCCACCTTCTATATACCCAGGATCTAAGTTGATCTTCCTTTGTTCTCCTTCCAGTCTGTTAGTAAACCGCTTGATATCCACTATTTGCTCGGGAGATATCAAAGGGACAAAAGAAACGAAAACTCTTTTAAGGTCGGAGCCCAGCTCTTCCTCATAATAGTTAGTCCACTTAAAAGGTATCTCTTCGCTTTCAAGGTCTATCTCTCCCAAACTACTAACAAGGGAATCCCTTATCTCATCAAAGGCTCTTCTATCTCCATATAAAATTCCCACAAAAAGCTTGACCGGAAAAGGAGGACGTTCCTTTCCCAATTTATTCACTCCTTTATCTTAAACTTTTTAAGCTTGTACTGTAGGGTTTGCCTGGGTATACCAAGAAGTTTAGCAGTTTTACTTACATTTCCATTACAATAGGAAAACACTTCTTTGATAATCTCTCTCTCTTTTTCTTCCAACATCTCCTTCAAGGTCAATCCCGCCTTCAAACCTCCTAAGGAAAACTCATTTTCAGCCATTTCTAAAAGGCTTCTAAAGTTTTCCTTTAAATTCATCTTCTTTAATTTTTCTGTAATAGTTTTTGTTACCTCAATATCCGGGAATTTCTCCTTCAAGAAATTTTCTGCCTCGTCCCAGCGCTGTAATAAAGGAGGAAGATACAAAACATCCTTAAAACAGCCATCCAAAAACGGGGAAAAACACGCTAACGGCAACCTTGATGTAACAACGCTCTTATGTTCCCTTATAAGCTCTATCAAGGACGACCGCTCTTCATCGGTAAATGAGTCCAGATTTTCCACAAAAATAATGGTATCCTCTCTGATCGGTCCAATAAAATAGCCTGGTTTCAAGACCACTACATCTCTTAGGCCCTCCAACAGCTTCAAACCAAGAAGGGTTTTACCTGTCCCCTTATCCCCCCAAATAAATACGCTTCCCTCTTTAAAAGCCTCCAAAGCCATCGAAAAAGCTGTTCTCGTTACCTCTCCAAGCTCTAACCATTCTTGTGTTTCAGAAAAAGAAATGGACGGCTCCAAGGAAACCAATTCCATCGCTCCAGCCGTCTCATCTCCCACCTTAACTGGGAAAGCCATCCTCTTTAAACAACGCTTTCCCTCCCAAAACAAGCCAGAAAATTCTCTGCCTTCCTTCAAACTCCTGTATATGGGAAAGCGACTCCAGGAATCGCCAAAAACTTCCTGTGCCAATTTGCCAACCAGAGATTTAACTCCCGACAATTGCTCAAAGGATTTGTTGGAAAAAATCACTTTCCCCTGAGCATCAACACACCATATTCCTTCATTTATAAAATCCATTATTCTTTCAAAACTCCTATGAATACCAGCAAGCTTAGAGGCTCTAAACAAAAGGTTATCAATTACCGTTATATCTTCCCAAAGGAAAGCCCACAAGCCAACACGACCGCCATTTCCTAAGGGAACCGAAATTCCCTCCCACTTTTTACCTCCAAAAGAAAGACTTAGATTTCGTAATGAAGCAATATTTTCCTTTATTCTATCCCTGTGCCAGATTAGCATCTCTTCCCTCTCAAAATTCCTCTTGAACAAAGAATTAGAATAAACTACCTCACCGCTTTCATTAAATATACCTAAAGCAAAAGGAATCTTCTCCAAAAGATCAAATAGTAAAGAAGGAGAAAAGGCTTTTCTCCCACCTAAAGCTTCCATAAACTCTGCACCCGTCCAGAAACAACTTAGATCTCCCTCTGTAGTCACCACAGGAAGTTTAAGCTCTCCATTATTTAGTAGCTCGTATATATAAGACTTAGCCTCATTAATGTCGTCCATCAAGAACAAGATAACATCTCTTGACAACCCTTGATCTAAATCTCTAATATCGCCCCCTGTTAAACTTACAACCTTGCTTTTAAGTAAAGCTCCTTTTATGCTACCCCCTTCGTCAACGACCGGGATAAAATCTACCATATGCCTGTAAAACAAGCGCAACAATTTTCGCAAGGTAAGCTTTTCCAACACGATCCCCCCATCTGCTGATTTTTAGGCATTAACTAGTATAACTTCCATAGGCTCTTTTCAATAGTGACCCTTGTCCTTCCCCTTAACCCCTTCTCTTAAGATCCTCAAGCTCCTTGCGAAGTATGTCAAGCTGAGCCTCAAGAGCGCTTATCATCGCCTCAAGTTGAGCAATTCTAATTGTTTTCCAATCGAAAGGGCTACCCCACTCAAAAAACCAACCAAAGGGGAAGTGAAAGTAAGTAAAAAAGTTCTTAAAGAAACTGCTCACCTCTGGCTCCCACCTTCTTAAATCACCCTTCTTAAACTTCTCCAAGACATCTATAACTCGCATAGGTAAAATTTTAAAGAGCTCTACACCGGAAAACTTGAAAAACTGAAAAACCCATGGGTCAAACCCATCACTTATAATAGCTTTTATCCCTTCCTCCATAAGGGCTTGAGCCACCTTTATACCTACACCAGACTTTACCCCCGTTGCATACACATTTGTTACACTTTTGTAGCTATCTGAGGCAAGGTCGTATATTATAAAGTATGGTGCACTAATAAAATCGAGATGAGAAAACGATTGCAAATTATCACCTGAAGAGCTAATGGCTACCTTCAATAAGACATAGCACCTCCTTTCCTACTCTTCATCCATGCCACGCTTTGAAGCCCAAAAAGGACACCCATCACTACCCTTAACAGAAACCTCCCTTAGTCTACAATGGCCATATCCCAACCCTAAGCTTTCTTCCCCCCCACGGAACATCTTCGGGAACAAAATATCTACAAGCAGCACATATTCTCCTACCCCTCATTTTGATACCTCCTTAAGTTTTTGTTGACATCTGCATAAAACATTTTACCACCCATTTAGAGGCATTGGAAAGGTAACACTATCTGATATAATAGATTACAAAGACCTTTAAAGGAGGAGGGAAAAGAAATGGAAGAAAAAGAAAATCTTAACGAAATCGCTAAAATCGAGGAAGAAAGGCCCGTAGTTGAAGCGAAAGAATTAGTAGTTAAAGCTCTAAAGGAAATTTTGCCTACAGATGAATTCAGGGAACTAATTCAGGAGACATTAAGACCATCAATAGAGTACAGATTGTTAAGAGACGAATTCACTCTCCTCTCCGCCAGATTAGAAGCAAGCTTTGAAGGATTCAGAAGAGAAATAAGCGCATTAGCCAGCGAACTTAAGGCCGACTATAGAATTTTAAAAGAAGAAGTTTTAAGCTCAACAAAAGAAGCTACAGAAAGTCTAAAAGAAACAACTTTAAATCTTCAAAAGAGTAGCGAAGATATGAAAGAACAAGTTAAAGAAACTTTCTCCAGTATAGAAGAAAAACTGAATCAGGTTTTAAGCCGTATCCAAGGAGAAATTACAGAAACACTTCAAAGAATCGATATTAGAACTCCACTAAGCGAAATCTCGAAAGAGATAGGAAAACTGAAAGAAGAGTTAAAAATCTCTCTTGACAGCGAAATTAAAAACATGAAGGTTATGCTAGAAGACGCCTCTCACACTATAGGTGGAATGGAAACGAGTCTCATCAATAAAATAAACGAAAAGCTAAACACTGCAGAGGAGTTTCTGAAAGAAGCAACGACGGAGCTTAAAGAAACACTCTCCAAAACTAAGGAAACTTTAGAAGCGCAAAAGTTAGAAATTCAAACATCCTTAAGGGAAGACACAGAAAAACTCTTAGAGCAATTTAATTCCCTTCAAATGAAACTTAACATAATAGAAAATAAACTATCAAGTGTAAACACAAAAAGCTTTCTTAACCTCCTATTAATCCTTTTAGGATTTGGTGGTATTGCTTTCATCATTTTTAAGCTTATGGGAGGTTAGAAGGTAGACTAAAAGTACTCCCAAAATCACAAAAAGACCACCAACTTTAAAAGGAGCACCTAAACCAAACAAGTCCTGAGCTTTCCCGGAAAGCACAGGACCTATGAACATTCCTGCAGAATTAGAAAGTTGAAGTATTGACATTGTGGTTGCCATTCCCTTTTCCCTTCCTAACTCAGCCATAATAGCTGATAAAGCGGGGTAAGCTGCTCCGACAACAACCCCTGTAAAAAACATTATGATAAGTAACAGGAGATAATCTGTAAGATAAGGAAGAATGAATATTAACAGCGCATAAAATATATTGGATAGGATTATTATTTTTTTCTTCGAATATTTGTCTGCCATTTTCCCAAAAGGCCCCTGAACTAAGGCAGTAACTCCCAAAAATATGCCTACAATTATCCCAATTTCATCATATCCAATACCCTTTTTATGAGCCATAAAAGGGAAAAAGGTCATCAATATGGCTCTGCTTAAATCCATTGCAAACCCCATAAACCAAAGACTAAAATATTCCCTTTTACTAAATATGGTGTGGAGGGTTTCCAATAAATCAAGCCTTTTTACCCCTTTAGAGCTACCACTTGAGGAAGGGACAAAAACTACTGCAAGAATAAGGGCAACCGCCGTAAAAATCGTCATCCCCCAAAAAGCGGCGTTTATTCCCCAATTCTTAACCAAAAGCCCACTTATCAACGGCCCTCCTGCAAGACCAAGGAAAAAGGCTGTATTCGCTATACCCATATATAATCCTTCTTTACCAAAAGGAGCCAGCTCTCCAATGTAAGCCATAGCAAGCGGTACTATCATAGAAGAACCTATTCCCTGAAGTATCCTTATTCCCATAAGATCTTTCAGATTGCCAGCATAAACATAAAGCACGGAGGAAATAAGATAAATTATCAAGCCTAAGATAATAAAACCTTTCTTTCCATACCTATCAGCTATTCCTCCTATTAGAATAACACCGAGCATCCTCGAGAGAGATAAAAGAGAAAATACAAGACCTATTTCTAAGCCTGTCGCTCCAAACGCCGTAGCGTATATTGGTAATACCGGTATGACTATACCTACTCCTAAAACGGCAATAAATATTAAAAAGGGTAAGGTAACCATGGCTTGCCATATTATACTACTCATTGTAGAATAAAAGCAAGAAAAGGAGGTGATTTTCTCATCTGGGAAGTAAAAAAGGAAATAAAAGAAGCCTTAGAAGCCAACCAGCCAGTTGTTGCCCTTGAATCCAATCTCATAACCCATGGTCTCCCTTACCCTCAAAATGTAGAAGTCGCTTTGCTAGCGGAAAAAGTAATAAGAGAACACGGAGCTTTACCAGCCACCATAGCTATAATCAATGGAACAGTAAAAATCGGGCTAAGCGAGGAAGAAATTCACCTGTTAGGAAACAAAAATAATGCCCTTAAGGTTGGCTTAAGAGATATACCGGTAACAATAGCAAGAAGGGAAAATGGAGCATTAACAAGTGGTGCAACCTTATGGTGTGCAAGAAAAGTAGGAATAGAAGTTCTTGCAACAGGAGGAATAGGAGGAGTACACCGAAATATTGACCAGAGCTTAGATATATCCAACGATCTCCTGGTGCTTTCTGAGGGTTACGGAATAGTAGTTTGTTCTGGTCCCAAAGCGATTCTTAATCTTGAAGCCACTTTAGAACTCTTAGAAACACTAGGAGTAATAGTTGTGGGATATAAAACCGATGAGTTGCCAGCTTTCTACTTTAGAAGCAGCGGTATAAGAGTCGAAGTGAGCGCTGATTCTGCAGGAGAAATAGCTCAGATTTATAGAATAGCCAAAGAATTAAGCATAAACAAAAGCATTTTAGTTACAAATCCTCCTCCTAAAGAATCTTGGGACAAAGCAGAATTTGAACCTTTGCTAAAAGAAGCAATAGAAGAAGCAAGAAGCCTGAACATAAAAGGAAAAGCCTTGACCCCTTACCTTTTGGGCAAATTAGCACAGCTAAGCAAAGGGAAAAGTGTTGAAGCAAATGCCAGTATAATCTTGTCAAATGCAACATTAGCTGCTAAGATAGCAAAAAAGCTAAAAGAACTTTAGAATGGAGAAAATGAAAAAAGTAGAATTCAAAATATATGGTGTAGTTCAGGGAGTGGGTTTTAGACCATTTATCTCGAAGTTAGCTACTTCTTTATCCTTAGGAGGATGGGTTAAAAACACGAGTGAATGCGTAGAGTTAGAACTTATAGGAAAAGAAGAGAAAATAGAAGAATTCCTACAAAAACTCAAAGGGGACCCTCCTCCTCTTTCTAAAATCGTAAAAATAGAAAAGATAAAAGAAGAGCCTTTTCACCGCTCTTACAAGCCCCCTTTTAAAATCTTAAAAAGCGAGGAGACAAAAACCGTAAGCAGAGACAAGCTGTGGATACCTCCGGATGTGGGGACATGTGATGCCTGTTTGAAAGAGATTTTCTCCCCTAATGATAGAAGATATCTTTATCCTTTCACAAACTGCACCAATTGTGGCCCCAGATTCACGATAATAATTGATCTTCCATATGACAGAGAAAAAACAACGATGCGAGCTTTTAAAATGTGTGAAGACTGTGAAAGAGAATATCACGACATAAGAGACAGGAGATTTCATGCTCAACCTAATGCCTGCCCCAAGTGTGGGCCACAAATAAAGCTCTTGGACAGGGAAGGGAAGGAAGTTCAGGGAGAACCTTTGGAAAACACATTAAGGTTTCTTAAGGAAGGGAAAATACTAGCTATAAAGGGACTTGGAGGATTTCATTTAGCTTTGGATGCTCTTAATAAGGAAGCAATCATGGAGCTGAGGCGAAGAAAGAGAAGACCCCACAAGCCGTTTGCTTTAATGGCCTTTGCTCCGGAAAGGATACTGAAATTTGCTGAAATAACCCCTGAAGAAAAGGAACTCCTTCTAAGTCCCGCAAGACCCATAGTTCTCCTTAAGAAAAAAAGAAACTCCATCTTACCAGAGGAGATTGCACCAAACAATAAATACTTGGGTTTTATGCTCCCCTATACCCCCCTACACTACATGATCACAAAGGAATTCGATGCCCTTGTAATGACAAGCGGAAACCTGTCGGATGAACCCATAGTCTACGAAAACGAAGAGGCAATCTCAAAGCTTAAAGATATCGCAGATTTCTTTCTGATTCATAACAGAGAAATATATACACCGTGCGATGACTCAATCGTGATAAATAAAAGCATAATAAGACGAGCACGAGGATATACACCACTACCCATAGTTGGAGATGAAGAACTTCCTCCTATACTTGGGTGCGGAGGAGAAGAGAAAGCCTCTTTCGCCTTGAGCCGAGATAACACCATTATCCTAAGCCAATACATAGGAGACTTGAAAGACATAGAAGCTCTCGATAGATACGAAATGCTTATAGATCGCTTTAAAAATCTTTTTGGGATAGAACCAAGATATGTAGTATGCGACCTTCATCCATTGTATCTTTCAACAAAGTATGCTGAGAAAACTGGCTTACCCATGTTAAAGGTTCAACATCACCACGCCCACTTAGCAAGCTGTATGTGGGAAAACGGCCTTAAAAACGAAGTTATAGGAATTATCCTGGACGGAACAGGATACGGAGAAGATGAAACAATTTGGGGAGGGGAAATCCTCGTAGGAGATTTTCTCAAATTTAAAAGAATGGCTTACTTCAAACCTATTCCCCTACCCGGTGGCGAAAAAGCAATAAGAGAACCTTGGAGAATAGCCTTAAGCTATCTCAGAAAAATAGGAAAGGAGGAACTCATAAAAGAAGCGAAAGCCAAAGAAATATTGAGAATGCTGGAACTGGGCATAAACTCTCCCTTATCCTCAGGGTGTGGTAGGCTTTTCGATGCTGTATCAGCCTTCTTAGGGATAAGAAAAGAGATCTCATATGAGGCTCAGGCGGCGATAGAGCTGGAAGGCATTGCTGATGAAAACGAAGAAGAATCTTACTCCACTGAGTTATCTGAATCTAATGGAAGAATATTGATAGATTGGAGGAAAATGTGGAAAGAACTTATATCCGACATGGAAAAGGGGGTTCCACCTGAAAAGTGCGCGATGAAATTTCATAACTATGTAGTTAACAGTCTGGTTGAGGCTACTAACGTGGTTCGCAAAGTAACAAATATAAACGATGTAGTATTAAGTGGGGGTGTGTTTCAAAATCAAATTATTTTAAGGAAAACTATAGAAAACTTGACTAAAAGGGGATTTAAGGTTTATCATCATAATGAAATCCCAACTAACGACCAAGGATTGGCAGTTGGGCAAATTGCAATATGCGCATCTAAAATAAAGAAAGGAGAGTTATGAAAAATGTGCCTTGCTGTGCCACACAAAGTGGTTGAAATAAATGGGAAAGAAGCCATAACCGAACTTGGAGGGATAAAGAAAAAAACCAGACTCGACCTTCTTGAAGATGTAAAAGTAGGAGATTTCGTTCTTGTTCATGCAGGATTTGCCATAGAAAAACTTAATCCCGAAGAAGCAAGGGAGATTCTCGATGCTTGGCGAGAAATTGAAGAACATCAAAGTTAAAAGACACCTCCGGTTTATGGAGGTTTGCGGCACCCACACGGTAAATATTTGTAGATTTGGCTTGAGAAATCTATTTCCCGAAGAAGTAGAACTAAGAAGCGGACCAGGATGCCCCGTATGTGTAACCCCAGCTTCAGCGATCAAGATAGGAATAGATCTGGCTTTAAAAAATGATAAATTCGTTATAACAACTTACGGTGATATGATGAAGGTTCCAGGCCCCAATGGCACCTTAGCAGATGCTAAAGCCAAGGGAGGAAAGGTTTTCAGCGTTTACAGTATAACCGAAGCTTTATCTTTAGCAGAAAAAAACGAAGACTTAAAAGTGATTTTCTTGGCAGTAGGGTTTGAAACTACGGCTCCAGCAAGTGCATGGGCGATAAAAGAAGCCAAATTAAAAAACATTAAAAACTTTTTTCTACTATCTTTCCATAAGTTAGTTCCCCCCGCCATGGAACTACTGGCTTCGGAAGGAACATTGGATGGATTCCTGTGCCCTGGCCATGTAAGCACGATAATAGGAACAGAGGTTTACAAAAATATAGCGAGAAAATATAAAATCCCATGCGTAATTTCAGGATTTGAAGCAGAAGACATAATTTTTGCAATGATAAAGCTCATAGAGATGGCGGAAAACGAAGCATACGACGTCTTTAACGCTTATAAGAGAGCGGTTAAGAAAGAAGGCAATAAGGTAGCGCAAGGACTATTAAACGAAGTCTTTGAGGAAGTAGACTCGGAATGGAGGGGGATAGGTGTAATCCCTAAAAGCGGTCTGGATATAAAGGAAGAGTATGCCGATTTCGATGCCAAAATCGCATTTAATATAGAAAAAGAGGATATACCCGAAAATCCAGCATGTAAATGCGGAGAAGTACTTAAAGGTTACATATACCCTTACGAGTGTCCCCTCTTTGGAAAATCTTGCATACCAGAACATCCCATAGGACCATGCATGATATCCAGCGAAGGAAGCTGTGCAGCCTATTACCGATATGGAGGGCGATTAAAAGATGATTAAGCTCGCTCATGGTAGCGGTGGAGAGAAAACAAGAGAATTAATAGAAAAACTCTTTCTGCCGGCGTTTAAAAATCCTATCTTGGAAAAACTAGAAGATAGTGGAAGATTAAACGGCATCGCCATAACAATAGATGGCTATACAGTAAAGCCCATTTTCTTCAGGGGTGGAGATATAGGAAAGCTCTCCATAACCGGAACCGTTAACGACCTGGCTGTATGTGGAGCACGACCTAAGGCAATAGCGGTCTCCATAATAGTGGAAGATGGATTTCCTACAGAAAAACTTGAAAAAATAGTTTCCTCAATGGCAAAGATTTCAAGAGAAGTAAATGCTCCAATAGTTACAGGGGACTTCAAAGTAGTATCCAAAGGAGAAATTGATGAAATCTTTATAATTACAAGCGGCATAGGAGAAATCTTTTACCCTTCACTAGGAGCAGATAGAGTATCCGCAGGAGACAGAATAATAGTTAGCGGCCCTATCGGTGATCATTCATTAGCTATTATGGGAGAAAGGTACGAGGTAGAGCTACCCCAAGGATTTGAAAGCGATTGTGCCCCCATTTTAAAACTCGTGGAAGCTATAACCCAAGTTGGTGGAATAAAGTGGATGAGGGACCCTACAAGAGGAGGCTTAGCAGCAGCTCTTAACGAGCTTGCCAAGGCAATTAATAAGGAGATTTTAATCTATGAAGATAGTGTGCCCTTCAGGAAGGAAGTTTTAAACTTTTGCGAAATATTTGGTTTCGATCCATACCACCTGGCATCGGAGGGAAGGTTCATAGCCGTTGTGGACAAAGAAAAATCAGAAAAAATTCTAAGTGAGCTCACAAAGTTTCCAGAGGGGAAGAATGCTGCAATAATAGGAGAGGTTAGGGAAAAGAGTAAAGGAAGAGTTATAGTTAAAACTAAATTCGGTGGGTTAAGACTTCTTGACCCACCAACGGGAGAACTTCTACCTAGAATATGCTAAAAGAGGAAGGAGGAACAAGAAATGTACCCTATCCTAAGTAGTAAGAAGCTAGCCCCTAATATATTCGAGTTCGTTGTAAAGGCCCCTCTTGTAGCGAAAAACGCAAAAGCGGGACAGTTTGTAATCGTGAGAACTCATGAGAAAGGCGAAAGAATACCATTAACCATTGCCGATTTCGACCCACAAAAAGGAACGGTAACTATCGTGTTTCAGGTAGTGGGTAAAACCACCGATGAACTATCGACCTTCAAAGAAGGAGACAGTCTGAGAGATTTCGTCGGTCCCTTAGGAACCCCTTCGGAAATAGAGTTTTTTGGTAAGGTCCTTGTCGTTGGAGGGGGAGTAGGAATAGCCCCTATCTTCCCAATAGCAAAAGCTCTGAAGGAAGCTGGCAATGAAGTCATAGGCATCATTGGGGCAAGAAGCGCTGATCTCCTTTTCTGGGAAGAAAAGGTAAAATCGGTATGCGATAGGCTAATCATTTGCACCGACGATGGAAGTAAAGGCTTAAAAGGTTTTGTAACACAGGCAATGGAAGAAGTGTTTAAGGAAAACGGGGATATCAAAAGATGTTGGGCCATAGGGCCACTAATAATGATGAAATTTGCAACACAGGTAGCGAAAAAATACAACATCCCCATAATAGTTTCACTCAACCCAATCATGGTGGACGGCACGGGAATGTGCGGCGCTTGTAGATGCACCGTAGGAGGAAAAACTGTTTTCGCTTGTTCCCACGGCCCAGAATTTGACGGAACGCTAGTGGATTTCGATGAATTAATAAAAAGAGGTGAACGGTTCAAGGAGGAAGAAAAATTGGCTTGGGAACGCTACAAAGCTATGAAGGAGGGAAAAACAAATGTCCAAGATTAGAAAAACTAAAGTTCCAATGAAAGAACAACCCGTCGAACAGAGGATTAAAAACTTCAATGAAGTTCCCTTAGGCTATACTCCAGAAGAGGCAATCGAAGAAGCTAAAAGATGCTTACAATGTAAAGATGCTCCATGTATAAAAGGATGCCCCGTAGAAATCAAAATTCCAGACTTCATACGAGAAATAAGAGAAGGAAACTTCAAAAGAGCTATAGAAATAATAAAGCAAGACAACTCTCTTCCAGCTATATGCGGAAGAGTCTGCCCTCAAGAAGAACAATGCGAAAAAGAATGCAGATTGAACAAAATAGGGGAACCAGTTGCCATAGGAAGATTAGAACGCTTTGTAGCTGATTGGGAAGCAGAACAAGGTATAGAAAAGCCAAAGATTCCTTCCCCAAAAGGGATCAAGGTAGCAGTGATAGGCTCTGGCCCTGCAGGGTTAACAGCAGCAGGAGAGCTTGCAAAGATGGGATACGACGTAACCATATTTGAGGCGTTACACGATACTGGTGGAGTTCTAAGATACGGAATACCAGAATTCCGTCTACCCAAAAGAATCATAGATCGCGAAGTCGAATATATTAAAATGTTAGGAGTTAAAATAGAGTTAAACGCTATAGTTGGGAAAACAATAACTATACAGCAACTTTGGGATGAAGGATTTCAAGCAATGTTCATAGGAACGGGTGCAGGTCTCCCCAAATTTATGAACATTCCTGGAGAGAACCTAAATGGCATATACTCTGCCAACGAATTTCTCACAAGGGTTAACCTTATGAAAGCTTATTTATTCCCAGAATATGACACCCCAATAAAAGTTGGAAAAAGAGTGGCAGTCATAGGTGGAGGGAATGTTGCAATGGACTCCGTTAGAACTGCAAAAAGGTTAGGGGCTGAACAAGCAATGATTATATACAGGAGAACCGAAAAAGAAATGCCAGCGAGGATAGAAGAAATAGAAAGAGCAAAAGAGGAGGGAATAATTTTTCACTTCCTAACCAATCCAATCAGATACATAGGAGACGAAAGAGGAAATGTGGTGGCAATGGAATGTATAAGAATGGAACTCGGAGAACCCGATGAGAGCGGTAGAAGAAAACCTCAGCCAATACCAGGATCCGAATTTACTATAGAGGTAGACACGGTGGTAGTCGCAATAGGTACAGGACCTAATCCTGTCTTGCTTCAGGCTTTTCCAGAGCTCAAGCTAAACAAGTGGGGATATATCGAAGCCGATCCAGAAACAGGTGCCACTTCTGTCCCCGGCGTTTATGCAGGTGGGGACATTGTAACTGGGGCAGCTACGGTAATATCCGCTATGGGGGCTGGGAAAAGAGCAGCGAAAGCAATTGATGAATATCTCCAGAAAAAAATAAAAAGGGATGCTCCTTAAAGGAGCATCCCTTTTTATTAACTCTTAAACTTAACGCTTCGAGCTCTGATAAA
>LDZR01002591.1_pt1 | contig 16834 bp, 17 predicted proteins | sample 615371 | NCBI WGS metagenome assembly LDZR01 (sample SAMN03408294, study PRJNA278302) | terrestrial metagenome | isolation source: oil reservoir sample K2 | place: USA: Alaska, North Slope, Kuparuk formation | collected 2013
AGCCTACGGCTCAGCCTCGGGCTCGGGCGGGGTTCCCGGCCTATTCAGCATCCTTGCTTCAGAGGCCGGCCTCGGACTTCCTGTCCTCGCCCCCGCCCTCGCTCCCCGACTTGGCCAAGGCTGCTTGGCCCCTCGGACCAAATCGCCGGCTCAAGAGAAATGCCGGCCCGTTGTTTTCATCCTTCTGCTGGTGCCGCTCGGCGGCATGGATGTCTACCATATGAAGAAGCGCTGGAAGCGGGATGTTTTGTCTGGCAAGAGCAAAAAAATAACTGTTTTTGTCTATGGCACCCTGACTAGTGTAAACGGAAACTATATGCGTGAAATGGACGCCGAGGGTCCCTACCCTGGGGTGTTGCACGGTTACTACCTATACCAGGTTACCCCCTTCTACCCGGGCGTCGTCCCCGGGGAAGGGGGAAGGGTATGGGGCGAGCTCTATTATGTTAACCCCGAGGTATTAAAGAAACTCGACGATTACGAAGATGTGCCCCATTTGTATCTGCGTAAAGAGGTAGAGGTGGAATTACTCGACGGAAGGAAGATACGTGCTTGGTGTTACATCTGGAATGGCCCGCCCCAAGGCCGCCGCATTCCTTGGGAAGAGATGCCTTGGAGGAGCCCCACCTTGGGAGGGGAAAAACGTGGCTAGTTACAACCTGGTAGATGTAATTAATCGGGAAAAGTTACAAGAAATCTTAGACAAATTCACGGAAGCTACTGGGCTGGCTGCCATATTGGCGGACTTGCGAGGGCGCAATATTACAGCTCCCAGCAAATTTACCCGGCACTGCACCATGGTGAGATCCAATGCTAAAGGCTTGCTGGGGTGTTACGCTTCAGATGCTCGCTTGGGAAGGCTATCTATGAAAACCGGGCGACCGGCCATGTCTTTGTGTCACTGTGGAATTGTGGACCTTGCCGCACCCCTCATCATTGATGGGGTGTGTTGTGGATATGTTCTCTGCGGTCAGGTTTTTTTGCAACCGCCTGACGAAAGAGCCCTTAATAAGGCCAGGCAGCGGGCCAGGCGTTTTGGATTAGAGGAAAAGGAATATATGGAAAGCTTCCTCGAAATTGAGGTTGTACCGGAAAAAAGAGTCATGGCTGCGGCAGAAATGTTGTATATCGTGGCGAGTTATATTGTGGAAATGGGAGCAAGTCAATTAATGCAGGCTAGGCTTCTTGCTGAAGAACGCCGGCGGGCGGAGCTGGAAAATGCCTTAAGGGCTCTGGAACTCAAGGCCTTACAATCCCAGGTAAATCCCCATTTCTTATTTAACACTTTGAATGCTGCTGCCCGCCTCGCCTATCTGGAAAATGCCAGCCGCACAGGGGAAATTGTATATTCTTTGGCCAGCCTGTTGCGCTATTCTCTTCGCAACATAGACAAGTTAGTCTGCCTAAAGGACGAAATTACTCATATAAAACATTACTTATATATTCAGGAAGTAAGATATAAGGACCGTATACGGGCGGTAATCGAGGTGCCGGAACACCTGGGAGACGTTTTGTTACCCGTGATGAGCCTCCAGCCTCTGGTGGAAAACGCCATTGTTCACGGGCTGGAGAAAAAGGAAGAAGGCGGGGAAGTAAAGATATTAGCCTGCGAGGTGGGCGATATTGTTAAGCTGGAAGTTATTGATAACGGTGTGGGGATGGGAAGGGAAGTATTAGAAAGATTAAGTCGATCAGGGCCTACCGGTACTGGTCATACCACGGGTTTGGGTATATTGAACGTTGATTTACGGCTCAAGCGATATTTTGGCTCCCCTTACGGTTTACAATTAGAGAGCGAACCTGGACGAGGCACAAAGGTGACCCTAATTTTTCCCAAAAAATTTGAAGACTGTATAGAAAGCAGGTGATCCCGGATGGCTTATAGATTGCTAATCTGCGAAGACGAATCACTGGAGAGGGAAGTAATCAGCATTATTATTAGCCGGGCGCGACTTCCCCTCGAGATTGTGGGCGAGGCAGAAAACGGTCTCGAGGCCGTACGAAAGGCTAGGGAGACCACACCGGATATTATTTTAATGGACATTAAAATGCCTGGCCTCGATGGGCTTAGTGCCGCAGCTCAAATCCGGGAGAAAGACTGCAAGTGCAAAATTATAATTATAACGGCCTATGACGAGTTTGATTATGCCCAAGAAGCCCTCCGGCTAGGGGCTGTTGATTATCTTTTAAAGCCAGTGCGGCCGGAAGAGCTGGTTACGGTAATGCAAAAAGTTATAAATGCTTTGGATAAAGAAAAAGAAAAAGCGAACAAGGAGCAGGAATTGCGAGAATCCATACAGAAGGCTGCCAAGTTCTTACGAGCCGGATTTTTCTCCGGACTTTTACTTGGAGCCTTTGAAAATGAAAAGGTAATAGAGGTTCAGGCAGAGATTTTGGGGCTCAAACAGATACCCCGCGGAATTCTGGTAATCGAGCCTGATGTGGATGGGAGTGATACTACCAGCGAATTTGACCGCTATGAAGTTTATAGAGTAGTAGAGCAGGTAATGTCGCCTTATGAAAACAGCATAGTTCTTTTTCTGGGCGAAGATATCGTAGTGGGCACTGACTTACAGAGAGATTTAAAGGAGTTGGGGGAGAATTTGCGGTGTGCTGTAGAAGAAACCTTAGAGTGCACGGTGACTATTGGTATCGGGAAAACCTCATCTGGCGGCGATTTGCCTCAACTTTTTAAAGAAGCCCGGTTAGCAGCCCGGCTGGGAAAGTTTTTCTTAGGGGGCAATCGCGTGGTAGTACTGGATGAGATAGAAGACCTTTTACACCACCATGGTAGTTACGATTTTGAAAAAGAAGAGAAATTACTGGAACAGGTGCGGCTGGGCCAGAGGGCAGAGGCGGCGAAAACGTTAGAGGATCTTCTGCAGGAAATGCTTTCATCCGGTTATAACTCCATAACTTTGTGCCAGATGCGGTTGGCTGAGATCTTAGTGCTAGTATGGAGAGCAGCTAAACAGGCCGGTTATATCGGAAAAAATGATTTTCACCTGCAGTATAGTTACTTGCAAAGGCTGGGGCGTTGCCAGACACCAGCTGAGCTGCGTCAATGGTGCAAGAATTTGCTAGAAGATATTTTGGTCCCCCAAAATAAAGGGCATACTCCTAAAGCGCTCATACGGCAGATAATAAAATACATTCATGACAATTATGCCAAAGAATTGAGCCTACAAGATATTGCCCGCCAAATATACCTAAGTCCGGATTATTTTAGCCGTTTGTTCAAAAAAGAAGTGGGATGCACCTATGCAGAGTACTTGACCAAGGTCCGGGTGGAAACGGCTAAGAGTTTACTATCTAACCCGGGTCTATCAATAGCAGAAGTTGCCCGGAAAGTGGGTTACCACGACCCCAATTATTTTAGCCGCGTGTTTCGAAAAGTAGTGGGAGTATCTCCCTCTGATTACCGCCAAGCTTTAGGGTTGTAGCTTGAGGTCAAAAAATTACAGGTAAAATACCGGAAGAGTGCTAGTCCGGTCGGTAGGTGTCTATCTCCACACTTTTGGGATAGCGCTGCAAGTAAGAAGGGAGTCGATTAAAGTAAGAGGTTATAACTTTAAAGGCAAGAATTATATATCATAAATTATCTCATAAATATCATCCCCCAAAAATTGGAGAGTTTATTTTAATGGAGGTGCTTTACTAAATGACGGGCGAAGCATTAGGTATGGTGGAGACGAAGGGTTTGGTTCCGGCAATTGAAGCAGCGGACGCCATGGTTAAAGCGGCCAACGTCAAGCTCATAGGTTACGAAAAGATCGGGTCGGGGCTGGTAACCGTAATGGTACGCGGCGATGTAGGGGCCACCAAAGCTGCTACTGATGCCGGAGCGGCGGCGGCGCGCAAGGTAGGGGAAGTAATATCGGTACATGTAATACCGAGGCCCCACAGCGATGTAGAGAAGATTTTACCCAAGCTTCCGCAAGAATAGATGGGAGGTGTAGCAGGTGGAAGAGCAAGTAATAAAGAAAGTGGTACAGGAAGTCCTGAACAGGGTTCAGCAGCAGGAGGAGAAGAAGGGTCCTGTTTTGGAGCACCCGGGGCTCACTGAATTTGTGGGGACGGCCATCGGGGATACCATCGGTCTGGTAATTGCTAATGTTGATCCGTTGCTCCACGAAAAAATGGGGCTAGATAAGCGCTTCCGCTCCATTGGCATTATTGGTGCGAGGACCGGTGCGGGGCCGCAAATCATGGCAGCAGACGAAGCGGTAAAAGCAACTAATACTGAGATAGTCTCTATAGAACTGGCCCGGGATACCAAAGGCGGTGCCGGACACGGCTGCCTTATTATTTTCGGGGCAGAAGAAGTATCGGATGCCAGGCGGGCTGTAGAGGTGGCGTTAAGAGAACTGCCGCGTACCTTCGGCGATGTATATGCCAATGAGGCAGGCCATTTGGAATTCCAGTACACTGCGCGGGCGAGTTATGCCATTGAAAAGGCCTTTAATGCTCCGGTGGGTAAAGCCTTCGGGCTGATAGTTGGCGCACCGGCGGCTATCGGCGTGGTCTGTTGCGATACTGCGGTTAAGGCCGCGGAAGTAAATGTAGTTGGATACGCTAGCCCGGCCAAAGGAACAAGCTTTACCAATGAAGCCATACTTTTCATGTCGGGGGACTCGGGTGCGGTAAGGCAGGCTTTGATTGCCGCTAGGGAGGTAGGCCTAAAGTTGTTATCTACCTTAGGTGAGACACCCAAATCCTTAGGAGTACCGTATATTTGAGGGTCTGCGAAGGGTGGTGATAGATTATGAGGTCGAAGCGCTTTGAGATCCTGTCCCAGAGACCGGTCAATAAAGATGGCTTTGTAGCTGAGTGGCCGGAAGTAGGTTTGGTAGCTATAGGAAGTCCTAACGATCCTAAGCCTAGTATTAAAATAGAGAATGGCAAAATAATTGAGATGGATGGGAAACGGCGTGAAGATTTTGATATGATCGACCGATTTATTGCCGATTACGCCATCGATTTAGATGTGGCCGAAGAAGCCATGGCTATGGATAGTACACAGATCGCCCGCATGCTGGTAGACATAGACGTGCCACGGGAAGAAGTGATCCGCATAGCGCGGGGTCTCACGCCGGCCAAGTTGGTGGATGTTATTGACAAGCTAAATGTAGTTGAAATAATGATGGCCATGCAAAAAATGAGGGCGCGCAAGAGACCGGGTAACCAGTGCCATGTTACCAACCTGCGGGATAATCCTGTTTTACTTGCCGCAGACGCAGCGGAGGGTGCTCTGCGCGGTTTTGACGAAGAGGAGACCACCGTGGGTGTGACTCGTTACGCGCCCTTTAACGCCCTAGCCCTTCTGGTGGGTTCCCAGACCGGCAGAGGAGGGGTTCTTACCCAGTGCGCTTTGGAAGAAGCCTTCGAGCTTAGCCTTGGCATGAGGGGCTTAACTACTTATGCCGAGACTATCTCCGTTTACGGCACCGAGCAGGTTTTTGTGGATGGCGATGATACCCCCTGGTCTAAAGCTTTCCTGGCTTCGGCCTATGCTTCCCGAGGTCTTAAGATGCGCTTTACTTCGGGTACCGGCTCTGAAGTGCAGATGGGCTACGCCGAGGGCAAATCCATGTTGTATTTGGAAGCTCGCTGCATAATGATCACCAAAGGAGCCGGAGTACAGGGGTTACAAAACGGTTCCATCAGCTGTATTGGGGTACCGGGAGCTGTGCCCTCTGGTATTCGAGTGGTAGCCGGGGAAAACCTTCTGACCATGATGCTGGATCTGGAAGTCGCTTCGGGTAACGACCAGACCTTCTCCCACTCTGACATCCGGCGCACGGCCAGGATGCTGCTGCAAATGTTACCGGGTACAGACCTTATCTTCTCAGGCTATAGTGCGGTACCGAATTACGATAACATGTTTGCTGGGTCAAATTTTGACATTGAAGATATGGACGATTACTTAGTCCTGCAGCGCGATCTCATGGTGGACGGCGGGGTTAGGCCGGTACTGGAGGAAGAAGTAATTGCGGTACGCAATAAGGCGGCCCGCGCTCTGCAGGCTGTGTTTAAGGAGCTAGGTTTGCCTCCCATAACTGATGAAGAAGTGGAAGCCGCGACCTATGCCCATGGTTCCAGGGACATGCCTCCTCGGGATGTAGGCCAGGATCTAAAGGCCGCCACCGAGATGATGGAAAGGGGAATCACGGGCCTGGATGTGGTGAAGGCGCTGGCCAAACACGGGTTCACCGATGTAGCCAATAATGTTCTCAATATGTTAAAGCAACGGGTGGCGGGAGATTACTTGCATACCTCTGCCGTCTTGAATGCCCAGTTCCAGATCGATTCGGCAGTAAATAATCCTAATGACTACCGTGGACCGGGTACAGGCTACCGCCTAAGCAAGGAAAGGTGGGAGATAATCAAGAATATTCCCCAGGCCTTAAAACCGGAAGAGATTGAAAAGCAGGGAAGTGAGGTGTGAACATGATCAACACAGAAGCCCTGGTGGAACAGATAGTTAGTGAAGTGTTAAAGCGCTTGGGCGATAAGAGCTACAAAAGTATGGTAGGGCCTATGGCCTCACTCCCGGTAGGCGAATGGCGAGACATAGGTGAGGCCAAGCCGGGTATGGATCAAAGGGAAGTGGTGATCGGTATTTCACCAGCCCTTGGGGTTAAGTTCAGTAGAAACATAATAGGCATTCCTTTGCGAGATATACTGCGAGAGATAACAGCTGGGATAGAAGAAGAAGGGCTGCGGGCGCGAGTAATTCGGGTAAAGCACACAGCGGACGTGGCTTTCATAGGGCATACGGCTGCCAAACTATCAGGTTCAGGTGTAGGTATAGGCATCCAATCGAGGGGCACGGCTGTAATTCACCACAAGGACCTTCAGCCTTTGAACAATCTTGAGCTTTTTCCCCAATGCCCGGTTCTTACTTTAGAAACCTATAGGGCTATAGGTAAAAATGCAGCGCGCTATGCCAAAGGGGAAACACCCCCTCCGGTACCAGTAATGAACGACCAGATGGCCCGACCTAAATTTCAGGCCAAAGCGGCAGTAATGCACAATGTTGAGACCCGACTTGTCACGCCCGGCGCCAGGCCTGCGGAGTTGCAGGTGTCCTTCGCTCAAGGAGGTGTAGTATCATGACCGCCCTTAATGAACAAGCCATAGAAGAAATTGTGCGTCAAGTGCTCAAGGAAGTAACACAAGAGAGAGGCACATCCGGCCGGGTATCCCAGGGGCCATCCTCATGCAAAGTAAGTACCCCTACGGGGCAAGAAAAACAGGTTTGTCCTACAAGAGACTATCCTTTGGCGGCTAAGCGGCCTGAGCTGATAAACACTGCTACAGGGAAAAAGTTTGCAGATATTACCCTGGAAGCGGTAATGAAAGGCGAGATCACGCCAGATGACCTCCGTATAACTGCTGAAACCTTGCACTTACAGGCTCAGATCGCCGAGGCTGTAGGTCGGAAACAGTTTGCCCAAAACTTGAGAAGGGCGGCCGAATTAACCCGCGTTCCGGATGAACGGATACTTGAAATTTACACGGCTCTACGGCCTTACCGGTCGACCAAAGAAGAACTCTTAGATATTGCTAACGAATTGGAACAAAAGTATAGTGCCCCTTTGTGCGCGGCCTTGGTAAGAGAGGCAGCCGAGGTGTACGAGCGGAGGAAACGATTAAAAGGTATGGAATAACCGGAGGAAAACTATATGCTGGTGGCAGGTGTAGATATAGGTAATAACACCACTGAAGTAGCGCTGGCCAGGGTGGAAGGGGAGCAAGTCCGGTTTCTGGCTGGCGGCATGGCAGCTACTACGGGCATAAAAGGAACGCCTGCCAATGTGACAGGGATAAGGATTGCTCTGGAAGAGGCTGTTCGCAAGGCAGGACTACAATTAGAAAATATTGATCTTGTCAGGTTGAACGAAGCAACTCCGGTCATCGCCGATGTGGCCATGGAGGCCATTACGGAAACCATTATTACCGAATCTACCATGATCGGCCATAATCCGGCTACTCCAGGCGGTATGGGATTAGGGGTAGGAGTCACTATTCCCATATTCCGCCTGGATGATAGCCGGGCGGGTGAAAAGGTAGTAGTGGTGGTGCCCGGGAATGTGGATTACGAAGAGGCGGCCAAGGCTATTAATACCGCCATAAGAAAAGGTGTAGATGTTCAGGGCGCTATTGTGCAAAAAGATGACGGGGTATTGATAGCCAATCGCCTGGAGCGGAGAATACCGGTAGTAGACGAGGTGTCTTTAATTGATAAGGTACCTCTGGGTATGTTAGCGGCGGTGGAGGTAGCTGAACAAGGGTACACCATAAAGACACTTTCTAACCCCTACGGTATAGCTACTGTATTTAACCTTACACCGGAAGAAACTAAAAATGTGGTGCCCATGGCCCGGGCCCTAATCGGCAACCGCTCCGCTGTAGTTATACGCACACCTGCCGGCGACGTAAGGGAAAGGCGTATACCGGCGGGAAAGCTGGTACTGCGCGGCAAAGGCAGGTCAGTCACCGTAGACATTGAAGAGGGCGCCGAGGCTATTACCGGTGCAGTAGAAGGAGTATGGCCGCTGGATGACGCGGAAGGCACGCCAGGTACTAATGTTGGGGGCCTTCTCGCTAGAGTAAAGGAAACTATGGCCGAGGTTACCGGCCAGCCCCCTTCGGCCATCCACATTCAAGACATTTTGGCCGTAGACACCTTGGTACAACAAAAGGTAAAAGGGGGCTTGGCTAATGAATTTTTCTCCGAGGACGCGGTTGCCCTGGCGGCCATGGTCAAAAGTTCGCGCCTTCCCATGGAGAAGGTGGCCGACAGAATAGAGCGGGAGTTGGGGATAGCGGTCGAGATAGCAGGCGTGGAGGCCAACATGGCAGTCTTGGGAGCGCTGACCACGCCTGGTGCCAGCCTCCCACTGGCCATTCTGGATTTGGGTGGCGGATCCACAGATGCGGCCTTTATAGATGCGAGGCAAAAGGTAGAGACGGTGCATCTTGCCGGTGCCGGCGAGATGGTTAATATGCTAATTTATACCGAACTGGGGTTAACAGATCGCGCTTTAGCGGAAGACATAAAGCGTTACCCCTTGGCTAAGGTGGAAAGCCTTTTCTCTATAAGGCTCGAGGATGGTACGGTCAGATTTTTTGAAGAGCCGCTGGATCCCAAGGTATTTGCCAGGGTGGTAATCTTAAAAGAAGGTTCTTTGGTGCCGTTGCCTATTGATGTATCTCTGGAAAAGGTCAGGGCTGTGCGGCGCGAAGCGAAGAAGAAAGTCTTCGTGCGGAATGCCCTGCGGGCCTTGGCCAAGGTAGCGCCGGCGGGAAACATCCGGTTTATAGATTTTGTTGTCCTGGTAGGGGGGTCGGCCCTGGACTTTGAAGTGCCCCAAATGATTTCCGAGGCTCTGGCCGGATACGGAGTTGTGGCAGGGCAGGGCAATATCCGGGGAACAGAAGGACCGCGCAATGCTGTAGCAACGGGGCTGGTGTTGTCCAGGTGGAACAAGCAATGAGGACTTACGAAGAAATTAGGCCGAGCGTCATGATTTATGTCACCGATCCCGACCTCTGTTCCGTAGCCCTGAGAGGGCTGGCGGAAGGTCTGGAAGAAGAGGGCGTTCCCTTCGAGATCCATGTAAAATCGGGAGAAGCAGAGAGGCTGGCCGTGGAGGCGGCCCGAGCGTCTAGATTAGGTGTGGGGATAGGCGTGAGCTCAGATGGAACCTGTGTTTTACAACACCAGCGTCTCCGCCCCGGCCGTCCCATAGCTCGGGTGCCCTCCGAAACCGGAAGCAAGGATGATTATCGCCTAATAGGTAGCCATGCTGCCCGACTGGTCAAGAATTTGCCGTTAAAGGAGGTAGACCGTGGCTCGACAGGCTTTAGGACTTATTGAAACCGTAGGGTTGGTGGCCGCCGTTGAAGCAGCCGACGCGGCGGTCAAGGCGGCGGACGTAAAGCTGATAGGATATGAACTAACCCGCGGCGGCGGTTTGACCGTAGTTAAGATTGTGGGAGATGTGGCCGCGGTGCAGGCTGCGGTGCAGGCAGCCGGGGCGGCAGCTGGCAGGGTGGGGAAAGTTGTGGCTACCCATGTTATACCCAGGCCCCATGAAGACAGCGCTTTGCTCATAGAAACAAGGGACACGGTGGGGCAAAAACAAGGGGCTCCTTGTCGGAGGATAGAGGGGGACAAGGGTTCCGCCTCTTCAGCCGAGTGCCTCCAGTTGCCTAAAGCGGAAACAGCGGTTCAAGAGAAGGGGGCTACAGGACAAGGAGAGAGCCGGGAAAAAGGGGAAGAAGTGGCCAAGGTAGCAGATGTGGTCCAAGAAAGGGTAGAAGGAGACGGTGTAACCGGGGAAAGGACACCTACTTGCAACTTGTGTAACGACCCTGCCTGCCCGCGCAAGAAGGGAGAGCCACGCAGCTATTGCCTGCACTACGGTGGCGAAGGGTAAGGGGTGAGAAACGTTGGCTGTGGAAAATATCGATGACCTTGCGCGGGAGATAGCCAGGGCAGTCCTGTTAAGACTTAACTCTGAGACGGAAGCGATTGAGATCCCGGTGGGTGTGTCGGCGCGTCACGTGCACCTTTCGCAGGAGCATGTGGAAACGCTATTCGGTAGAGGATATCAGTTGACACCCATTCGGGAGTTGCAGCCCGGGCAGTATGCGGCCAAGGAAACGGTCACCATCGTGGGCCCCCGGGGAGTATTGCAGAATGTGCGGGTACTCGGTCCACCTCGCGCCAAGACACAAGTAGAGGTTTCTAAGACGGATGGATTTGTACTGGGGGTTGAACCTCCGGTAAGGGATTCCGGCGATCATGCGGGGACACCGGGATGTGTAATTGTGGGGCCCCATGGCGCGGTAAAGATCGAGGAGGGTGTAATTTGCGCCATGCGGCACATCCATATGCCCCCTGAGATAGCTCAGAAACTAAGTCTTAAGGATAAAGATGTGGTGCGGGTAAAGACCTCTTCTGGTGAGAGAAAAGTAATGTTCGAGGACGTGCTGGTTCGCGTTTCCCCGGACTTTGTTCTGGAGATGCATGTAGATACTGATGAAGCTAACGCGGCGGGTTTAAAAACAGGTGACCGGGTCAGGCTGGCCGGATAAGGAGGTAGCTTTTGTTTGTGGAGAGAATAAGGGAAGGAGAAGAGCTATGCAGGGCTTTGGCGGCCTGCCTGGACGGTGCTAGATCAAAATGGGAAGGAAGCCTTAGAGTAGGGGTGGACCTGGGCACGGCTAATATAGTCGTAGCTGTGGTCGATAGCCGCGATCGCCCGGTAGCGGGCAAACTCCGGGCAGCAGAAGTTGTACGCGATGGATTGGTGGTAGATTTCGTCGGCGCCCGGGAAATAGTGAGCGCCATGTTAAAGCAAATAGAGGAGGAACTGGGCGTAGAACTGGAGTACGGGGCTTGCGCGGTACCGCCGGGGACTAGGGCAGGGGATTGTCGGGCTACCCGGTATGTAGTGGAGGCGGCGGGCCTCGAAGTACTGGTAGTGGTAGACGAACCCACAGCGGCCGCGAGGGTATTGGGTATTAATGAGGGGGCCGTAGTAGATATAGGGGGCGGCACGACGGGGATTTCTGTGTTGCAGGATGGAGAAGTTGTCTACACAGCGGATGAACCTACCGGAGGTACACATTTTACCTTGGTACTGGCCGGGCACTTTGGTCTGCCGTTTAGAGAGGCGGAGAAACTCAAGCTTGACCCGTCCCAACAGCATAAGCTCTTTCCCATATTGCGGCCCGTAATGGAGAAAGTAGCCTCTATTATTGAAAGGCATTTGGCAGCCTTTAAAGTTCCGCACGTTTATTTAGTAGGAGGCGCCAGTGCCCTTCAAGGGCTGAAGGAAGTAGTAGAGAACCGTATAGGTATTCCGGCTATAATTCCCCAGCACCCCTTACTGGTAACACCCCTAGGTATTGCCCTTATGTGCCCGGAGGGAGGGAGATAAGCGGTGTTAGACCCTGAGCTGGAGGCCCAAATACGGGCGCTGGTCATGGAGGTTATCTCCAGGTATCTTAACCGTCGGATACTGGCCATATTTACAGGAGGTACTATAGGTCGGGAAGAAGCCAGGCGGCAGCTCTTGAGCTGCCAGCAAGAATATGGTTTGCAGATAGACTTAATGATTTCCAAGGCGGGTGCCGCCATACATGATGTTGCCCGGTTGGCTCAGGAATTCAAAGGGCAGGTGTTTGTAGAAGGGCAGGAACGGGTAACTCGCTGGAAGGAATATACGGCACTGGTCTTTGCCGTGCTCACCAGGAATACTGCGGCCAAAGCGGCTCATTTGATACTTGATTCTTACCCGGTAGAGCTAATGATTGATGCCCTTATGTATGGGATGCCGGTCATTGCTGTTAGAGATGCGGCCTGCCCTGAAGGGGAAGAGTGGAGAGGATTGGGTTTAAACCGGGGTAACCTCGAACTGAGACGGGCATTTCAAGACAATCTCCAGCGCCTGGAAAGTTACGGAGTACGGCTGTGCGGGTCTGATGAGCTGCAGGGAGTGTTAGGAGAGATTTTGGATATCGGGCCTGGGCCAAAGGCAAAGGTATGCAGCTTCTCCAGTGTGCGGCTGGACAAAAAAGTTATTATAGCCGAGGACTTGGCGCCCTATTTAGGGAAGCCGACTGAAATACAGGTTCCGAGCAGTTGCATTATAACTCCCTTAGCCTCTGATTTCATAAGGAAACACCAAATCAAGATCGTCCGGGGGCAATAAGATGCGCTTGGCAAAAGTGGTAGGCACAGTAGTAGCTACCAGGAAAGATGAGAGCTTGGTGGGGTGCAAACTCCTGGTAGTTAAGCTTTTAACTCCCGCGGAATTAAGGGGGCGAGGCTCAGACCAGGAGGAAGAGTTGGTGGTGGCGGTGGATTCAGTGGGAGCAGGCGTGGGTGAAACTGTATTGGTAGTCCTTGGGAGTGTAGCCAGCCGGATTATGGGGGACGGTCGCGCGCTCATAGATGCCGCCGTAATCGGTATTGTAGACCAAGTAGAGCTGGTATGAGGGGTGCCGGCCGTGAAAATTTATACCAAGAAAGGAGATAAGGGGGAAACCTCTCTAATAGGTGGCTCGCGATTAAGAAAATGTCACCAGCGGGTGGAGGCTTATGGTGCAGTAGATGAAATAATAGCTGCCCTAGCCTTAGCCCGCGCCCTGTGCCAGACCCCGGGGGCGCGCTCTATATTGACCCGAGTGGAAAGTGAGCTCTTCCTTTTGGGGGCTGAGCTAGCTTCCCTGGAACCCGAAAAGTACCTGCGGCAACGCCTCACTGCTGCCCATGTAGAGCAAATAGAAAAAGAAATAGATGAACTGCAGAAGGTTAGTACCTTGATGTCTGACTTTATCCTCCCGGGACCTTACCTTTGTTCGGCCGGTCTTCACCTGGCCCGGACCATCGCCAGGCGGGCGGAAAGGGAAGTGGTGAGACTTAGCCTGGAAGCACCGGTGCGGGAAGAGATACTGCAATACTTAAATCGGTTGTCCGACCTCCTCTTTGTCCTGGCAGTGCATGAAGAGGAGGAAGAAGTAGTCCGTCAGGTAAAACAAAAAGTTAAGTCATATGGAGAAGGAAGGGGAGCGAAATTGTTAAGTTTAGAGCAGGCCAAAGTTATTCTCCAGGCTTGTGAGGCTAAGGCTAAAGAGATGGGAGTACCGGTAGTCATTGCCGTAGCAGATGCCGGGGGTAATGTGGTAGCCCTTCACCGGATGGACGAGGCTTTGCTCGCTAGCATTGATATAGCCATTAATAAGGCTTATACTGCAGTGGCCCTGAAGAAAGAAACCGCCGAGCTGGCTTCTCTGGCTGCCCCTGGAGGCCCCCTTCACGGTCTGGACAACTGTTGCGGGGGGAGGCTAGTTATCTTTGGAGGCGGAATACCCCTGTGGCAGGACCAGAAGTTAATAGGAGGTATCGGGGTAAGCGGCGGTTCTGTAGAGGAAGATATAGCTATCGCTCGGGCTGGGGTCTCAGCCTTGGAGAAAGGGGTGAACAAGTAAACTTATGGCAGTGGACGAAAGGCTGGTTGCTACCATTGCTAGACGGATAGTGGATGAATTATACGCCCTGGAAAAACGAGATCAATCCGCTAGCGGCATTTTTGCCACTGTGGACGCAGCGGTGGAGGCTGCTGAGCGGGCCCAGAAAAAATTTGCCTTGATGGACCTGGAGAAACGCGAGCAAATTCTGGGGGCTATCCGGGAGGCCTGTCTCAACCACGCCCGAATGCTGGCCGAGATGGCGGTAGCCGAAACGGGTATGGGACGGGTAGAAGACAAGATAATGAAAAATATCCTGGCGAGCAAGAAAACCCCGGGTACCGAAGACCTCACCACCACTGCGTGGACTGGCGACCACGGCCTTACCCTGGTGGAAATGGCTCCCTACGGGGTGATTGCTGCCATTACTCCAGTCACCAACCCGACTGCTACTATCATTAATAATTCCATAAGCATGCTCGCCGCAGGCAATGCAGTGGTGTTTAATCCTCACCCGCGGGCCAAAGCTTGCTGCGCTAAGGCGGTGGAGATCATACATGAAGCTATAGTCAGGGCAGGCGGCCCTAAAGGCTTAGTAACAACCATTGCCGAGCCGACCATAGAGACCGCGCAACAGTTAATGTCTCATCCCCAAGTGCGCTTGATTGTGGCTACTGGCGGCCCTGGAGTGGTCAAGGCGGCCCTCTCCAGCGGTAAAAAAGCCATTGGTGCTGGTGCGGGTAATCCTCCGGTAGTAGTAGATGAAACGGCGGATATAGTAAAAGCAGCCCATGACATTGTGTGTGGAGCCAGTTTTGACAACAACTTGCCTTGTATTGCAGAGAAGGAGCTTATAGTAGTGGAATGTGTTGCTAACCAGTTGCTAGAGCGAATGTCCCGCGAGGGCGCTTATATACTACGGGGCAAGGATATAGATAGACTGACTGAAAAAATTTTCCCGGACGGCAAACAGGTGAATAAAGACCTTATAGGCCAGGATGCTAGTTTAATTCTCCGGGAAATAGGTATCGAAGTGGGTGGAGATGTGCGTCTGGTGGTCTTGGAGGTAGAACCAGACCATCCTTTGGTGTGGCACGAACAACTCATGCCTGTACTGCCGGTAGTACGGGTGGCAACTGTGGACAGCGCCATCGATCTGGCCGTACGAGCCGAGGGGGGCAACCGCCATACAGCTATAATGCATTCCAAACATATCGATCATATGACCGTATTTGCCCGGGCGGTTCAGACTACTATTTTCGTGAAAAACGCACCCTCTTATGCGGGTATAGGAGCCGGCGGAGAAGGTTATACCACCTTCACCATAGCAGGTCCTACGGGCGAAGGATTGACCTCGGCCAGGAGCTTTACCCGCCAGCGGCGCTGTGTTCTGGTAGATGCCTTTAGAATCCTATGAGCCGGGGAGGCAACTTCTTAAGTGGGTGTACAAGTAGTGCAAGCCGTGCGCGAGGCAGGGGTGGTGGGAGCCGGGGGTGCGGGGTTCCCCACCCATATAAAGTTGTCGGCACGCGCCGAAATAGTTATTGGCAACGGAGCAGAATGCGAGCCTTTGCTGACTGGGAATCAGGAGCTAATGAAAAGCCAGGCAGAGGGCATAATAGAAGGAATGCGCAGGGCCATGGAGGCCACCGGGGCGGCCAAAGGTATTATAGCTCTTAAACGTAAATATAGCGAGTGTATTGAAGCGCTGACAAGGGCTTTGGATGAAGAGGCAGGAATAGAACTTGTCCGGTTGGAGGATTTTTATCCGGCGGGAGACGAGCATGTTTTGGTGAAAGAAGTGACCGGAAAAACTATTCCGGAAGCCGGGTTGCCTTTGGACGTGGGAGTGGTAGTGCAGAATGTGGAGACTTTATACAATATCGGGAGAGCAGTCCTTGGTAGACCGGTGACGGAAAAAATAGTTACGGTTACTGGAGCGGTGAGGCAGCCCGTCACTTTACGCGTGCCTTTGGGTACACCGGTTGCCGACCTCCTAAAGCTGGCCGGAGGCCCGACAGTCGATGGCTATGTCTTGATCGATGGGGGACCAATGATGGGCAAGGTGGTTAAAGAGGACAGCCCGGTAACCAAAACAACTTCAGGCATACTAGTAATCCCTCCCACCACTCCGACGGCCTTAAGCAGGATGATGAACCTGTCTCTCATGTTAGCCCGGGCGCGGGCGGCGTGCTGCCAGTGTCGCTATTGCACTGATTTATGTCCTCGCTATCTATTAGGACATTCCCTGGAACCCCACCGCATTATGCGTGCGGTAGCTAATGGTGTCGCCGATGTAGAAGGCCTTACCTCAGCCATGCTCTGCTCTGAATGCGGTTTGTGCGAAATTGCCGCTTGCCCCATGAGTTTAAGTCCCAGGCAGGTTAATGCCGAACTGAAAAAGATTTTTGCTCAAAAAGGATTACGCCATCCACGGCGGGAGGTATTGCGAGATAGAGAACAGGAAAGGCGAGGTAGGCGTTTTCCGGCCAAGAAATTGCTCTTGCGCCTCGGCTTGAGTGAGTATACCACCTATGCGCCTTATCGCGAGATAGAGATGGCTCCTGAAAAGGTTGTGTTGCCGCTGAAGCAACATGCTGGTAAAGCTGCTGTACCAGTGGTAAAAGTGGGTCAGTATGTGAAAGTAGGAGACTTGCTGGCCGATGTACCTGAGAACGTGGTGGGAGCCAGGGTACACTCGAGCATTGAGGGTACAATAAGCGATATATCAGAGGAGGCTATAGTGGTAACCTGAGTTGGAAGCGAGCGAACAAGCCTTCGCGGCCAGCCCAGGCTTTAAGCTTGGCGAAGGGCGGAGGCAGGCCCGAGGCTTTTGAGAGGCCAG
>LDZR01000836.1_pt1 | contig 16737 bp, 17 predicted proteins | sample 615371 | NCBI WGS metagenome assembly LDZR01 (sample SAMN03408294, study PRJNA278302) | terrestrial metagenome | isolation source: oil reservoir sample K2 | place: USA: Alaska, North Slope, Kuparuk formation | collected 2013
TCAGCATGAACCATATTTAGAAACTTTTAAAAGGGAACGCAAGTTGCCAGATTTGGTATCTGCTGCTAAGATCCATGTTGAACCTATGGGGTTTTATTTGAAGAAAGAGTTAAAGGACCTTAAAAAAGGCGATTTAATTATCATTCCTAACGATGTTACTAACGAAGGTAGATCTTTGTTGCTTCTTCAAGAATATGGAGTGATTAAGCTTGGGGAGAGAGAAGATCCTTTAGTGGCAACTATCAAGGATATTGTTGAAAATCCATACGGTTTGGTATTCAAAGAGCTTGAAGCACCGTATTTGCCCAGGACTTATAAGGAAGATAAAAATGTTGTTGGGGCAGTAATTAACACAAATTATGCTATAGAAGCGGGGCTAAACCCATTGGAAGATGCGGTATTCTTTGAAGGAGCCCAATCTCCATATGCCAACATAATAGCTGTAAAAGAAAGCCGTGTAGATGATGAACTAGTAAAAGCTTTGATTGAAGTGCTAACAACCGATAAGGTTAGGAAAGTTATTTTAGAGAAGTACAATGGTGCCGTGGTACCTGTATTTTGAACTTTCATAAAAATAAAACAAAAGGAGAAACCTAGTTGTTAAAAATAAAAAATCTTAATCTCATATATGATGATAAAAATCATGTCTTAAAAAACGTAAATTTTACAGTTGAAGATGGAGAAATTCTGGGGATTATTGGTCTATCCGGAGCGGGGAAAACGTCTCTTTTGAGAACGATGAACCTGCTCCAAGCTCCTACTTCCGGGGAAATTTTCTTGGATAAAGTAGATCTAACAAAATTAAATAATAACCAATTGAGAAACGTGAGAAAAAAGATTAGTATAGTATTCCAACATTTCAATTTGTTGAGTTCTAGAACGGTATATGAAAATGTGTCTCTTCCCCTTGAAATTGAAAAGGTCCCTAAAGGAGAAATAGAAGTTCGTGTGAATAAGTTATTGGAAGATGTCAATCTTCTTCATAAAAAGGATTCTTATCCTTCACAATTATCAGGAGGAGAGAAACAAAGAACAGCTATAGCAAGGGCATTGATAAATAATCCTGATATTATTTTGTTTGATGAGCCCACATCGTCTTTAGACCCAAGCACTACACAGAGAATTTTAGATCTTATATTGGAAATTAATAAGAGTATGAAAAAGTCAATTTTGATTGTTACTCATGAGATGGATGTGATTAAAAAGATTTGTGATAAAGTTGTTTATTTAAAAAATGGAACCGTTGATTTTTTTGGTAAAGTCCATGAATTTTTTATTGAAAAAGAAAATGAACTTAATAAAGAATTTTATCAAGAAATAAACGTAGATTGGAAGAGGGTAAAAGAAGTTGTTCAAGGAGAAAACGATAGGTTGATAAAGGTAGTTTTTTGGGGAGAAAAAACTCATGAACCTATCTTGCATAACATCACTAAAAAATATGACATCACATTGAATATACTTTACGGTAAGATAGAACATTTGAAAGACAATCCCTATGGAACTTTAATAGTTGAGGTTATTTCTACACAAAGGGAAATGGAAAAGTTTTTAGAAGAGCTCTCTGCTAATGTTTACAAAGTTGAGGTGTTGAAATAAATGATCCAAGATCTATTTATAGCTACTTTTGAAACGTTATACATGACTTTTGTGTCTGGTTTTATAGCTATTTTGTTGGGTATTCCTTTGGGTATAGCTCTCTACATGTTGTCTAAAAGTGATAAAAATGCAGCAAAAACTTGGTATTCCATTTTAGATTGGATTGTAAATATATTTAGGTCAATACCTTTTATCATCCTTATTATTTTGATAATCCCTTTAACAAGATTATTAACAGGAACAATAATTGGATCAACCGCAGCGATTGTGCCTTTGTCTATAGCAGCCATTCCGTTTATGGCAAGATTGGCTGAAACTTCTTTTAACAATCTTTCACAAGGTTTACTAGACACATCTGTGTCTATGGGTATGACCAATAGACAGTTTATATTGAAAGTATTATTACCTGAAACTGCCCCAGAGATGGTTTCAAATATTACTTTGTTGATTATAAATCTAATAACTTATACGGCTATCGCGGGAGCTGTGGGAGCTGGAGGCCTTGGGGCAATGGCTATAAATTACGGATATCAAAGGTTTAGAATGGATGTGCTTCTATACGATGTGGCAATATTAATCTTCTTAACTCAGATAATTCAATTTGTTGGTTCAAGATTGTCTAACTCTTTAAGAAAATGAAAAGCCAGGAGATTCCTGGCTTTTAATGTGATAACTGATATTATTCTATTAAACCTAAACCTTTAAGATAATTCTTTGCAACTTCCTCTGGTTCTTTTCCCTCGACATCTACTAAATAGTTTAACCTTATGACTATATCTTGGTTTAAGTACATAGCAAAAGGTCTCAATATTTCTGCTATCTCAGGATATTTTTCTAAAGTATCTTCTCTCATAACAACAGCTACATGATAAAAAGGGAAGAAATGTTTATCATCTTCCAAAACCTTTAAGTCGTATTTCAACAGTTGAGAATCGGTGGTAAAGACCATTGTTATATCAGCATCTCCTTGATTCACAGCCTCATAGGTTAAACCCCACTGCATAGTTTTAACATCGTTTTTGGATATGTTCATGTTGTATGCTTCTGCCATCTCGAATATATTCATTGCACCTTCGAAGAATTCGTAGTCAATTGCTATTTTTAATTCTCTAGGATTGTTATTTACATATTCGGCAAGATCGGATATGGTATCAATACCTAAGCTTTCAGCTCTTTCCCTTGTCATAGCCAAAGCATATGAGTTGTTTATACTGGTTAGATCAAGCCATACTAATCCTTGTTCTTTATCCATGTTTTTAACCTGGTTGTATAATTCTGTGGGGTCGTAAATCAATTCCTCTTTATGATAGTACGTTGTCCATGCTGTTCCTGTATAATCTGCGGTAACATCTATTTGACCGTTCAACATTCCTGTTCTTTTCACTAAAGTATTTAAACCAAATCTTTTATCAACCCTAAAGCCGTTTTCTTCAAGTAATGCAGATATTATCTCACCAAATATATACTGCTCTGTATAATTCGAAGCACCTACGGTTAAAGTTGCACTAAATAGGCCAGTTAAAGAAAACGTGACGACTAACACAAGTATTGCCCACTTTTTCAACGTTAACACCTCCATCAATAGTGTCTATTTCAAATAATAAGGGTGAAGAGTACCCTTCACCCTTATTTGTTAGAATATAATATTGTTTAATCTATCAAGCCTAAACCTTCTAAATAATCTCTTGCAACAACTTCTGGTTCAACACCTTCAACATCTACTCTATAATTTAGCCTTATTAAAATGTCTTGGTTTAGGTACAGTGTGAGAGGTCTCAAAATTTCTTCAATTTCAGGGTATTCATCAAGTACATCTTTTCTCACTGCGAAAGAGATATGATAATAAGGCCAGAAATTTTTATCGTCTTCTAATACATGTAGGTTGTATTTTAAAATTTTTGGATCGGTAGCAAAGACCATAGCGATATCTATTTTCTTGTTTGCAATTGCCTCGTAGGTTAATCCGAGTTGCATAGTTGATACTTGGGAATCAGGAATATCTAAACCATAGTGGTCAGCAAAGGCAAAGAAACCATCAGGTCTTTCATAGAATTCATAGTCGACTCCTACCACAAACTCAGTTGGATGTTCGTTCCAGTAAGCAACTAAGTCAGAGAGGTTTTCGAAACCATATTTTTCGTAATCTTCTTGACGAATAGCAAGGGCATAAGTATTGTTAGCGTTTATTCTATCAAGCCAAACGATACCATTTTCAGCATCTAATTCTCTGACTTTTTCTAAAAGTTCATCTGGATCAGTAATTAGTTCTTCTTGGTCCAGATAAGTTACCCAAGCGGTTCCAGTGTAATCTGGATATAAATCGATCTGACCTGTTGTCAAACCTTGTCTCACAACGAAGGAACTAAGGCCAAACCTGTCAACAACGTTAAAGCCGTTCTCTTCAAGTAGCAGTGAAGCTAAGTTTCCAAGGACATACTGTTCTGAGAAGTTTTTTGCACCTACGGTTAAAGTTGCACCAAATATTGCAGTCAAAGAAAATACAACAAACAATGCAAGTATTGTAAGTTTTTTCAACGTTAACACCTCCATTTAAAAGTTTTTTCATTATTCATTTTGTAATTTAATACCTTCCGAAGTCATTTTGCTTTGTATTAAAGCGAGTATGAAATCAATTAAAACGGCCATTATTGAAACTGGAATAGCTCCAGCTAATATCATCTCGAATTTAAAGGTCCCAAGACCTATAAAAATTAATTCTCCCAATCCTCCAGCACCTATGGCTGACGCGATTGTAGCTGTTCCTAAATTTATTATGGCTGCATTTCTTATTCCTGAAAAAATAGTAGGCATCGCGTTTGGGATTTCTACTTTCCACAGGATTTCCCTTTTAGTCATTCCCATTCCTCTTGCTGCTTCTTTCATACCTTTATCAATTCCGAAAAGTCCAGATGCGGTGTTAAATGTTATAGGAACTATACTGTACAAAAACAGGGCAAAGATCGCCGGGGCTGGGCCTATTCCCATGAATAAAAAAACCAGAGCTATGACGGCAATACTTGGGACCGCCTGGGCTATTCCTGTGATTGAAAGTGCTATTCTTCCACTCTTCTCTTTCCCGGGGCGGGTAACATAGATTCCTATCGCCATTCCCACAACTATGGCAATTGCCCAAGAAGATGCAAACAAATAAAGATGTTCCATAGTCTTTATTCCCATATAACCAAGATTTTCAGCAACGTATGTAAAAAATTCCATATTATCCTCCTCTTATCAAACCTCTGCTTTATTTGACATTTGTTCAAATATAGCTTTTAAGTTGATCACTCCTATTACCTTTTGTTTATCGGTAACTACGGGGATGTTTGTACTGGAAGAACTTAGTATTTTATTCAATGCTTCATAAAGGCTCGATTTGGCAGTAACGTAATCTTTTTTCAAAGAGCTTCGTAATTTAGATGAATCATCAATTCTATTCAATCTTTTAGTTTCTATAAAGCCTTTATAATTGTTATTTTTATCAACAAATATTGTGATAGGATAATTACTCTGTATAGTACTTTTAATATTTGAAAGATCCTCATCAATTTTAAAGGCTTGCATATCTTTGTACAATCCTTCGCTAACCTTAACAAATTCCAGAGCTTTGAATTGACTATCTTCCCCTAATATGTCCTTTACAAAATCGTCTTTAGGGTTTTGAACAATATTTTGTGTATCATCGTACTGTACTAATTCGCCATCTTTAAAGATTGCTATTTTATCCCCCAATTTAATAGCTTCCCTTATGTCATGCGTAACAAATATAATAGTCTTTTTGATCTTCTCTTGTATTTCAATAAATGCATCTTGTAAGGTTTCTCTATTGATAGGATCTATTGCACCAAATGGTTCATCCATGAGCAGTATGTCTGGATCAGCGGCGAGTCCTCTTGCTACTCCTACTCTTTGTCTTTGGCCTCCAGATAGTTGTGCTGGATACTTATGAGCTGTGCTTTCTGGGTCAAGATTTACTAAATCTAATAAATCATATACTCTTTTTTTTATTTTATCCTCAGGCCATTTTAAAAGCCTTGGAACAACAGCTATGTTATCAAATACAGTCATATGAGGGAATAATCCAATTTCTTGTATAACGTAACCTATGCTTCTTCTCAGTTCTATGGGATTTATATCGTCTATCGATTTTCCATTGAAAAGGATATCGCCTGATGTTCTTTCGATCAAACGATTGATCATCTTTAGTGTAGTTGTTTTTCCACATCCAGATGGACCTATAAGAACAGTTAATTTATTGTCTTCAAATTCGATATTTAAATTATTCACCGCGGTGAAATCGCCATATTTTTTTGTGAGGTTAACTAACTTTATTGCCATATCAAGGTTCCTCCTATAATTTTTATCTTATTCTTTTAATTTTAGACCCTTTGGAGTAATAGAATCTTCGAATTTTAGCAAAAGATAATTAGCTAGAACACCCAAAATTGATACCAATATCACCCCTGTTATTACCATTGGATACCTTGACCTACTTAATCCAGCAAAAATAAAGTATCCTAATCCTCCTGAGGCTACAAAATATCCTAAGGTAGCGACTCCAACTCCCATTACTACAGCATTTCTTACCCCGGACATGATGGTAGGGATTGATAAAGGTAAACGGATTTTGAATAGTATTTGAGATTCAGTCATTCCCATTCCTTTTGCAGCCTCTATCATTTGTGGATCAAGAGATTGAATAGCTACTAAGGTATTTCTTATAATTGGAAGTAAGGAGTATATAATCAAAGCAATCACAGCAGGTGTAACCCCTAATCCAGCTCCAAAAGGAGATAAAATTACAACCATAATCCCAAAAAGCGCCAAACTTGGAATAGTCATCAGAATACTGGCAATGTAGATGACTATGTTTGCGGCTTTAGGATGCCTTGATATGAAAATTCCTGTTGGCACTCCTATACCTATAGAAAAAGGTAATGACAAACCTATGATTTTTAAGTGATTTAAAAATTCTCTAATTATAATACTTGAACTACTAGAAATATATTCAAAAAGTTCCACTTTTTCACTCCCTTCTTGTTATGTAAGTAAATTTGAGCATCTTTGCGTTGAATATTATAACACATTATTAATCTTTTTAAAATATAAATAGGTTACAATTAAGTAAAAAAACGACTTGGAAAATCTTTTAAGATATTTTATAATATATTTAGTGTGCTAATTAAATAATTCTCAAAGAAAGAAATAAAGGGTTTTCAAACTTGTTTAAGAATTTCTAAAAACAGTAATAATTTAGGCACTTTAGAAATAAAAAGATTTTCAAAAAGAAGATTTTGATTTTAAAAGGGTTACAGGGCGGAGCCCTCCCCCATTCATCCGGGTGGGCTGCTGGGTGAAGGGGAGCTAAAGCAGATTGTATGTAACTTAGAATGATGGAGGTATTTTAAAAGTTTTTGGATTCTAGAATCATGGTTTAAAGTAGGTTCCAGAGTTTCTAAAGAAAGTCTAATAATGATATTGGAGGTGAAAGTTTTGAATGAAAATGAAAAGAAATGGGGAGCTATCGATAAAAAGGCTTTATTAGAATTAGTATATGAGATTAAAAAGAGAAGATTACAAATGGGGATTACACAAAAAAATTTAGCTGAGCGAATGGGAACGACCCAGGCGATAATTTCTAAATTTGAAAAAGGAAATTACAATCCAACATATTTGTTTTTGCAAAGATTGACAGAAGTGTTGGGAGGGAGTATCAAATTATATTTTGAGCCTAGAGATGATAAAGAGATAAATAGCGATGACGTTTCTAAAAATGATAATTTTGAAACAATATTTCACTTAAAATTATAAAAAGAAATAAAGCTACTAATGACAAAAAATTCATAAACTTTGGGAGGAGTTTTTATGAAAAAAACTGATAAAAAAATAAGTTTATTGAAAGATATAATTTTAAAGGATATTTTTTTGGAAAGTGTATTTTTCGAGAGAACAAGTAAAGAAGTAGTTGAAAAAATTTCGGAAATATCTATCGAAAGAGGATATGTGTATGAACAAAAAAACAGAGACTTAAATTTAATTGTTACTTACAGGATCTTTTTAGAAGGGGAAAAAAAGAGAATAGCATATTATGTTGTGACCTTCAGAGAGATTTTCGAAACGGGTATAGATTTTGGAAGTTTTTCAAAAAACAAAAGGGCCGAAAATTATTTTCTTAAAAATTTTGTAGATGGTGTACTTTGGCCCTATCTTAGAATATATTTGAACGAAATTTTAATGAAAGCTGCATTACCAAATATTGTTCTGCCATTAAGTACAGGCAATCATCAAATTAATAGTCAAGATAATAAACTTTAATTATTAAGTTTTTTTTGAATTTCTAGAACTATCGCTTCAGCGGTTGCTAAATTAGTAGCAAGAGGAATGTTGTGTACATCGCAAATCCTTAAAACTGCAGATACATCAGGTTCGTGTGGCTGGGCTGTCAATGGATCCCTCAAAAAGATGACAAAATCAATTTTTCCACTAACAGCAAGTGCACCTATTTGTAAGTCTCCTCCCAATGGTCCGGATTCAAAAGTTTGTATCTCTAAACCAACTTTTTCTTTTAAGATTTTTCCTGTGGTTTTTGTAGCATAAAGTTTGCAATTTTTAAATACATCCTTCCATTCTTTGGCAAAGAGTGCAAGGTCTAATTTCTTTTTATCATGGGCTATTAAAGCTACATTGACCATAATCTTCCTCCCCAAGTGTGAAAGATAATTTTCTAAAAATTAGTTTTACTGAGTGTGTTTAACAATTTCACTGCGTTTTCAACATCGCTAAAAGATACCATTTCGTGAGGTGAATGTATATATCTGGTAGGAATAGAAATAGTGCAACTAGGAATCCCGGATTTAGTTCTTTGATAGCCTGCAGCATTTGTTCCTCCAAAGGTTAATACCTCGAATTGATAAGGGATGGCGTTTGCAGAAGCAGCATTTTTTATCCACTCTACAACTTCTCTATCGCTAACAGAAAGATTATCTTTTATTTTAATACATGGTCCTTTTCCCAAGGCCATGCTCATTCTTTTAAGAGCCTTTGGAGTATCCAATGAATCCGTGACATCAACAGCTATTGCTCTGTCTACGTGGTAATTATAAGAGGAAACAAAAGAGCCGACCAAGCCTACTTCTTCTTGGACTGTAAAAGCGAATAAAACAGTGTGTTGATTATCTTTCATATTTCTTATACTTTCTATTAAAATGGCGCATCCTATCCTGTCATCCATCGCTTTTGACAAACAATGATTACCATAATCCACAAAACCTTCGGCGAAAGTTCCAAAAGTTCCTATAGGAGCAATTTTTTCTGCTTCTTCTTTTGAGGATACACCTATATCAACAAATATGTTGTCTAAAGATAAGTTCTTGTAATTATCTTTTAATTCTTTTTCGCTTTCTCCCTCAACTCCCACAACCCCTATTCTTCCATTAAAAATCAACCTGGAACCAATTAAATTTACAGGGTTTTGGCCCCCAACTTGTTCTATTTTTAGAAATCCTTTGTCTAAAATGTGAGTAACAACAACCCCTATTTCATCCATGTGGGCGTCAAATAATATAGTTTTTCCAGAAATACCTTTTTTTGTGGCAATAAGATTTCCTAACTTGTCCGTTTTAATATCATCGACATAATCTTTAATCTGTTCTTTTATAAAATCTCTCACTTGGTCTTCTCTTCCACTTGGTCCATAAAGCTCAGTGATATTTTTTATTAGCTCTTTCAATTTTTTTGCCACCTCTCTTTAAAATGGTGTGTTAACAACTAATTGTTTTACTAATTGGTAAGTAAGTTCGTAATCTTGCAAATTAATAATAGATTGTGGAGAATGTATGTATCTGCACGGCACAGATATTACCCCAGCAGGAATTCCATAAAGGGTCTTTGCAAGTCTAGCAGCATCAGTTCCACCTGCTGTTCGCATTTTGTATTGGAATTTAATCTCTAATTTCTTTGCAGTATCTACGAACTTTTCAAAGATCTCTTTGTTAAGGACTAAACCGCTATGCATGAATGTTAAGACAGGTCCATTTCCAATATGGGTTGCCCATTTATCAGGTGGATTTTCAGGGTTGTCACCTGCTGTTGTACCTTCTAATACAATGGCGAAATTTGGTTGTATTTTTGAAGCTGCAGTTCCTGTACCTCTCAACCCGGTTTCTTCTTGAGTAGCGAAATTGAAGTATGTATCGTAAAGGGGTTTCTCGCCGTTTTCAAAAAAATAGTCTATTATATCCATCATAATTGAACATCCAACTCTATCATCGAAGGCTTTGGCCACAGCATAGTTATTTCCCTCATAATAAGTAGTATCAAATGTAACCATATCACCCAAATTGACCTTTTTAGAAGCTTCCTCTTTGTTAGAAAATCCGGCGTAGACCTTTATACTTTCATACTGTTCAACTTTGTCTGTTTCTTTTTCTAAGTGAATAGGTGTAGAATTGACAACAGCAGATATTTTTTCTTCGATTTTTAATCTCTGACTTTTTACTACCCTTGGGTCAACACCTCCAACGGGAGATATGCCAAAGGTACCATCTTCATTTATTTTGGTAATCATAAAGCCAACTTCATCCATGTGGGCGTCCAGCATTAATTTCTTGGAAGAATCTTTACCTTTAATTAAACATAATAGATTTCCCATGATATCTTCAGTGATTTCATCTGTCTTGTTAGCGACTTTTGATTTTATGTACTGTCTTATTTTTTCTTCTCTTGAAGATATTCCAGGAATATTGGTTAAATCTTTTAAATACTTCCTCATAATTTTCTACGCCCTTTCCAATTTAAACTAGTATTTAAAGCGAAGAGAGATAATAATTTTGCGCTTTCTTCCACATCTTTTACATCTACAACCTCGTTGGGAGAATGCATGTTAAGGATTGGAACTGAAACAACACCTGTTTTTATTCCGGTAGATGATATTTGTACTACATCTGCCTCGGTGCCGCTCCCTCTAGTAAAAGTTTCTATTTGGTATTTGATATTGTTATTTTTAGCGGTTTTTGTTAGTTCTTCGAAAACACTCCTGGTAACTGTAGTACCTACACCTATAACTGGTCCTTCTCCTAGTTTGATAGACTCTATATTTTCCGGTAGTTTTTCGCCAAAAGTTACATCAACTACAATTGCAAAGTCAGGTTTTAGATGATGGGTGCTTCCTTGTGCTCCAACTAATCCTACTTCTTCACCTTTGTTAAAAGATAAAATCAATTGTCCTTCGAATTTGAGATTTTGTAGGTACTCTAACGACTTAATTAATACCGATGCACCAACTTTGTTGTCTAAAGACTTATTTGATATCTTTCCGTTTTCAAGGTCAACAGCCTGAACTTGTATAACGCCCATATCTCCAACGTTGATATCGCTTGTTCCCCCTGAAATGGAAAAATCGACGAAAAGCTCATCAAATGACGGAGATTTTTCCCTATCTTCCTTTTTTTGAAGGTGGGGGGCTAAAAACCCAACTATGCCGATTTTTTCCGAGTCATTTGTTTTAAAAAGAACCCTTTTTCCTACCAAAGTTCTTGGGTCGACTCCGCCAACAGGAGAAATGCGAGCGAAATGTTCATCGATTATTTTTGATATAACTATTCCAATTTCATCCACGTGTGCAAAAAAGGCAATTTTGGGACTCTCATTTCCAAAAGTTGCCACTAAATTACCTATTCCTACTTTTTCTGATTTTACATCTGGTGAAATGTTTTTTAATTCTTTTTCAATCAAAGGGAAGGTGCAATTTTCAAAAGAAGACACTGCAAAGGTATTGGATAAATTTTTTAGTAAAGTAGAAGTATCCATTCGAAACCTCCTTTTTGGTTATCATATATTCTATACCTCCCCACAATGTCGAGGAGGACTCAGTGTCAATGAAGCTTTGTGAAGACAAATAAGAAAAATCTTATCACAATTCAACAGGTTCAACTAATGCTTTATTTTCTACTATTCTAATAGAAACGGGAGACTTCGGCCATTCGTGGTTGAAAAAAGGGATACCTGCGATTTCTACTAATGGTGAATTTAATTCGTAGGCAATAATAAAAGCGTTTTTTTTGTTGGTTATTCCAGCTCTTAAAGTTCCAAATACCTTGCCAAATATTATAATACTTCCACCTGCGTTAACTTCTGCACCTTGGTTTACATTTCCAAAGACTATAATATCACCAGGATTTTGTACTACTTGACCGGATCTTAAATGTTTTCTATAAATTTGGGTACTGGAAAGGTTTAACTCTTTGTTTCCAACTTTTCCTTCGGGAAGCTTGCCAAAATACGCTCCTGCAACGTTTAATTGGAGACTATTGGCGAATTTTACGATTCTATTTAATAAATTATGCTGAGAACCATCTTCGAAATATACGTAAAAACTATCTCCAACGTTAAAAAAACTTTTCATCTTAACGAGTTCTTTTTTAAAATATTCGAAAAGATCTTTTTGTGTGTTTCCCTTTGAAAAATAAAAGATTATGTCTCCGTCCAAAATTTTTGCGTATACGGGTTCATCCATCTAAACCCCCCCTAATGCAATTTTTAAACCATAACGAAAAATCTATGACCATATATATAATAACACAAAATATAAGAAATATTACATAATCAAAAATTATTTGACTAATAGGCTGTAAAGAATTCATTGACCATAAAAGAAAAATATGATACAATCTAAAGAGTAAACATTTTTTGTAATGATTTGTGTTATATCAAAATTCTAGCAGTGATAAAATTTTTTAAGACTCAAAATTGCAACTAATTAAGGAAATAATAATTTTGGAGGTGTATCTATGTTAGAAACAGTATTTGATTTTATAAATTTTGGTCCAGCAGGTGCTGCGGATGCTGGTAACACGGTCCAACAGGCACAAACAGCTCCGACAGGCGGTGGAGGATTCGGTGGATTGTTGTTCTTTTTAATAATCATAATCTTAATGTGGGTTATGTTGTTTCTCCCACAAAGGCGACAAGAAAAAAGGCATAAGGAAATGCTTTCTGCTTTGAAAAAAGGCGATAAAATAGTTACATCATCAGGAATCATAGGAAAGATAATATCGATAACTAACGAGAGAATCCGAATTTCAACAGCAGATAAAACAGAGATCGATATAACGAAGAATGCTGTTGCGGGAGTTCTTTCTAAAAGCGATAGACCTGAAGCGACACCAGAAGAAACCGAAACCGAAGCCGAAACTGAAGATAAAAAATAGTTTTTTAACTTTGACTTTGTTCAGGGGGTGAAATAGTTGAGGAATAGAAGGATACGAATACTATTTACTATAATAGTTTTTGTTTTTGCGCTATTAGGGTTAATTATACCTTTGTCTGATAATGTGAATGATATAAGTATATTCCGTTTTTTTCCAAATATAAATTTAGGCCTGGATATTCAAGGTGGAGTTCTGTTAGAGTATAGTTTAGATGTACCTGAAGGAGTAGATACTTCTAATGTTGTAGGTAACGTAATTACAGTTCTAAGGAGAAGAATGGACAACGCTGGTTACACAGAGGCGATAGTGTCCGAAGTTGTTTCTGGTGGAGAAAGCAGAGTTCGTGTTGAGATTCCAGGTATATCAGATACTCAAAGGGCAGAAGAACTTATAGGTAGCAAAGGTAAACTGTACTTTGCTGAAGTATTGGAAGTTGTGGAATCTACAACTACTCCACAAATTACTAGAAATAGAACTATACAGATAAATGGTGAGCAAATAGAAATGTATAGTTACGTTAGAGATAGTAATAACCCTAACCTTTGGTATAGGGTGAAAAATGTTTTCGAATTTGGAGATTCTCCATTTCAGATTACCGGTTTAGATGTCACTGATGCCGTTGCTTCCCTTAATAGTCAAGGAGCAGGATTCGTAGTTAATTTAAATTTCAATAATGAAGGAAGGCAAAAATTTGAATTGGCTACCGCAAATTTAATAAACCAAAGGATTGCGATTATTTTAGATGAAGAGGTTATAATTGCGCCTGTTGTTAGAGAAAGGATATCGCAAGGAAGAGCTGAAATCAGCGGAATAGAGAGTATGGAAGAAGCACAAAACATTGCTGTTTTGATAAAGTCAGGGAATTTACCGGTAGATTTGGTTAAATTTCAAGAAAGAACGCTTGGCCCTACTTTGGGAAGAGATATTGTGACCACAATTATAAATGCTGGAATCATCGGGCTTATAATAGTAATGATTTACATGATTATAGTCTATAGATGGATGGGAATAATTGCTGATATTGCTTTAGTATATAATTCGCTTTTGTTAATGGGAGTTTTAAGTTGGACAGGAGCAATATTAACTCTACCAGGTATCGCTGGAATAATCTTAACTTTCGGTACCACAGTTGATGGAAACATTATTATATACGAAAGAATAAAAGAGGAACTTAGAATAGGAAGGCCCCCTTTAACTGCAGTAAAGTTTGGATTTAATAAAGTTTTTTCAACTATTTTTGATGCCAATATAACGACTATTTTAGCTGGTTTAGTTTTATTCTTTTTAACAAGTGGAAGTATTAGAGGCTTCTCAGTAACTCTCATAATAGGTGTTTTAGGTGCGATGTTTACTAACTTAGTTGTTAGTAGGCTACTTTTAGAAAGTACTTCTCACTTTTTGAAGCCTGAAAAGTACGTGAAAGGAATTGTGGTGGAAAAAGGGGGTACTAAATAATGCCAAATATAGATTTTGTTGGAAAAAGAACTTTTTTCATTTATTTATCTCTTGCTTTGATACTTTTTTCTGTAATAGTGATTTTTGTAAAAGGGTTCAATTTTGGAGTTGATTTTTCTGGTGGTAGTGAGATTATCGTATCTTTTGATAAAAGTTATACAATAGATGAATTGAGAAACGGTTTACAAAAGATAAATCCAGATTATGCCACCGCTAAGATAATTCAAACTAACCCAGGCGGAGGAACTTTGGAACGATTCTTTTATATAATTACAGTAAGAGATTCTTTTCCTATTTTGGAAGAAAAACAAGCGTTTATAAATAGTTTAGAAGAATCTTTTTCTGATTCTAGTTTAAATATTGAACAATTCAACGATGTTTCTGGCTATGCGGCTAGGGAGATTCGATCGTATGCTTGGTATGCTGTAATTATTGCTTTGATAGTTTTGTTAGCGTATATAACCATTAGGTTTCAATTTTCCTACGGTGTCGGAGCGATTTTAGCTTTAGCTCATGACGTTATAATCACCTTAGGTTTTTATTCCTTATTTGGTATAGAAATGAACTTAACCGCTATAGCCGCATTTCTTACTTTAGCAGGTTATTCTTTAAACGATACCATTGTTGTTTATGATAGAATAAGGGAAAACAGGACGAAAAATCGTGGGATGGATATAGAGAGAGTTACCAATAAAAGTATTAATGAAGTTATTGTAAGATCATTAAATACTTCCTTGACTACATTCATAGTTGTTTTTATTATGCTTCTTTTGGGAGGAAGATCAATAGCTTCATTTGCATTTGGATTAACTGTGGGAGTCATAATTGGAACTTATTCTTCGCTTTATATTGCAAGTCCGATTGTTATCAATATGGTAAAAAGGCATAAAAAAACACAAAAAGCTTAATTAAGATAACTAAATTAGAAAAAAGCCCTCAATTGAGGGCTTTTTTTAAAGGGTGACAAATGCTTTTTTAATATATCCTTCTTTGTCAATATATTCTACTTTATAAGTATCTCCTAAAACTCCTTTTAATTTTAGAATGTCTCCACGGCTTGCTATAGCTATAATTTCTCCTTCCTCGTTTGTGATTTCTGCTTGATTAGTGAATACTTGCAGGTATATATTTTCAAACTTCAAATGAACATATTTGGTGGATTTGTTTCCATCGTTGTCATAAGCTGTTATTTCTAGCATATTTGATTTGAGCTTTTCGGGATTTATCTCCAATGATAGATAGTAAGATTGGCTGTTAACTAAAAAAGTTTGACCCAATATTTCAACTCTAGTAATAAGATTATTATCAAAAATACTGAGAAGCAATGAGTTGTTTTTATCTGAGACCAAAAATTCTGAAGATACGTTTATAACCGGTCCTTCTAATACGGGAATGTTTATAGATTCTTTCCTTTTAAAGGTGACAGCTTCGAAAAGGCTTATAGGATTATTTTTATAGAAAAATTTGTTTTCTTCTTTTTCTGGGATGTTAGTTGTATACTCTCCGTTTTTTCTGTAGGAAACAGAGTAGCCGTTTTCAAAAATAATACTTTTCAAAGGTATATTATTTTGCTGAAGATCTATAAGACTCAACAAATTACCTTTACTCAAGGCATACAAATACCTTTCATCATCGCTCCAAGCTAAATCATTAATTTCTCCATTGGAAACATTTATAGTAGATTCTAAGGTTCCGTTTTTACTATTCCAAATGTAGACATTTCCATCTGTTGTTGCTGTAGCTATGTAGTTATCATCGGGACTCCACTTAATTACCTTTATTGGAGCTGTAATAATCTCAAATTTTTTATATAATTGATTAAACCTTCCATCCCATAAGCGTAAAATTCCTTCAAATCCTCCCATAGCAAGAAAATTTGAGTTATTTGCCCAATCTAGTGACCAAATAATGTAGGGAAATTCTTCTACGTAAATTGTATTTTTAAAGGTTGGAAAATCTGATATGCTTACCTTTTTATCTAAGCTTGCCACGGCTATTTTATTCTCGCTGTAATTAATAGAAATATCTTTTATCCAATTACTATGAAGGTTTTCAACTTTCTTATAAACCTTCAAATCAGGTAGTGTAAGTATATAAACATTATTATCCCATCCCCCTGCAATTAAAAACTTTTCTGAAGGAGAAATGTTCAAAGTGGTTATTTTAAAATCACTAATTTTCTTATTTTCTTTTAATGTACCCTCAGGGTCATAAAGCGACAAGGCTCCAGAATTTTCTGAAAGTATCATATATCCATTTTTTGTTATTACAAAGTCTGCTACTTCTTCAGAAAAAGTAAAATGATTCTCAACTATTCCTGAATCAATATTAAAAACACCTATTTCGCTGTTGGAAGATAAATAATAAATGAGATTATTATTTTTTATAATTTTTATAAGATCGGGTTTTTTTAATTCCAATAATTTATCAATTGATTTCGACTCAATATTTAAAGAGTATATGTTAGCTCCGTTGTTTACGT
>LDZR01001260.1_pt1 | contig 16652 bp, 14 predicted proteins | sample 615371 | NCBI WGS metagenome assembly LDZR01 (sample SAMN03408294, study PRJNA278302) | terrestrial metagenome | isolation source: oil reservoir sample K2 | place: USA: Alaska, North Slope, Kuparuk formation | collected 2013
CAGGTCCACGCGATCAGGGAAGCCCTCGACAGAGAAGCCATCGCCCTCGTGGTGAAGGAAAGAGAGCTCAGGTACGTGATGGAAAACATAGGGATGAAACCAAAACTCGTCATCACAGACTCTCAGGTGGTAATGAAAGTAGCGTCTGATGTCCCGGAAGACGTGGAACTCACCACCTTTTCCATTGTGGAGTCACGATATCGAGGCGATCTGGCCTACTTTGTGGAAAGCGTGAGAAAGATAGAAGAGCTGGAAGACGGAGACACTGTTGTCATCATGGAAGGCTGCACCCACAGACCTCTCACCGAAGACATCGGAAGGGTGAAGATTCCAAGGTGGCTTGTGAATCACACGGGAGCCCAGTTGAACTTCAAAGTCATAGCAGGAAAGGACTTCCCGGATCTCGAAGAGATAGAGGATGCGAAACTCATCATTCACTGCGGAGGATGTGTTCTGAACAGAGCAGCTATGATGAGAAGAGTGAGAATGGCAAAAAGACTCGGTATTCCCATGACGAACTACGGTGTGACGATCTCTTACCTCCATGGAGTACTCGACCGGGCGATACGTCCCTTCAGAGAGGAAGTGAAGGTGTGAGAAAGGAACGCGATTACCTCGGGGAACTGGAGATAGAAGATGAGGCCTACTACGGAATACATACAAAGAGAGCCATCATGAACTTTCCATCCACGGGTGAAAAGCTCGACGAAACCCTCATCTGGGCCTATTTCATGGTGAAAAAAGCCTGCGCCCTTTTGAACACAGAGCTCGGTTATCTGGACGAACGAACGGGAAACGCCATTGTGAAAGCCTGTGACGAATGGGAAGACCTGAAAAAACACGTGGTTGTGGATCCACTCTCTGGCGGCGCCGGAACTTCCATAAACATGAACGTAAACGAAGTGATCGCAAACAGGGCTACGGAAATACTCGGTGGAAAGAAAGGAGAATACCTGGTCGATCCTATAGACCATGTGAACCTGCACCAGTCCACGAACGACACCTTCCCAACGAGTGCGAAGATCGCCACCATCGTGAAACTCAGAAAACTCATAGATGAAGTAATAAACCTTCAGGAGAAGATTCAAGAGAAAGAGAAGGAGTTCTACTCCATTAGAAAGCCGGGAAGAACACAGCTCATGGATGGACCGCCCATCATGTTGGGTCAGGAATTCGGCGCCTTCGCAGATGCCCTCGCAAGAGACAGATGGAGGCTCTACAAAGTCGAAGAAAGAATAAGAAGTGTAAACATCGGGGGAACGGCCATCGGAACGGGAGTTGGGGCACCGAAAGACTACATCCTCAAGATCGTGGAAAAGGTGAGAGAAGTGACGAAAGTGAAGATCGCCAAAGCAGAAAACCTCATAGACGCCACGCAGAACTGGGACGTTTTTGCCGAGGTTCATGGTCTCTTGAAATCCCTTGCTGTGAACCTCTACAAGATTTCAAACGACATCAGACTGCTGGGAAGCGGACCAAACACTGTGATCGGGGAACTGATTCTTCCAGCTGTGCAGGCGGGAAGCTCCATCATGCCAGGAAAAATAAACCCGGTTGTTCCCGAGTACGTGATGCAAATCTGTCACATGGTTTTCGGTCACGACATGATCCTGAACCATGCCTGCGCACTTGGGAATTTAGAACTCAACCAGTTCGCTCCTCTGATAGTTCACCTAACACTGAAATCTCTCACACTCCTCACAAACGCCTGTAGATCACTCGCCAGCTACATCTCAAAAATAAAAGCGAACAACGAGCGGTGCGAGGAACACCTTCGAAGGTCTGTTTCGAACCTCACACCTTTGATAAAGTTGTTTGGATACGAAGCGGTCTCTGAAGCAATAAAAAAAGCGAATTGGGACATAAAGAAAGCCGTTGAAATTCTATCCCAGGAGAAAAACATTCCTGTCGAAGAGATACTGAAGGTTCTCAACCTCAAAAAGATGACGGGGCTTGGCTACTCCTTGTAATAATAGTCCACGAGTTTTTCGTACAGGAACTTATAATCACTGTACAGTCTCTCGTACACCGCGTTTCTTTCAGAATCAGGGTGAAACACCCGCTCTACCCGAACCTCTTTTTCGATAAAGCCTTCCACATCTTCTCCCAGCGATTTCAAAGCCATTACGTAGGCTCCAAAAGCGGAAGGATTCTCCACGTTTGTGACGATTATATCCTTTCCAAGAACGTCCGATAAGAGCTGGACCCAGTACGGAGAGCTGGTGAAACCTCCCGTCGCAACGATTCGATTGGGATCAACACTTCCCACTCTTTTAACCGCGTTGTGTATGTCCTTTATCCTGAAGCAGATTCCCTCGAGTGCCGCTCTTGCAATGTCACTCCTTCTGTGAGAGGAAGTGAGCCCTACCAGAACGCCCCTGTATCTTTCTCTCCAGTGCGGTGCCCTTTCCCCGTTGAGAAACGGCAGGAATACCAGTCCGTTCGCACCAGCTGGAGACTCCTTTGCTTCTTCTATGATATCGTCGTAACTGTCGAACCTCATGACATCTTTAAGCCACATCAACACGATACCGCCATTGTTTATCGCCCCGCCGAGAACGTAGTTTTCCTCATCGATCAGATAGCACCAGGTGGAAATCCCCTCCCGATCGATCACCGGTCTGTCCATGACAACACGAAACGCGCCGCTCGTTCCGATCGTCACGGTGGCTGAATCAGGATCCATCGCGCTCAATCCCACGTTCGTCATCACTCCGTCTCCACCGCCAAGGATCAGGTAGACTTTCTTGAAGCCAAGCTCTTTTGCTATCTCGTCTTTCACCCTCACCTGTGTGTAAGGTGATTTGATCTCAGGAAGATCTTCTTTCCTCACTCCCGTGATCTCCAGGATTTCCCCGTCCCATTCGAGGGAATGTATGTTCATCATACCGGTTCCAGATGCGAGAGAAAGCTCTTCCACAAATTCTCCAGTCATCTTGTTGACGATGTAGGCTTTTATCGAACAGAACTTTTTCGCATTCGAGTTTTTCTTCATCCACAGGATCTTTGAAGGCCAGTACATCGGATGGAGCGGGCACGCGGTTTTTTCATAAAAGAACCTGACACCGTACTTCTTCTCCAGTTCTTCCTTTTCCCTAAAGGATCTCCTGTCTGCCCAGTTGAGGAGGGGAGTAACCGGATTGAGATTTTCATCAAGACCGATGATGCTGTGGAACACAGAGCTCATACCAACGTAGAGAACCTCGTCCTCGTTGGGTACTTGCTTTAAAAGATCGAAAACAGCGGAAAAGATCTCATTCGGGTCCTGTTCTGCCGCCTCGGGTGATGGAAAGAAGATTCTATATGACTTTTTCAGAACTTTCCACTCACCGTTACTTTTGAACATAAGACGAGCGCTCTCTGTTCCAATGTCTATGGCCGCTATCATCCTCTCCTCCCCTTCAGATCGTAGAGGTACTTTCCACCCGGGACTATCCAGAGACTATCCTCATCCATGAAATCTTCTTTTCTGATCTTCGACGGATCCATGTATCCAAGGTTCACTGCCCTGCATTCGTCTTCAGGAATGGAGGTAGCGAGAATCACATCGAATTCGAACTCCTCTTTACCCGTTTCTGGATCGAACGTTCCAGCTCCTCTTACGTTGATCACATGTGCTGCAACGTTCTTGTTGAAATCGGGATGTTTCTTCAGATACCATTTCACGTAGTCTTTGCAGTGGTATCCTATTTCCCTGATCCACTTGTCCATCTGCGGGTTGGAGTGGAACCTCTTTATGTGCGGTGCGTAGATGATGATCTGACCGCCCTTTGCCATCACACCTGGTTTTTGAAGCTTGTAGGACCCCTTCCCCGCCGTCCAGACCTCGTCGTATTCCTCTCCTATCACCTGGACAGCCCTTCTGAGAGGTCGGTCTATGTATTTCACGTGAAGTTGAGAGCTGAGCTCGCAAGCTTTTTCGTATGCCCTTAAAAAGCCTTTGTATCCTTCATCTATGTAGAGAGCTCTTGGAATCACTTCTTCTTCCTCTTCGTACACCATGTTGAGTGTGAAGGATCTTGCTTTTATCTTCTCAAAAATCATCTCCGATGCCCTGTTTATGATCTTACGCGCGGGATTGTCCACCGTGCCTATGAGTTTTGGAATGCCCATGAGAACTGCTGCCCAGTGGAAAGTATCTACAACTTCCGTGCTGGCGATTCCCGGAATAACGATCTTCAAGCCACCGGAAAAACCTGTCGATTCGTGAGGAACTGTACCGTTTATGAAAAAGATCGCGTCGAAATCTTCAAAGAGGATTCTGTTCACCTTTATCGGTATCTCCTCTTCCAGATCTCCCTCGGTCATCTCTGAAACGAAATCAGCCGGTAGTGTGCCAACAAACGCCAGTGCTTCAGGATTGAAAAACTCATGGTTGTGGAAAAACACTCCTCTTTCGTTTCTTGAGATACCGAGTTTCTTTTCGAACTCTTCAATTTTCATGGCCCTGTGTGTACCGCTCGCGTTGAGCGTATGAAACTCTTTCAGACCTCTTTCAAGGAGAAATCTGTAGAGGTTCTTTGCCACTAAGTGGGTGAAATCCACGCGGGTGTAATCTGTGTGCACCACCAGCACTTTTTTCACTTTTCCAAGATCTTCAACCAATTTTGAAAGACCTTCTTTTATCTTCTCTTCGGTCAAAGGATCTCCTTCCAGATACACCGTCACTGGCCTCACCCCTTCAATTCGCAGTCCAACCACCGTCTACAAATATGATCTGTCCAGTCACGTACTTCGCCTCTTCGGAAGCAAGGAAGACTGCCACACCCTTCAAATCCTCTGGTACACCCGTTCTGCCAAGGGGTATCCTCTTGAGCATGTAGTCCAGTTTTTCTGGATCGCTGAACACAGCCTCTGTCATCTTGGTTCTGTACCAGCCCGGCGCTATCACATTCACCCTTATGCCGTACCTTCCCCACTCCTTCGCCAGAGCTTTTGTGAGAGAAGCTACGCCCCCTTTCGAAGCAGCGTACGCGGATATGTTGGGCATGGTGACTTCTTCAACGGTGAGAGATCCTATGTTTATGATAGAGGGGTTATCGGATTCTCTCAGGAGTGAAAAGGCCTCCCTACACACGTAGTAAGTTCCAAAAAGGTTCACCTCTATCACCTGTCTGAACTCATCGAGAGGAAATTCTTCCGCTGGATGTCTTCTGTTTATCCCCGCAGCGTTGACCACCGTATCGAGCTTTCCAAATTTCTCTTTCACTGCTTCCAAAAGTTTTTTCACTTCCTCATAGTTTGAAACATCGCATCGGAAAGCCATCGTTTCAACGCCGTATTTTTCTGTCAACTTTTGAGCCGCTTCTGATGCTTCCTCCAGATTTCTGCTTGCAACGACCACTGAACATCCGGCCTCTGCCAGCCCCTGAGCGATTCCAAAACCCAGCCCACGAGAGCCACCGGTTACGAGGGCAACCCTCCCCCTGAGATCGAACACACAAATCACCCCTTCAACAGGTCTACGTGCCTTTTTATATGTTTTGCCACGGTCTCGTAGAAGAGTTCCTCATTTTGTTCAAGCGTCTTAAACAGCCGTTCTTTCAAAGATGCATCTTTCAGAACAGAGCCATAGGTGACATGGATCAACTGTCTCACGTTGATGTCTTCAAAAAGACCTGGAAGATCTTCATCTTTCACTTTCTCTACTTCCGGAACTTTCGACAGATCCGCAGATATGTGATAGGACTTTCTGTCTTCCTCAAAGTGATCGAGAGCACACCTGTAGATCTCCCGGAAGAGCTCCGGGTTGACCATGGATATGACCTTCACCGCCTCAAGATAACTCGTTCCGGCTGTCTTCACGTGGAAAAGGCCTCCTGTCGCGGAAGCAAAAGCAGGATACACGGAAAATTTGTCGCTTCCAGAGTGGAGTGATATTTTGTATCCTTCGAACATCCTTGCGATTTCTGCGTGCATTTTGATTTCTCTCTCGAACTGTGCAAGATCCCCCTTGTAATCTATTCCCTTTTCCCATTCGCCGATGAATCTCAGGGCAAGATTGGTGAACTCCACACCTCTTCGTCTGAGTTCTTCCACAACGAAAATGTGGAAGAGAGGACTCGTGGGAGTTTCTGTTTCGTCAACTGACACTTCGAAGTCGAAATCCGGGGTTTCGTCTTTCAAAATTTGATACATCATATCCACGTGGGCAATCGCATCGTAATACACGAGCGCCGCATCTCTGAGATTCTTCTCATCGAATTCGATCTTCTCACCGAGAACAGAGTATTTCTTACCGAGATAGATCCTGTCGATCCTTTCCTTTCTCAGAATCTCTTCGAATTTCTCATTTCTTTCCTTTTCTGTAAGTTTTGAAAGATTCCTCACATGATCCGAAGGATCGATTGTGAACATGGTGAAACCTTCCCTTGCAGCCGAAACAAGATCCTCCGGCCGCTTCACGTGATCGGCGTCTGCTCCGAATCCCTCACTGTATCCCTCCTGGAAAACTCCCCATGTGGCATCGTCCAGCACATCTCTCCAGGTCCTTCCCGTTCTCTCGTTCTCCCTCACCGACTGCTGCGCAAAGATGGGAAAAAGCCCTGAATCCTTCAACGCCCTCACGTGAGCCGGTGTGGTGATACCGAGTCTGTCACCTGTTCCAAAAGACGCTCTCAATCCCGCTCGAACTGGTTTGAGATCTGGAAAGTATTTTCTGAGAACTTCCAAGTTCTCATGATTTCTCTCACAGAAAAAGAACGAAACACCCTCCACCCGCTGTTTTTTGAAAAACGACAGACCCTCAGGTGCCTTTTCTCCAGCCACTACCAGAATTTTTCCTTCCTCTCCCTTTGTCAAGAAGAAAGAGAGAGAATCCTTTTCTCTATAAGACTTTTCGTAAACTTCGTATCCCCTTCCAAAGTGATCTTTGAACACTTTCAAGACCATAACTTCTCAACTCCTTTCATATGTGTACAGGTTCTTTATGGTCTCCGCCTCCACATTTTTCAAGTGTTCTTTCAACTTTTCTATAGCGCCTTCTTTATCGCCGCTGATGATTCTCTCTATGAGTTCTTTGTGTTCTCTGTTCGAAACGACGTATCTTTCGTTCAGATGCCTTACGAGGTCTATACGATCCCATATCTTTTCATACAAAGATATGATGAGATCATTCCCTGAGGCTCTGATAAAGAGTTTGTGCAGTCTTTCATCGGAATCGTCGAAAATCTCTCTCTTTGCACTTTTCTCCACATCATCGATTTCTCCCTTTATCTCTAAAAGTTCTTCGGAACCAGCAATTTTATCGAAGTAATTTTCAAGACAGAAGACTTCCATCATGATTCTCGTTTCTATGGTTTCTCTTATGAATTTCTCATCGACGTCGGTTACAAAAAAACCAACCCTTGGAACCACCTTCACAAGACCCTCAGTTGCAAGCTGGAGAAGGGCATCCCGCACAGGAGTAAAGCTGATACCAAGTTTTTCGGAGAGTTCTCTCACGTTTAGTTTCTCTCCAAGCTTCAATTCGTGGTTCAGTATCATTTCTTTGAGAAGATTGTAGACCTTCGTTCTCACGAGGTCCACTTCGATTTTTTTCATCCTATCTCTCCTTCCTCCCAGTTGATGTGGAACACACCTTCTCTGTCTACTCTCTCAAAAGTGTGTGCTCCGAAGAAGTCTCTTTGAGCCTGTATGAGATTCGCCGGCAGTCTCTCTTCGGTAAGACTCATGAAGTAGTTGTAAGAGGAATTCAAAACAGGAACGGGGATTTCGTTCTCTATGGACGCCTTCAATATGTTCTTTAGAGAATCGATTTTGCCTTTCAATAGATTCATCACTTCTTCGTTCTCCAGCAAATACGCGTTCTCGTTAGATATGTACCTTCTGAGTGTGTCTATCAACTTCGCCCTTATGATACATCCACCCTTCCATATTCTGAGCACCTCCGAGAGGTTCACCCCATAGCCGAACTCTTTCGATGCTTCTGCGATCAACCACATGCCCTGAGAAAAGGCCATGAACATGGCAAAGAAGAGAGAGTTTCGGAGATCTCTCAAAAATTCCTCGCTACCCTGAGTAGCGCTTCTTCTCTTATTATACAGTTTCGAAAGCCTTGTTCTTATGTCTTTGAAATGGGAAATCACCCTTTCAACCACCGCCAGGTTTATGGAAGGGGTAGGTATTCCGAGGTCAAGGGCTGCTTGGGATGTCCACTTTCCAGTTCCCTTCTGTTCTGCCTTGTCCAGAATCACATCGACCATCGGTTTTCCTGTTTCTTCATCTTTCTTTCTCAAAATCTTGTAGGTGATCTCCACCAGGAACGAGCTGAGTTCTCCTCTGTTCCACTCTTCAAAGATACTGGACATTTCTTCAGATGATAGGCTCAAAACATCTCTCATAATGTGATAAACTTCCGCTATCGCCTGCATGATGGCGTATTCTATGCCGTTGTGAACCATCTTCACAAAGTGGCCCGCTGATCTTTCCCCAACGTATGTACAGCATGGTCCCTCCTCTGTTTTCGCTGCTATTTTCAAAAGAATCTCCTCAACCAGGTTGTACGCTTCTCTACTTCCTCCAGGCATGAGAGAAGGCCCGTAAAGAGCCCCGTACTCACCACCAGAAACTCCCATACCGAGGAAAAGTATTCCCTTTTCAGAGAGTTCCTTGAAGCGTCTTTCGGTATCCATGTAATGGGAATTACCACCGTCTATTATCAAATCACCTGGTTCGAGGTGAGGAAGAAGCTGAGAAATCGTATCATCCACGGGTTTACCTGCCTTTACCATTAAGATTATCTTTCTTGGCCTTTCGAGAGACTTCACGAAGCTTTCGATATCGTAATGAGGTTCTATCTCTTCATTCGTTACACGATTTTTCACAAATTCTTCCGTTCTCTGTGCTGTTCTGTTGTAAACCGAAACTTTGTAGCCTTTCCTCGCAATGTTCAGTGCAAGATTCTGACCCATCACCGCAAGACCGATGAGACCTATGCTGGATTTCACAGGTATCACCTCCTAGAACGTGTGATAATTCCCAGTGACTGGTTGCTAGATTTTCACGATTTTTCAGCCACCGAATTTGCTACCCAGGAACATAGTAAACCATGGGACGTAGGTTACAAGTAGCAGTACAACTATCATAGCTATATAAAACGGCCAGATTGCTTTCATAACTTTTTCTATGGTTGTTTTCCCCACGGCGCATCCTACAAATAGTGTATTACCCACTGGTGGTGTACATAGGCCAATTGAAAGATTCAATAGCAAGATAATACCGAATTGTATGGGTGACCATCCCAATTGTGTGACTATTGGCAGCAAAACAGGAGTGACTATAAGAATCAAAGGAGCCATGTCCATAATCATTCCCAAAACCAAGAGCACACCATTAATTAATAACATTAGAAGATATTTATTGTCGGTTATTTGGAGAAGTCCATGCGCAACGGTGTACGGTATTCTTAAATACGCCATAATGTAACTGAAAGCGGAAGCATTGGCTATTAAAAACAACACTTGTGCAATTGTTAGAGTAGCGTTTTTGAAAACGGTCACCAAACTTTTGAGATTCAAACTCCTATAAACAAATAGAGTTATCACCATGGCATAAACCACAGCAACTACTGATGCCTCCGTGGCAGTGAATATACCAGCAACGATTCCTACTATGATGATGATAGCTACCAAGAGACCAAGAATCGAGTTTCTGGCAATTCGAAGAGCTTCTTTCAGGGGTACTTTCTCTGCCCTAGGATAATTTTTCTTTCTGGCGATTATGTAAGCCACGATCATCTGAGCAATACCGACCATTACGCCCGGAATGTATCCTGCCATAAACAGAGCTCCTATGGAGACACCTCCAGCTGCCAGAGAATAGATTATCATGTTATGACTGGGAGGAATTATGATGCCCTGTGTAGACGAAGTGACAGTGACCGCTACGGAGAACTCTCTATCGTATCCTTCCTTTTCCATGGCAGGTATCAATATGGCACCTATTGAAGAGGTATCAGCAACTGATGATCCAGAGACACCACCGAAGAACATACTCGCAATAATATTAACCATTGCAAGTCCTCCGCGCACGCGCCCAACTATTAATTTTGAAAATTCGACTATCTGACTTGCTATACCTCCTTCCGACATTATTTGCCCCGCTAGTATGAAGAAAGGGATAGCGGTCAAAGAAAAGGCATTGATGCCAGCGCTTATCTTTTGGAATACAATCATAGCTGGTATCTTGAGGTAAAAAGCTGTGAGAAGAGCGGAAAAGCCCAGAGATAAAGAAATTGGAAGTCCTATCATCAAAGTGAGGAAAAAGTTTGAAAGAAGCAAAATAGTTCCTGCCGTATCGCGCTGAATGTCTCGAACGAACGGAAAATCCATCAAAAAAGATACATCTATTCCCAGAAGGAAAAGAAGAGCTCCCAGCACCAGCAACCTAAGAATTGTCCTCGATCTCATCATCTCTCTGCTGCTCCTCCTAATTTTTTGGTTATGAATTGCTCCACCAGTTTCATCACCACGCTAAATATGATCAAGATACCACATATAGAAGCAGGCATGTACATCCAAGCCACAGAAATACCAGTGGCGGGCAGCCTGTTCGGCAAACGTATGGCCAGAGTATAACTGTACTTTGCCATTGCATAGCCATAGTATCCTATGATCAACAATACAATTATCCCAGCCACTTTCTTTATCCAGAAAGGCAACGCATTCAAAAAGAGCTCCACTTTCATGTGGATTCCTTTCTTGACCCCAACTCCTGCCATTAACAAAGAGATCCAAATCATAATAAGAAGGGTGGTCTCTTCACTCCAAGTTGGAGGTCTGTTGAATACATATCTGGCTACCACTTGGTAGAAAGTAATACCAACCATAAAGAAAAGACCGATTGTTGCGAAACCAAGAGTGGTGTTTTCAACGATCTCATTGATTTTGTTCACAACTCTCGTAATTTTTTCTACCATCTGGACCGTGGCCTCCTTAATTGATTGTGGCAAATCTAAAACCCCAGCCAATGGCAGTTGGCTGGGGCTGTATTTGACAATCTCAATCATTTAACGGCCTGAATCCTTTCCAAGAATTCTTTGTAAGCTGGATATCTGTCGTACAATGGCTGAACTGCTTTTTGGAAGAGCGTAACATCTGGATGGAAAATCTTTGCCCCTCCTTCCTGGACTTTCTTCAAAGCCATTTCTTCCCATTGATTCCACAGGTACTTCTCGTACTCTGCGGAAGCCAAGGCAGCTGTCTTGAATATGAGCTTTTCCTCATCAGTCAATTTGTCCCAGAGCACCTTAGATACCAACACAACCTCAGGTATTCTCGTGTGACCATCCAGACTGTAATAAGGTGCTACTTCAAAATGTCTGGTCTCGTAATAGCTTGGAGGATTGTTCTCTGCACCATCAATCACGCCAGTTTGTAGAGCAGTGTAAACTTCTTCGAACGCCATTGGAACAGGAGACGCTCCAAGAGTTTTCATCAGTTCTATCATGACCGGATTCTTCTGAACGCGTATTTTCAAACCTTTCAGATCTTCTGGTTTCAAAATAGGTTTTTTAACCGTGTAAAAGCTCCTCGCACCTGCATCGTAATAACACAGGCCAACCAATCCCACCTTTTCAAGGCCTTTAAGAAGTTCCTCACCAATAGGCCCCTCGAGTACTTTCCACATGTGGTCTTGATCCCTGAAAACGTAAGGCAGTGTAAGAACCCCTATTGGCGGATAGAAAGCCACAAGTGGTGATACCGAAACCCTATCAATATCGATGGCTCCGAGTATTGTCTGTTCTATCGTCTCTTTTTCCGAACCCAGCTGGGCACTTGGATAAACCTCGATTTTGTACTTTCCGTTCGTCATAATCTCGATGATCTTGCCCATGAATTTTAAAGCTTCAACTGTGGGATACCCTTCTGCATGGTCATCTGCTGCTTTTAGAATGATGGGATCAGCAAACAAAGAGATACTCACTATAACCAAAAGAGATACTCACTATAACCAGAAGTGTAACGAAAAGCATAAGCAACTTTCGCATACTTCCACCTCCTGTAAGATATGTGATGTTTTAAGCGTCACCAGATTATGATTGTACCAAAACGATTACAAAAGTCCAAGAAATGAAATAAAAAGATTTCAAAGATTATTCGGTGATATTCATCAATAATCGCTGTTAATAAAAGATAATCAAAAATATTCTGGCACAGTCCGTGATGCTCTGGTTATTCAACGAGACATCGTTCCAACAGAAGAAGCAGCGATGATCTCCATGATCTTTTCAGGAGTGGTTTCTGATTTCTCAAGGTCACCTATTTTTTCTCCTTTTTCAAGTAACACGAATCTGTCGGCCACTTCATAGACATGATATATATTGTGAGTAATGAAAATGACAGCTATTCCCCTTCTCTTGGCCTCAAGTATATGCTCCAGCACCCTTTGAGTCTCTCCAACCGAGAGGGCAGCTGTGGGCTCGTCGAGTATCAACAACTTGGCACCAAAATGAATGGCCCTTGCAATTGCTATCGCTTGTCTTTCACCACCAGATAGGAAAGCAACTGTTTCATCGGGAGATCTCACAAATATTCCTATGTCTTTCAGGGCTTCTATGGTGATCTTCTTCATCCTTTTAACATCCAGTGTTCCGAACGGACCTTTCATAACCTCTCGCCCCAGAAAGAAATTCCTCCAAATAGGCATCAAATTGACCAGGGCAAGGTCCTGATAAACTGTTTCTATGCCAAGCTTTCGGGAATCCCAGGGTGATTTGAAAGAAACTTTTCTCCCTTCAAAATATATTTCCCCCTCATCCGGCCGATAATACCCAACAAGTATCTTGATCAACGTTGACTTTCCTGCTCCATTGTCTCCGAGTAAACCCACTATTTCATTCCTTTTCACCCAAAAGTCCACACCTTTTAAAGCCTGAACCCTCCCAAAGCTCTTTTTGATACCACGCATTTCCACAAGATACTCACTCATCCTGCCACCTTCTTTCTTATCCTGGCGTTTATTATAGCGGCAACTATTAAAATGACTCCTATAAAGGCTCTATACCAGTAAGCAGGAGCCCCTGCCAGAACTAGACCACTTCGAACCATCCCTATCATGAATGCCCCTATAAAGGTGCCTAGGACACTTCCAAATCCCCCTGACAAAAGGGTGCCGCCGATTACAGCAGAAGCTATGGCTTCCAGTTCCATTCCCTGTCCCAGAGTGGGATCAACTATCTTGAATCTCCCAAAAGTAGTAATCCCAGCCAGCCCTGCTAGAAGACTGCTGATAATGAAATTTACAATTTTCACTCTGTCTGTTGGTATTCCCAGAGCCTTTGCCGCGCCAAGATTACCACCTGTTGCAAAGACCCAGTTTCCATAGCGGGTCCTCTCAAGTATTATCCAGAAAACAATCGCCAGGATTATAAACCAAACACCTGAATATCTTAATCCACCCGCTATACTGCCTCCAAATATGTTAAGAACCCTGCTGTTTCTTTCAAGCATTATGGGAAATCCGCCGGTAACGGCTAGAAGAATTCCTCTCCAGAACATCATAGTTCCAAGGGTGGTGATGAACGAAGGAATACCTGTTTTCAACGTGACAATACCGTTTAACAGTCCCAAGGACGCTCCCAAAAGCAACGATATTATCAAGGCTATGACATCGGGTTGCCCTTTGTTTATAAGTATTGCCATAGCCATTGGTACCACAGCATATACAGAACCCACGGAAAGATCAAATTCCCCTGATATCATAAGGAGGGTTATTCCAATAGCAACTATCCCTAACTCCGAAGCCATAGTAAAAATTGAAGCGAGGTTATCCATGCTCAGGAATCGATCTGATAAAACAGAAAACAAAATGAAGAAGACCACTATTCCCACGATTGCTCCCAATTCCTTCATAAGAGGAAACCTGATCATCAACGATTTGGAGCCAGAGTGACTGACGTTTATCATGATTTTCTCCCCCTTAATAGACGATACCGGGGGGAGACCCCCCGTGAATCAGATTATCTGTAACCTTCTCTGACCGTTTTTTCCACAACGTCCACGTTGCTTTTGTCGACGATAGAAGGACCAGTGAGCACCTTTTCATGTGGTATAAGACCGTATTCCTTGTATAAGTAGAGGAAAACAACGGGTAGATAACCCTGGAGATACTGCTGTTGGTCTATGGTGAAAAGCACAGTACCATCTTTTATAGCTTCTATGATCTTGGTTGTAAGATCTATGGCTCCTATCTTCACTTTTCCTTTTAAACCTTCCTCTTCAACAAGTTGAATGGCAGGATGCGCTCCCAATGGCCCAAGAGTGAAAATGGCATCGGTATCAGGATGCTTCATGAGATAACTCTTCATAATGCTCAGTGCTTTCGTGGGGTCTGTTGTGATATCAAGCTTTTCAACAGGAATGTTCTTTTCGGAGAGAACATCCATAATACCCTTGGCTCTTGCTTCCAAACCAGCGTGTCCAGGTTCGTGAATGGCAATAACAGCTCTTTTTGGAGTGAACTCCTGTAACATTCTCCTGGCAGCATAAACTCCTGCTAGATATTCATCCATACCAACGTAAACCAGGTACGGTATAGCCTCTTCAGGTGGCCTTGTATCCGGCACGTTTATTGCTACCACCGGAATACCCATTTTTATAGCCTTTCTCAGAGGCTCATCCAGAGCCACGGGATTGGTTATTGTAACTATCAAACCGTCCGGTTTCCTGGCAATAGCGCTGTTTACAAGATCAATGAACTCTTTCAAAGAATATTTCTCTGGCCCGAGGTAAACCGTTTCTACTCCATATTTTTCACCAGCATCCTTTAAACCCTTCATAACCACTGCCCAAAACGGATCAGCAGGTCCTCCATGCGAGACAAGATAGAACGTGTACTTCGAGAATCCAAAAACAGCCAGTACTACCATCAGGAAGATCAAGACCCTTCTCATACGACTCCCCCCTTTATGAGATGTGTGATATTTCATAAGGAATTCTACCACATGGTTACGCCAAGGTAAAATTTCAACGTAGTAGTATACAAAAATTTTTAACCGTTATTCAAGAATATCTGGACCTCTTCTGACAAAATAGTGTTTCACAAAAGTTTTCGATGAGTGTTGTTGTTTGCTGCCAGGATGAGACGTCTTCTCAGAAGGTTGAGAGAGTCCGCGTACTCGTCTGCAAACCTGTCCATGGAGTTTATCTCCAGAATAACGATCCCGCTAAAATCGGATTCTCTTATTATCTTAAGAACTCTGTTGTAGGGGATATCTCCTTCCCCGATGGGAAGGTGGAGATCCCCTATTCCGTACACGAACCTGAAGGCTTCAACATCGGGTATTTGCTGGTACGTTTGGGGAGACTCACCGAAATTGTCACTGACGTGGAGTTCCACAGCGTAAGGCAGACCCTTTTTCAACTCCTCATAGAAGTTAAGGCCTCGATAGCTTGTGAGTATGAACAGGTGTCCGATGTCTATGGTGAGTCTCACGTTCGGATGGTTCACTTGCTTCACCAGTTCCAGAACTTCAGAGACAGGATGCTGGACGTTTTCTATACCAATAACAATACCTTTTTCTTTTGCTAGGTTCGCCAGTTCCCGAAGGGCCAGGATCTCCGCTCGACGCTGTATTCTCTCTGGGACGTCGATGGAATGATCCACCTCATTGTAATGATAAACGATGACTTCAGCGTTTATCTCCCCAGCAAACTCTATAACCGCCTCCATCACTCTGTAATGCCAGGGATTTGTCTTTCTCTTGAGATTTATCACGTCCGGTGCGTGCACCGTGTACCTGAAGTTGTAGTTGGAGAGTATCTCTTTTACCCTCTCAAGCCTTTTCTTTATGATGCGTCCTCTTGCTATCACATCGAGTCCGGCGGCGGGAATTTCTACGTAGTCAAACCCAATACTTTTGAAGAACTCCAGTTCACTCACCAGTCTCTTTATCGATCCGTTCACTCTCCTTGTATCGACGTTCGTTCCAATACCTTTTACCATCCCCTGCACCTTCTTTTTTATAAGATCGTCTCCTCCGTTTCCGGGTTGAAAAGATGAATCTTCTCCAAGTGCGGAACAAGAAACACCTTTTCTCCAACAGAGGGGATCTTCGCCGGGTCTCCAAACACTTTCACGAGTTCTCCCCTGTCAGTTTGTACGTTCACTATTATATCTCTTCCAAGGGGCTCGACCACATAAACAGTGCCAGGGATTGCGTTCTCTTGTTTGTTATGAACCACTTCACAGTGTTCCGGTCTTATACCAACGACCACCTCTTTCAGGTTCGTTTCTAACTCTTTTGGAATCTTCAAAACCACATCGTCTCTTTTCAGGATGGTCTGTCCTTTTTCCACCTCCACAGAAAAACCCTTCAGGAAATTCGTCGGGGGATTACCTATAAATGAGGCAACGAACATGTTCTTAGGGTTTTCGTATATCTCATCTGGTGTTCCGTACTGAACGAGCTTTCCCTGGTTGAAGACCGCTATTCTCGATGCCATTGTCATCGCTTCTGCCTGGTCGTGCGTCACATAGACGGAAGTGATACCGAGTTCCTGCTGAAGATGCTTGATCTCTGCCCTCATGAGCATCCTCAGATTCGCATCGAGATTCGAGAGAGGCTCATCGAAAAGGAGTACCTTCGGTTGCTTCACCAGTGCCCTTGCAAGTGCTACCCTCTGCTGTTGACCACCGGAGAGTTGAGAAGG
>LDZR01000837.1_pt1 | contig 16559 bp, 12 predicted proteins | sample 615371 | NCBI WGS metagenome assembly LDZR01 (sample SAMN03408294, study PRJNA278302) | terrestrial metagenome | isolation source: oil reservoir sample K2 | place: USA: Alaska, North Slope, Kuparuk formation | collected 2013
AGCAGCTATCAATAAAAAAGGAGATCTATAATCTTGAAGTACGATTTTGATGAAATCGTTGATAGAAGGAATACAGAATCCGCAAAATGGAAAGCCATTAAAAAACTTTATGGTAGAGATGACATTATCCCAATGTGGGTTGCCGATATGGATTTTAAATCTCCACCTGAAGTGATTGAAGTATTAAAAAAACGAGCAGAACACGGAATATTTGGTTATCCAATGTTAGATGATGATTACTTCTATCCTTTTATAAATTGGATAGAGATTAAGCATGCTAGCAAGATAAAAAAAGAGTGGATAGTAACCGCGGACGGTGTTGTTGATGCCTTAAAAATTGCCATACTTGCCTACTCCAAACCAGGAGATAACGTTGTAATTCAAACCCCTGTTTACTATCCTTTTTATAACATAATACAATCCAACGGACGAGTGATATTAAGAAATCCACTAAAATTTGAAAACAAAAGTTATAGAATGGACTTTGATGATTTAGAAAAGAAATTCTCACTCAAAAGAACAAAATTATTCATCTTATGTAATCCGCACAACCCAGTTGGAAGGGTATGGAAAAGTGAAGAATTAGAAAAGCTAGTCCAATTATGTATTAAATATAATGTCATCTTGTTATCGGACGAAATACATTCAGATCTAGTATTTTCTCCTAATGAACATATTCCTATATTTTCAGTCTCCGAAGATATAAAAGACACATCTTTAACTTTTTACGCTCCAAGTAAAACCTTTAATTTAGCAGGATTAAAGGCGTCATTCGTTGTTATTCCTAATGAACAATTAAGAACGGAATACAAAAATGTGATCGAAAGTCTTGCAAGCGAATCTTTAAATATTTTTGGAATGGTTGCAGCTAAAGTTGCTTACGAACAAGGTAAAAACTGGCTTGATGATTTACTTAATTACTTGAGAGGCAATATAGATTATGTATACGATTTTTTCAATAAAAAACTACCTAATGTAAAATTGCAAAAACCCGAAGGAACATATTTAATGTGGCTGGATTTTCGGGCATATGGGGATGAACAAAAGGTCAAAGAAATACTTGTAAACAACGCGAAAGTTGGTTTAGAAGAAGGTAGCATCTTTGGAGAAGAAGGTAACGGCTTTTTTAGAATGAATATTGGATGCCCTATATCTATTTTACAAAAAGCATGCAACAGTATTTATGATGCTTTTAAAGATTTATAAAAGTACAAATAGAAACTGAAGGTATTCATTGTAAGAGGAGGATTTAATGTATCACTCTGCAAAACAATTACTAGAACTTTGTGAAAAACAACAAAAACCAATTTATGAATTAGTTATAGAGGAAGAATGTAAATCATCTGGATCTACTCCAGAAATAATTATCTCGCAAATGAAAGAAATTTTATCTGTCATGGAGCACTCCTCTCAAAGTACCTTAAATAAAAAGGTATCTACTTTATCGGGAATGATGGGGGGAGATGCTCAACGGGTTAATGAATATCAAAAGAATGCTAAGACCCTTTTAGGGGTCATTCCTAATAAAGCAATGGCTATGGCCCTTTCTACCGCAGAAGTCAATGCCTCTATGGGAAAAATTGTAGCAACTCCTACTGCGGGCTCTTCTGGCATACTGCCAGCAGTCTTGATGACTCTTGAGGAAAGTTTAAATTTGAATGAAGAGGATTTGATCAATGCCCTACTTGTAGCTGCGGGGATTGGACAAGTTATCGGGCAAAATGCAACTTTTTCCGGTGCTGAAGGGGGATGTCAAGTAGAGTGTGGTTCAGCTGCAGCTATGGCTGCGGGAGCTGCAGTGTTTGCTTCAGGAGGAAACAATGAACAAATCTTTCATGCAGCCTCTATTGCACTGATTAATATAATGGGGCTGATTTGTGATCCCGTTGCTGGTTTAGTAGAGTTCCCTTGTATTCTCAGAAACGCCTCAGGAGCTTTAAATGCTTTGTCTGCAGCAGACCTGGCCCTTGCGGGCGTAAAATCTATGGTACCTTTTGATGAAGTGGTGAAAGCAATGTACAAAGTTGGGAAAGCACTACCGGAAAACTTAAGAGAAACGGGGCTTGGCGGCATAGCTGGTACACCAACGGGCTGTGCCATAAGAAACTCTCTGCTTAAGAATGGTTAAACTTTGTTACTTTCATTGCAATAATATCAGAAAGATAAAGAAAGGGATATCATATGAAAAGTTTTGGTATTTTCGATGTAATTGGTCCAATTATCATTGGTCCTTCTAGTTCTCATACTGCTGGTGCTGTTAGAATCGCCCTAGTAGCGAGGCGTATAGCAGGAATAGGTTATAATCACGTAAATTTTTTTCTTCATGGTTCTTTTGCGGCTACTTATAAAGGCCATGGAACCGATAAAGCCCTTATTGGAGGAATCCTTGGGTTTGAACCTAGTGATGAACGCATTAAAAACTCTATTTTACATGCCAAAGAGGCTGGAATAACATATAACTTTATACCTATTGAATTAGAGGATGCTCATTCTAATACGGTAAAAATTGAATTTAATTATCCTGATGGAAGCTGTTTTTATGTTATTGGCTCTTCTATCGGTGGCGCAAATATTGAAATTACTAACATTAATGGTACCTCTGTGACCTTTACCGGAGAAAACCCTACGCTACTTTTTAGATACAAAGAGCAAAAGGGAATGATTGCCTATATTTCCAATGCTTTATATGCTAAAGGGCATAATATTCATTTAATGCTAACCATTAAAGAAGACGATGAGGTGCTTCTTGTCGTAGAACTAAATGAAAGTCTAGACTCTGATCTCTTTGAAGCTATAAAAAACGGGAAGTCATTTTTATTTAGCAAATATATTTATGTACCTACTTCAAAAACAAGTAAAAGCAATGATTAAATAGAATTTAAATGTTTAATATTGAAGGTTATAAAAAGTTCGTTAAAATGCAGGTTTCAAAGTTTCTAAAGTCACTAAACACAGAAAATTAAGGAGGATAACATCTTGAGAGACTACAAAAAAATCTACTACGATTGGTTAAATAATCCATATATTGATGAAAAAGCAAAAGAAGAGTTAAAAAGTATTGAAAACAATCCAGAAGAGATAAAAGAAAGATTCTACAAGGATCTCGAATTTGGCACAGCTGGATTGAGAGGAAAATTGGGTATAGGTACTAATATGATGAACATATACATTGTAGGCAGAGCATCTCAAGCCCTTGCCGATTATATAACTGATTTCGGTGAAGAAAGGATGAAGATGGGTGTAGTAATAGCCTACGATGTAAGGCACTTTTCCAAGGAATTCGCAAAAGAATCAGCATTAATCCTTGCAGCTAATGGCGTTAAAGCTTATTTATTTGATGATATTCGGCCCACGCCCGTTTTATCCTTTGCTGTGAGATATTTAAAAACTACCGCTGGAATAGTCGTTACCGCTAGTCACAATCCGAAAGATTACAATGGTTATAAAGTGTATTGGGAACAAGGATCTCAAATATTAGATGATGTTGCCAATGGAATAGTTGAAAAGATTGAAAATATTGGATACGATTTTAGTAAAATCAAAAAAATAAGCGAAGAAGAAGCACTTAACAAGAATTTACTTCAATATATTTCAAAAGAAGTTGACGAAGAATACATTCAAAGAGTTGAAAGATTGGCGTTAAGAGATGAAGATGTAGACAAAAATATAAAAATAGTTTACACCCCTTTGAATGGAACAGCTAACTATTTTGTTAAAAGAGTACTAAAAGATAGAGGTTTTAAAAATGTATTCATAGTTAAAGAACAAGAACTACCTGATCCAGACTTCAAAAGTGTAGCCAATCCTAATCCAGAATACGAGGTAGCTTTTGAAGAGGCAAAGAAATTAGGTTATGAAAAAAATGCCTTATTACTTTTGGCAAATGATCCTGATGGAGATAGAACCGCTTTAGAAATTTTAGATGACAACAATTATAAGATGTTAAACGGTAACCAAGTTGGAACCCTTTTGGTTAATTACATACTGGAAAGCAAGAGAGAAAAAGGAAGTTTAGAAGATAATTCTGTTATCATAAAATCGATAGTTACAGGAGATCTTACAAAAAGAATTGCAAAAAAACATAACGTTACTGTTATTGAAACACTCACGGGATTTAAAAATATTTGTGGGAAAGAAAACGAATTAGAAAAAGAAGGAAAGAAAAAATTCCTCTTTGGCTTTGAAGAAAGTATCGGTTATATATACGGCACCTTTGTGAGAGATAAAGATGGTATTATTGCCTCGATGCTTATATCAGAGATGACAGGATACTACTCTAAAAAAAATAAGACTTTAATTGACGTATTAGAAGATATTTATCAGGAGTTTGGTTACGAATTAGAAAATAATTATTCCCTTGTTTTAGAAGGGGTTGAAGGCCAAGAAAGAATAAAGAGAATAATGGAGAAATTTAGAAACAACTTCCCCAAAGAAATTGGGGATCTCAAACTTGAACAATACGCTGATTATTTGAAAAGAAAGCTATACAATTTAACAACAGGAGAAATTAACAATATAACAGATATACCTTCTTCTAACGTTTTAAGATTCTGGTTTAGCGATGGTTCATGGTATGCAATTAGGCCTTCTGGAACGGAACCAAAACTTAAAATATACATATATTCAAACGATAAAGAAGAAGAAAAATCAAAAGCAAAGCTCACTTTAATTAAAAATACCGTTGATAGTATCATAGAACACGTTGTTTAGCGTTTCACACCTTATTGGGGGAAAAAACTATGATGGATATAGATAATACATCAGACTCTATAAAAGGTAAAGACAAAATCGAAGGATATATCTCAGAATTTTTATCCTATCTAAAATTTGTCAAGCGAAGGGCAGATTCTACCATATATGAATATAAAAAAATATTGAACGGGTATAAAAAGTTCGTTCAAAAGTATGGTTTTACTCGAGGCTGCTTTCTTAAATATCTTGAAGAGATCTCAAATCTATCTCAAAGAACGATAAAACTTAGGATAGTTGTTATAAAATCTTTTTTAAACTATCTATACGAAAATGATGAAATATCTGGTAAAAAATATTGGAAAGATGCAAATGCAAAGATCCCGAGTGATATTCCTAAAGGTTTGACAGAAAATCAAATAAAAGTTTTTTTCTCCATTATTGAAGATAAATTTGACAAAACTTTCTATTCATTGCTGTTAAAAACAGGTTTAAGAATTTCAGAAGCCTTATCGTTAGAAAAAGAACAGATTATTTTTTATGATGACCATGCCGAACTTGTTATAAATGGGAAAGGGAACAGAGTAAGATATCTAAAGATTTCAAAACAATACGCAGAACAGTTAGTTACCTTTGCGGAAGAAAGCACCCCGAACGGGGTTCAAGGTAAGAAGTATATCTTTTCAAATGACAACGATGTCCCCATAACTTCTAGAACTATGGAAAGAAGATTCAAAGATTACGTTGTAAAAGCCAACAAAAAGATAGATCAATTAAGGGCAAAAGGCTATAACAATATAAATTATATTAACGCAACACCTCATGCTCTAAGACATACTTGTGCCAAAAGGCTATTGAATTCAGGGAAAAATTTGGAAGAAGTTCGATACATACTTGGACATACAACCATCTCAACTACCGGGATATACGTTAGATCTGATAGCCATAGTTCAGTGTTAGATCAAATATAAAATTGAAGCTTCTACTATCTCTTAAAAAGTTCCCCGCAAAGATGGGGAACTTTTTAATAAAATTTAAAGAAAAAATTATTTTTTATTGTTTATTATATATTAATTTTTATAATGTATAGATATACTTAAGACTGTAAGATATATTTGTTTTAAAAGCGATTATCTCCTTTAAATATAAATATTTTTAAATATATACCATTGATATAGTGTAAATTAATATTTATATTGTATATTGAACTATGAGTCTTGATTAATAATAAAATAAATCAAAAATGAACTAACGTTTCAAATTTATCAAATGACAAATGAAAAGCAGATGATTTATTAGAAATTAGAAGAATAATTTCTGTCGGAAAACCTAAGTTTTCCGACATAGTGAACTAAACAATCTAAAGTTACTAATTTAAACCTCTAAAAACCTTTATCTATGCTAATTACACATTACCTCTTTGTAAGAAGGCCTGAGAGCCTTTGAAATTTTAAATAAATATGAAAACTAATATATTAAATTTAATTCTCAAAATTAAGCGTTTTACGAAGACCCTTTTCTTTAGGACGTGTTAGATAAAAAATTTTACCTTCATTTAAGATGAAAATTTAATTTTTCCTCTTTATCCAGGAATCCATTTTATATACATTGTATATTTATATCATTTTGTATATATTCACAAAGCTACACTAACTAACATATTATTCCGTCTTTTACCCCTTTTAATACAGCACATCCTTACCTGTATATTGAATAGAAACCCAATCTCCCACATATGGGAATTCTTTTGCATCTTCAATTTCATAGCTGTATCTCCCTTTAAGTTTCCCAATCAATTCACCCTTTGGTGTCATAACAAGATAATTTTCTTTACTGACAAAGGTGATTCTACCAATATTATCATTAATTGGACTATCTCTAAAAAAATTAAAATAACCATATTTCTTCATTATTTCTTCAACCATTAAAAATCCTCCTTATTACAAATTCATTCTTTTGGTTTTGCTATGTCTTTTAAAATAGAGGCTGATAAAAAGTACATTAAGAAAAATCCTCCTGCTGATAATATTAATGTCCAGTAAATAGGATAAAAATCATTCATAATTCCATATATCATCTGTCCAAGAGGAATAGAGATAGTAGCAAGAAGATTGACTATGGAGATAACCCTTCCTAAAAATTTAATTGAGACTAATGTTTTAAACATAACTGATGATGCGATATTCATAATTTCTATTATGGCAACAATTATACCGCTAGCTATGCATAAGATAATTATTGTTGAAAGTTGACCGAGAATTTGAAAGTAATTGAAAATGACAATGGTGGCTAAGACTGTAAAACCAATAGTAATTCCGAAGATTAAGGGAGGTAATAAATTAGCGGCGTCTTCTTTTTTTAGTAATTTCATGGCTATAAATGGAGCTATTAAAACCATCACCGATAAAATAGCCTCGTAACCACCAAATACTATATCAGAGACATTCAATTTATTTCTTAAAAAAAACACTAAGCTTATGTTGAAAGCGGAGGTGAGGAAAAAGTTTGTCAGTGGAGCGAGGATTACTAATTTTCTTAAGAATGGTTCTTTTTTTACAAGGTTAACCCCATCTAAAAAATCTTTCCAAATTGTATTTCTAACGTTTTCTTCACCATCTTTAATATCCTGAGTATGCATAAAAAGAAGAAGCACAGATCCGAGGAATGATATAACGCCTGCCATTATTAGTCCTACACCTACTCCAATGGTGGCATAGAACGTTGCTGCTAAAAGAGGACCAATAATCCCCACTATCCCTTCATCAATATCTGCAAAAGAGGTTGCCACACCTATTTCTTCTTTTTTTACTATAAGGGGTATTATTCCAACGGATGAGCTGCTATAAAATGTTTCAAATGTTTCCAATAATATGACTAATACATAGATTATCCAAATAGTTAAAATAATTCCTGATTCATGAAGTATTCCAAATAAAGCTATTGTGACTCCTGAACAAAGCCCTAAAAAAAACATCCAGTTTCTTCTGTCGAAACGATCCCCAAAAACTCCTGCAATGGGGGAAAATAACAATCTTGGAAAGATAGTTATGGATAGCATAGTTGCAAAAAGAGTAGCAGAACCTGTTGTATCCAAAACATACAATGAAAGCATAAATTGAACAATGTTGCTTGCTGCCATAGTAAAAGCACTGCTAAACCAATAGAACATATAATTCCTGTTGTGAAATAATTCTTTCAACTTTTAGACCTCCTAAAAAGTACGTGTATAAGCAATTGAGTAACTTTTTATATCCCATCGGATCTTAAAAAGAGACTCATCTTTTTAGAAAGGTCTATTTTTAAAAACCGAAGGGATAGCCGACTTTCGAATATTTGCTATTAGTACACATAATATATTCATATTCAGCATAGAACCACCCCTTTTTCGGTTTTTATTCAAACTTAGATATATTATACAACGTTTTTCCCTATGAACTTATTTCAGATGTTATTTCCTTATTTTTTCTGTAGCAACTCTTTTCGGCACAAGAAAACCTTACATATTATACTCTTTGCAATTAACTCTGCTCAAGTACCTCATCAACCATTTTTATTATACAGCCATTTAAAAGTTTCTTCTCATGCTCAAAGAATGTTATAATATTAATTGATACCCAAAGTTGAAATTAAAAGGGCAAAAAAGTGAAGAAGTTGAAATACAATTGGAAAGGCCACTGAATGTTCAGGTTGATGTTGTTTCAGATAGAGCTATAAGAGAAGAGTTAAAAGATGAAATATTAAAAGAAGCTATATTAATATGAAAAGAGACTACACTCTTTTTTAAAAATTTTATAAGTTGGAGAAGATCAATGACTAAAAGGCAAAAAACTTCAAAAAAAAATACAAAATATAAAATTGAAGTATTAATCGATTTGGCAAAGGGGGAACTACTCAATCACGGCATCACTAACTTCAATTATGAAAAGGTTATCTACGATGCCAAACTCAGCAAATCGACTGTTTATAAAAAGTTTGGAAAAAAAGATGAATTCATAATTTTTGTTATTAAGAGTTTATTGGACGATTTCTTCACCCCTTTTAAGAAATACGTTGATGATTTTAACACTTTCCAAGAAGTGCTTGAGTATCTCTCAAACTTAAACTTCGATGTTCAATCTCTGATGAAAGAGTACCCCATAGATGATCTTTTTGAACACCCTGAAATCACTTCCATCATAAACGATTACTACTATCAACGTTTTGGTAAGGTAATCATTGAAAAGATTGCTGAGTTTCAAAATGCTGGACAAATAAGAAAGGATATCGAAGCTAAATACATCTTAGAATTTCTTACTTCTGTTACCAAAGGAATGGGTATGATGCTCAAAGATCATGATTTTAAAGAAGTTATTAATAATTACAGAAAGTTAATTGAAACAGCCTTAGCTTATAAAATAAATTCTGAAAAGGAGTGAATAATATTAAAACCAAAAATCAGTTAAGATCTAGTAATTTTTTGACCGTCTTGAGTCTCACAATCTTTACTTTAGTTTTTTTTAATGTTAGTACAGTTGTCATAGCTGCTCCAATTTCGAGTAGGGTTCCAATCCCTAGAGATAATGAAGATTCCTCAAAAATACAAATAATAGAACCTTCAAAAATTGCTGAACCTGAAACAAAACCTACTCCTATAGTGCCTTCAGAAACACCCCCCATAACTCCTCAAATCCAAAATGAACTCATTTCAAAATTGGAAAGTTTTCAAGGATTTGTTGGGTTTGAATTGAGAGATCTTGGCACCAGTGAAGTTCTTATCGACTATAATTCAGAAAAATTATTCATTCCCGCCTCAAACACAAAATTAATTACCGCCCTCGTTGCCTTGGAAAGTCTAGGGAATAATTACAAATTCGAAACTAAAATATACCATACAGGGGAAATATCACCGCATTTCAGAGGAAATCTGTATATAAAAGGATATGGAGACCCCGTTTTAACTTCTTTACAATACAAAGAAATACTAAAAAGGGCAACGGTGGATAGGGGAATAAAAAAGATATATGGTGATATTATTTTCGATTATTCCTTCATGACCGAAGAAGGTTTTGGTAGAGGTTGGATGTGGGATGACCCACAACCACAAATCTCGGCAATTAATATTTGGCAAACAAGTCATGAATCTTTTAAATATAAAACAAATTATGAAATAAAGGATTACATTAATTTTCTTACAACATTATTCTTACAAGAAATAGGTGTTGAGTTTTGGGGAGAAATAAGATATGATGAAGTGCCTTTTAACGCTAATCTTCTATATACTAATTATTCTCCACCTCTAATCAATATAATACAACAAATGTTGGAAACAAGCGATAATCAGATAGCCGAACAGATTTTTAGAAATCTTGGCGCTATTTATGGCAATGGGAAAATAGAAGATTCTGAAAATCACTCTAAGAAAGTAATCAAAGAAACCTTAGGATACGACATGACCAATTATGTAATTAAAGATGGCTGTGGATTATCTATGTACAACTTGTTATCTCCAAAGATGATATCTGATACATTATTTTATCTATATTCAAAGTATCAATCTAATTTGTTTGATTACTTAGCATCACCATACGAAAAAAGTACACTTGAAAATCGTTTCAATTTTGAAATTTATGCAAAAACCGGAACTTTATATTACGATTCTGCCATCAGTGGGATTTTCAAATCAAATAGTGGGAATTATTACCTTTTCAGCTTAATGGAAAATAACTTTCCCTTTGATGTTTTGAAGGTAAAAGAGTTTGAAAATTCCATAATCAACTATCTCTATGAAAACTTATAATAACAAAAGGGGGAAGAACTTATGGGTGAAGAGTTCAACGGTTACTACAGATTTCCGACCATTTACAACGATCAAATAGCCTTTGTTGCAGAAGATGACATCTGGGTAGTTCCTTCTTCAGGGGGTATAGCTAGAAGGTTAACCACAAATGTTGGAGAAATCTCCGATCTAACTTTTTCTGAAGATGGAAAATGGATAGCTTTTACTGGAAGAGATGAAGGAGTACCTGACGTATATATAATTCCTTCAATTGGGGGCGTACCAATTAGGTTAACATATCTAGGCCAAAACAGCAAAGTACTTTGTTGGCACGATGGTAAGATAATCTTTTCATCAAACTATGCTCAACCATTTAAAAGGATCACATCTCTATGGGAAGTAGACGTTGAAGATAAGAGGAAATTAAAACAATTAGATTTTGGTATAGCCACTGAAATCTCGTTTGGGAAAGAAAAAGGTGTTGTTTTAGGAAGGAAAACTGGAGATCCAGCTCGATGGAAAAAATACAGAGGTGGAACAGCCGGCGAATTACTGATAGACTTGGAAGGAAACTACAACTTCAGAAAATTGATCGACTTAAAATCTAACTTTGCCAATCCAATATGGATCCAAGACCGAATTTACTTTATCTCAGACCATGACGATGTTGCTAACATATACTCCTGCACAGTTGAAGGGAAAGACCTAAAAAAGCATACACATCATAAGGATTTTTATGTCAGAAACCCAAAATCGGATGGAAAAAATATTGTGTATCATGCCGGTTCGGATATTTATATCTTGAATGTATCAAATAACGTATCAGAAAAGGTAAATATAAAATACTACAGTACCTTACCCCAAAGAAACAGAAAATTCGTTAACCCGACACAGTATTTTGAAGGTTTCTCTATTTCTAAAAATGCTGAGAATTTAATAACTACTCATAGAGGCAAAAGCTTTTATTACAACAACTGGTACGGTCCGGTTAAACAACTTGGAAAAGAAAACAGTGTCAGATATAGACTTACCACATACCTAAATCTAAAAGATGAAGAAAAGGCAGTAACAATAAGTGATGAAAATAATTATGAACATCTCGAGGTGTATGATCTAAAAACTGGTAATTTAATAGATAAACTAGAAGAATATGATTTAGGAAGGGTTATGAATATCGTTGCCTCTCCGAAAGATGAAGAAATTTTGTTAACCAATCAAAGAAACGAACTCATTTTGATTGATTTGAGAAACCATAAGAAGATTGATGTGGATAAAAGTACCATTGGTCCCATTAATGGATATTCTTTCTCTCCAGATGGTAGGTGGATTGCTCATTCAAAGTTCATAAACAATAAACAGGCAGCTATTATGATATTCGATAAGGAAAAAGGAGAGATACATCAAGTTACAAAACCTATTCTCATAGATGTAAACCCCGTATTTGATCCAGAAGGAAAATATCTTTATTTTCTATCTTATCGAATATTCAATCCAATTGAAGATAGATTTCAAATGAATTTAGCATTCGCAAAAGGGACTAAGCCTTATCTTATAACACTCAAAAAAGATATCTTTTCACCTTTTCAGGAAATAATGAAAAAAGAACAAGAAGAAGAGAAAAAAGAAGAAATAAAAGTGGACATTGATTTTGATAACATAGCTGATAGAATTTTACCATTCCCAATTAGCGAAGAAAGATATGTAAACATACAAGCTGCAAAAGATAAGGTTTTCTATACAATTTCTCCCGTAAAGGGTGTATTGGAAAATGAAGAAGATATGCTTAGCGAAGAAGATGAAAAATTAACCTTGAAATACTACGATTTCATTGAAAAAGAAGAGAATACTTATCTTGAGGAAATTTCAGATTTTCAAATTTCCGAGGATAAGGAGAAAATCCTCATACGGATTGACGATGAATTAAGAGTTCTTAAAATTTCTAACCCTCCTTCTCCAGAACAAGAAAAAGAATGTAAAAACAAATATTCCAGAAAATGTGGTTGGATAGATCTTAATAGGGTCAACGTGGAAGTTCAACCACTGTTAGAATGGAGACAAATGCTTTGTGAAGCTTGGCGTCTACAAAAGTTTTATTTTTGGGATAAAGACAAACTAGAAGAAATCGAATGGGATAAAATATTAGAAAAGTATTATCCTCTAGTTGAAAGAATAGCAACAAGAACAGAATTTTCTGATTTGATATGGGAGATGCAAGGAGAATTAAAGTCATCACATGCTTACGAGATGGGAGGAGAATACAAACCCAAGCCAGTTTATAAAATTGGATATTTAGGGGCAGATTTGATACTGGATGAAGATAAAAATCTATACAAGATTAGTCACATTGTCAAGGGAGACATATGGGACGAAAAAAATAAATCACCATTACTTGGACCAGGTGTCGAGATTAGAGAAGGGGATTACCTATTATCGATAAACGGCATTGAAATAAAGGATAAAATACCCAATGAATTTTTGGTAAATCACTGTGGTGAAGATGTTGAAATAGTAGTATCAAGCAGTAATAATATTGAACGTAAGAGAAAGTATATTGTCAAAACGTTAAAAGATGAAACTCCTCTAAGATATAGGGAATGGGTAGAACAAAATAAAAATTATGTTCACGAAAAAACCAATTCACGGATTGGATACATTCATATCCCAGATATGGGTTACACTGGATACGCAGAATTTCACAGAAACTTTTTAAGCGAAGTCAGATATGACGGACTCATAATCGATGTAAGGGTCAATAGTGGTGGCTTTGTATCTTCAATGATTTTGGATAAATTGAATAGAAAGTTTATAGGATACGATCTCTCACCATATAGAGAGGCCGAAGCCTATCAATATGACAGCGTTAGAGGTCCAATGGTTGCTATAACGAACGAGTTTGCTGGTTCAGATGGAGATATTTTTAGTCATTCATTTAAATTGATGAAACTAGGGAAACTTATAGGTAAGAGAACTTGGGGGGGAGTGATTGGAATCTGGCCCAGGAACCCGCTTGTTGATAAAACTATAACAACCCAGCCAGAAATGGCCTTTTGGTTCAAAGACGTTGGATGGGATGTCGAAAATTATGGAACCGATCCGGACATTGAAATAGACATTACACCAAAAGATTATAAAGAAAAAAAAGATCCTCAACTAGATATGGCAATAGAAATAGTATTAAAACAGCTGAAAGAGAATCCACCAATAGCCCCACAAGATATCAAAAAACCATAAATCAATAATCCCTAATAAATGCCGAGCGCACTGCTCGGCTTTTTGTTTAGGGTGCCCCCCTCTCACTTACTTCATGTTTATCATTCAATTGGGAAAGATACGTATTTAGGAATACCATTTTCGTAAGGTGGATAACTTTCTCCTTCAATTAAAGGTTTAGCATAATCGATAAAATGTTGATTCAGACCGTAACCATCATCAGAAATATATTCTTCAGGTAAATATTTGGTATTATTCGCTACTTCAAATAAAGGGACTTTGCCAAATTCTATTTTGTAAGGGTTATTTGAGAGGCGATTAATCGCTACCATGAATCCTGAGATACCATTCAAAGCATATTCTAAGGCCTTTTCTCCCACCATAATCGCTTCATCTTGATCGGTTTTACTAACAATGTGCCCTGCACTTCGTTGGAGGTAGTCAGGTATAGACACATGCACTTTCAAACCTAACCTAGTTAAAATAATATTGGCTACAACCCTTCCAACATCTCCCAACTGCCTGTTTCCAAAACTGTCGGTGTAGCCCATATCGGAAACAAAAGCCCCACTTTTATACCTAATGCCTTCAGAAACAGCTATCGTACAGTAACCATTTCTATTTACCTCTTTTTGAACCTTATTAATAAAATTATCTTCTTCAAAAATTCTTTCTGGTAGCAAAATAATATGAGGCCCAAAATCTCTATTCAACTTTGCCAACGAAGTAGCTGCGGTAAGCCAGCCTGCATGTCTCCCCATTGTCTCCATTATGAAAATTTTTGTAGAATCTTTTGCCATACTACGCGTATCTATACTTGCTTCCAACATTGAAATTGCCAAATACTTTGCTGCAGAACCATAACCGGGAGAGTGATCGGTGCCGTATAGATCGTTATCTATTGTTTTTGGAATACCTATGACTTTTAAATCATAACCAATTTTTTTTGAATACTCATCGATTTTATGGGCCGTATCCATTGAATCGTTACCACCGTTATAAAAGAAATAACTAATATTATAATCTTCAAACGTTTTAAAAAGTTTTTGAAAACCTTCTTCGTCTCCTTCTTTTAACCTATGTCTGCAAGTACCAAAGGCACTTGCAGGTGTGGTTTTCAAATTATTTATTTTATCAAAAGATTCTTTTGTTAAATCGAATAATTTCCCTTCAAGGACTCCAGTGATACCATTTATTCCCACATATATCTTATCAATTTGTGGATCCTTTAAAGCCTTACTTATCAGTCCATATGCAGAAGCATTTATGACACTTGTAACTCCCCCTGATTGTGCATATAAAATATTTTTTTTGTTCAATAATTACACCCCCGAACTTTTAATTTAAATTACAATTTACCTATATTTCAGCCTTCTTCTGCAAGTTCCAGAAAACTTCTTTCTCTTATAGAATTCTTTTCAACAGAAAGGATCATTCCAAAACCTTGTGCATTTTTTGCTCCCAATCCTGAATTAAGCGCTAATTTCAACAATTGAGTATCACCTTTTAAAATGAAATATCCAGTCCATCCTTTTATGATAATATCTTTGTAAAAAAGTAATTTCTCATTTTTTTCCGTTATACCGTAAGGTTCAATATAAAAATTATTGTTTTTTATTACAATACCTAATGCTGAAGCTTTTCTTTTGAGGTTTTCTTCTATCAATTTTTTAAAATCTGATGAATAGGGAGAAAAATAATGAGTATAACGATTTCCGTTTGGTAGGACGATAGTTGAATATGCTGTAATGGGCGATAAAGTTTTAACAAGCATTTCTTCATCCACTTCATTTTGAATAACTTCATACTTCCTCAAAGTAAAATAATTTTTTTCGATTCTCACGACATTTTGTTCATTTAAAGAATGTAAAACCGCCTCTACTAATTTATCAATTGGGGAAGCAAAGTAAATATTGAATAAACCTTTAAAAATCATCCTTCTATTCTCCACTTTAAAAGAGTTATAGGGGTAAATCCTTGAAAAAGTGAAAAGCTTCAACTTCTTATCTTCAGACCTTGTTCCTAAATCGTGGTACTTAGGTACAGTATCTGACATTAAATAGTAAAACAATCCTTGCAAAGGTCTATTGTAATGAACAGGAAGATCGATTTTATCGCCTTCTAGAGCTCCAAAAACTAACTTAATGACCAATAGAATCCCCCCAATATCAATAATAAGTCTTTAGATAAAACCCTTTGTGACAAACGCACAAAGGGTTTATTGATTCAAAGAAATTAAAATATGGCTTGCTCGGTCTCCTTATCGAATGCATGTATCATTTTTAAATCAATTGCGACTTCAAAATTCTGTCCAGATTCTGCTCGCGTTTGAGGACTTACCTTTGCAGTCATAGATTGTCCAGCAATCGTTAAATGGAGTAAAGTCTCACTCCCCAAAGGTTCAACAACGTCAACGAGAGCTTTTAAAATATTAGTTTCATCAGCACCTTCGAAAAAATTCTTGTCATAAATATCTTCTGGTCTAACACCAAATATAACATCCTTATCTATATAATTTTCAAGTAAAGGAGCTTTATCATCTGGTACTTTTATAGATATTCCTTCTGATTTGAACCAAATGCCGTTATTTCTAGCTACTTTTACATTCAAGAAATTCATTGGAGGCGTCCCAATAAATCCAGCAACAAAAATGTTAGCTGGGTTATTGTATACCTCAAAAGGTCCACCAACCTGTTGAATTAATCCTTCATTCATTATAACAATTTTGTCAGCCATAGTCATAGCTTCCACTTGGTCATGTGTAACGTAAGCAATAGTAGCTTCCAACCTTTTTTGTAGTTTCTTAAGTTCGGCTCTCATCTGCACCCTTAGTTTTGCATCTAAGTTTGAAAGAGGTTCATCAAATAAGAAAACTTTAGGATCCCTTACTATGGCTCTACCAACT
>LDZR01000838.1_pt1 | contig 16543 bp, 11 predicted proteins | sample 615371 | NCBI WGS metagenome assembly LDZR01 (sample SAMN03408294, study PRJNA278302) | terrestrial metagenome | isolation source: oil reservoir sample K2 | place: USA: Alaska, North Slope, Kuparuk formation | collected 2013
GCCCATGCCTTTGATGGTCTGGTACTGGTTACAAGCTGTGATAAAATCACTCCTGGCATGATGATGGCAGCTTTTAGGGTAAACATTCCCTCTATCCTGATAGCAGGTGGCCCCATGCTTACAGGAGTTTATAAAAAAGATAGTGGAAATATATTCATTAATGGTACAAAAATAGAAATAAACGAACCAAAAGATGCAAAAGCTAACGGGATCGCCATGGTATTTCAGGAATTCAGTCTTGTGCCTACTTTAACAATTGCCCAAAATATATTTTTAAATCAAGAACAAAAAAATAGGTTAGGATTGATAGACGATAAAAAATGTCTTAAAAAAGCTCAAACATTACTAAATAGTTTACATATTGATGTACATCCCGAGGAGACTATAGACAAATATAGTGTAGCTTACTGGCAGTTGGTTGAAATTGCCAAGGCATTGTCCTACAATTCTAAAATTTTAATAATGGATGAACCAACTTCTTCATTAAGTGAAAACGAAACTGAAATTCTATTTGATTTTATGAAGCATCTAAAAGAAAAAGGAATTTCAATTATTTATATTTCACACAGAATGGAAGAAATTTTGAAGATAGCAGATAGAGTTACAATTTTACGAAACGGAGAAAATGTTTTAACTCAAAATAGTAGCAGCTTAACTCTTGAACAAATTATAGAACATATAGTTGGTAGAGAATTAGAGCACGCCTTCGAATGGCAGAAAAGAGATATTGAGAGAAAAGAGCCAGTATTAAAAGTTAAAAATCTCTATTCAAAAAGGCATAACCTTAATAACATAAGTTTTGAGTTATATCCCGGAGAAATTTTAGGCGTAGCTGGTTTAATGGGAAGTGGAAGAACAGAGATTGTAGAGTCTCTTTTTGGGATAAAGTCATACGACTCAGGAGAAATAAGGATAAATAATAAGAAAGTAAATATCAAATCCCCTCAAGAGGCTATGAATGCAGGGTTAGCATTAGTACCTGAAAACAGGAGAACAAAGGGACTGATTTTGGATCATAGTGTAAAAGATAATATACTTCTTCCTATCCTTAAAAAACTTAAAGAAAAATTATTTATAAATGATAAAAAGGGCAGAGATATAACAGAAAAATTAATTAAGACACTTAGTATTAAAACTGAAGGAATTAATCAGAAGGTAAAATTTTTATCAGGTGGTAATCAACAAAAGGTGGTAATAGGAAAATGGACCGCACATCAACCAGAGATTTTTCTTATGGATGAACCAACCATAGGGGTAGACATAGGTGCTAAAACTGAAATAATAGAATTAATAAGAAGCCTTGCTAATGAAAATAAATCAATTGTGATCATATCGTCCGAGTTACAAGAGCTTCTGGCTATTAGTGATAGAATTATAGTATTAAAAAATGGTATGGTTGCCAGGGCTATTAATAGAGAAGATATTTTTTCAGAGGAGGAATTGCAACATGCCGTACAAAAAGGATAGTAAGTTAGTTAGAAAAAATCTAAATTGGCGACAAAATATTGTTTATATTGCCTTCATAGTTGTATTCTTATTTTTTTCTGTTACACTTTTCGATGCAGGATTTTTATCAAAAGTTAATATCCTAAATGTATTTAGACAGACAGCGATAATTGCAGTAATGGGAGTTGGCATGACATTTGTTATATCTACTGGAGAAATAGATTTATCAGTTGGATCAATTACAGCTTTATCATCTTTAACCACCGCTCTTTCGTTAGAAGCAGGATATGGCATAATTTTATCCTCAATAATTGGGGTCGGCACAGGTTTACTTATTGGCCTTGCAAATGGACTTTTGACTACCACAGTTGGTATACCTTCTTTCATTGTTACTTTGGGTATGATGCAAGTTGTAAGGGGGGCTGCAATGTGGATTACAAATACTGCACCAGTGCCCATTATGAATGAATCTTATAATTTTTGGTTTGGTTCGGGTAATATTGGCAGTATACCAGTTTTACTTTTTTGGATGATTTTGATAGGGATAGCTGGTGATCTAGTATATAGAAAGACTACTTTTGGTAGATATACTCTTGCTACAGGAGGAAATGAAGAAGCAGCAAGATATACGGGTATTAATACAAATAGAATAAAATTGCTGACTTTTACACTTTCTGGGGCCTTGGCTGGTTTAGCAGGTATGTTATATGCTGGGAGAATGCAGTCAGGAAGGTTTTCATTCGGTGAAGGTGACGAATTAAATGTTATTGCTGCTGTAATACTTGGAGGAACAAGCCTTTTTGGAGGAAAAGGTACAATAATAGGAACAATCTTTGGTGCCCTTATAATGGGGATAATTAATAATGGATTGATTCTTGCTGGTTTAGAAGTTAGTCAGCAGATGATGGTTAGTGGGCTCATTATAATCTTAGCAGTAGCATTTGGAAGTAAAAAAGAAAAAGAATAGCAGCACATCAAAAATAGGTAAAAAAATACAATAAGTTATAAAAAACGCAATAACAAATAATGATTCTCTTCCAAAAAGTGTGGGTAGAAAAAATGAAATATGAACAAATGATTAAATAATCTGGTATCATGTAAGGAAACACAAAACAGATAAGGAGTGATGCCAGATGAGAAAAGAGTTACCCAAATTCTTTGAACAGATACTGAATATAACAGAGCCATGGTACATAGAAAAGATAGAACAACAAGGAAATACAATCAACATATATGTAGATTTCAAACAAGGTGCAAAGTTCGAATACAACGGTAAATATTACAGTGCATACGATACAGTTCAAAGAAAGTGGAGACACTTAAACCTATTCCAATGTGAAACATACATACATGCGAGAGTAGCTAGAATAAAAACAGATGATGGGACAAAGACTGTAGAGGTTCGTTAGGAAGGTATCTTGTTGCACATAAAAACGAATATCTCAAACGGTAAAATAGAAGGTATGAACTCTATACTTAGAGGATTTACTAAAAAGGCTTTTAGTTTTAAAACATTAAAGAATTTAAAAATTACTATCTATATTTCCCTAGATAAACTTAATTAACCCCAATTTAATTACCACTATTTTCGTGAGAAATCTGATTTTGAACCATAAAATCGACTTTAAACCCTGGTTAGAAAAAAATTCTAACCAGGGTTTTATTTTTTACATTTTTTTCAAAAATTGAGAATTAAGTTGTTAATCCATTTTAATCCCCCTTAAACAGACGAGATCTACTGTAATTGCAAATAATCGGATTTTGTTTTCAAGAGATATAGATATATAATTGGTATGTACATATTTAAAATTTACTAAGAATAATATATACATGTTGTAATATTTTTATCATACAAGTTTACTCTAAAAATCTTATTTGTAGCAGTTTTGAAACATAAACTTTTATAACAAAAAGGAGAATCAAGAATGTACGAAGATTTGAAAAAAGAATTATACAAAGCCCACATGAATCTCGAAAAATACAGATTAGTTGCTTACACAAGTGGAAATGTCAGTGTAAAGGTTAACAATCACGTAATAATCAAACCCTCTGGAATACCATATGACGAATTAAAAGCAGAAGATATGGTCGTTCTGGATATGGAAGGAAACGTGGTAGAAGGTAAACTAAAACCGTCTGTTGATTCTGCCACCCACCTTTACCTTTACAAAAACTTACCTGATGTGGGGAGTATTATTCATACTCATTCACCTTATGCTTCTGCTTTTGCCTTGCTATCACAGCCAATACCTGTTTATAGCACCGCACATGCTGATGTTTTTGGTGTACAAGTACCTGTTTCAAACTATGCACCTGTAGGCTCTGAGGCAATTGGTAAAGCTGTGATTGAGGTAGTTAATCAAGCAAATGCAGTTCTTTTAAGCAAACATGGGGTAATAGTCATGGGGAAAGATATCAAAGAAGTTATAAGAAAAGCTATCTTTTTGGAAGAAATCGCACAAACAGCTTACCTTGCTAGAACTATTGGAAATCCAGAACCTTTGGACGAAAAAGAAGCAAAAAGATTATATGAATTTCATCACAGTAACTACGGCCAAAAATGACAAAATTAATGGTTTAAGGGGGACAACATATGTATTTAATAGGTACGGATATAGGAACTACTGGAACAAAAACTGTCATTTTAGATGAAAAAGGAAATCTAATTTCAAAAGCAAGCAAGATTTATAAAGTAAACACACCAAAGGCTTCTTGGGCTGAACAAAATGCAGATGTATGGGTAGAAGCTTTCATTCAAACCTTAAAAGAAAGTGTAGAAAAGGCTAATATAAACCCTGCTGAGATAGCAGGAGTATCTTTAAGTGGATTATACGGTGGTGCTGGTGTCCCTGTAAACAAAGACATGAACCCTCTGTATCCTTGCCTTATTTGGATGGATAGAAGGGCATCAAAAGAAACTCAGTGGGTAAAAGAAAATGTTTCAAAAGATAAATTGTTCGAGATAACCGGGAATTATGTGGATTCTTATTTTGGTTTCACCAAGATAATGTGGATAAAAAATAACTTACCTGATGTTTGGAAAAGCACTTATAAATTCGTTAGCCCTAAAGATTACGTTATATATAAGCTTACTGGAGAACTTTCAACTGATTATAGCTCAGCTGGAAATTTGGGGGGAGTTTTTGATATCAAGACAAAAAATTGGTCCGAAGAAATGGGAAAGATTCTAGAAATTCCCATAGATAAATTACCCGAAAAAATACTAAGATCAAAAGATATTGCAGGTTATTTAAAGAAGGATATGGCAGCACTTACTGGATTAAAAGAAGGCACTCCCATAATCTCCGGAGGAATAGATGCACCAATGGCACAATTGAGTGCTGGGGTATTGAACGAAGGAGAACATGTATTTATGGCTGGAACTTCCACGTGTTGGGGAACTCTTTTGTACGATAAAAAACCAACCACTCCCCAATTAGTAAATTACCCTTACGTTGTCGATGAAGATCATTTACTCTACACATTTGGCGGTAGTGCCACAACAGGTGCGTTAGTAAATTGGTTTATAGATGAATTTGGTCAAATGGAAAAAACTTTTGGTGAACAATCTGGCTATTCTCCTTATGAACTTTTAGAAATGAAGGCAAAAAAAGTACCTTTGGGTAGCGAGGGTCTCTTAGCCTTACCATATTTCATGGGAGAACGATCCCCTATATGGGACCCTGATGCAAGAGGTGTTATTTTTGGAATCACATTGTACCACAAAAAACCACATATTTATAGGGCTCTCATGGAATCCGCTGCTTTCTCCCTAAGGCATAACATGCAAACTGCAAAAGAATCCGGCATAAAACTAAATCCAGACTGTTGGATAGTAGGAGGAGTAGCCAATTCTAACCTTTGGACTAAGATCTTTGCGGATGTTACAGGCTACAACATGATCAAATTATCCGACAACATTGAAGCCCCTTTGGGAGATGCGTTCCTCGTTGGACTTGGCACGGGGATATTCAAAAAACCTGAGGAAATTAAAAATTGGATAAAGATTGAAACAACCGTAAACACAAATAAAGACAATTTCGATAAATACGATGAGTATTACAAATTATTTATAGAACTATATAACAATACTAAAGAAATAATGCATAAAATTGCCAAATTATAACTTACTAAACAAAACAATCTTGGGAGGTGCAAAATGGTAGATAAGAAAAAACCCACAATTGGAGTCTTAGGAATTATGCAGGAACTGTATGACAAAACTTATCCTAAAATAGTTGAAACTCAATCTAACTACGTTAAAGACGTTATTAAAGAATTAGGAGATATAGCAGAATTTAAATTTATTAAGCCTGCTAGAAATAGAAAAGACATTGAAGAAATAGTTGAAACTTATAACAATGATAAAGAAATAGATGGAATTATGATTATGATGTTGACTTACAGTCCAGGTCAAAGAATTGTTCCCGCGTTAAAAAAGAATAATTTGCCAATAATGCTCGCAAATATTCAACCTTTATCTTCTGTAACAAAAGACTGGGATATGGAACTTTTAACTTACAACCAAGGAATACACGGGGCACAAGATAACATGAATGCAATAGTTAGATTAGGTATCAATTGTCCCGTGGTTACAGGAAATTGGAAAGAAGAAGAATTCAAAAACTTTGTGAAAGATTGGAGTCTGGCAGCTCAAGCGGCAAAAGCTTGTAAAAATTTAAGAATCGCAGTTGTTGGAAAAATGCCTGGGATGGGGGATATTACCTTTGATTCATCCGCGTTATTAAAAAAACTTGGAGTTGAAATAGTAGACGAAAGCATGGGGAAGGTATATTCTTACTTTGAAAAAGTAACGAAGAAAGAGATCGAAGATGTTAAAGCAGAAAACGCAAAGAACTTTGAAATTGATCCTAATCTAAAAGAAGACCAACACGACTTTGCAGCAAAATTTCAGGTTGCCATTGAAAAGTTCCTTGAAGATAACAAATACGACGGATATAGCATCTACTTCGATTCCGTAAAGGATGACGGAAGGTTCGAACAGTTACCGTTAATGGCAGCCTCTAACTTGATGGCAAAAGGATATGGATATGGAGCAGAAGGGGATGCCCTTGCAGCAACTGTTGTAAAAATAGGACATATCTTAGGCACTAACGGACATTTCACAGAGATGTATGCTATGGATTTTGAAAGAGACTCCGTTTTTATGAGCCATATGGGAGAAGGTAATTGGAAAGTAGCAAGAAAAGACAAACCAATAAAACTCATAGACAGATTTTTAGGTATAGGAGATTTAAACAATCCACCAACAGTTGTATTCAACGTGCAGCCAGGTGAAGGAACCATAACTTCCTTAGCCCCCTTAAGCGAAGGAAATTTCAGGCTAGTTGTTTCAAAAGGCGAAGTTATAGACAGTGAGAATTATCCAAATGTTGAAATGCCGTATTTTCATTTCAAACCGGATACAGGAGTAAGGAATGCAATAACAAACTGGCTCACAAACGGAGGAACTCATCACCAATGCTTTAACATCGGAGATATTACAAGGAGGTGGGAACTGTTTGCAAAAATGGTCGGTATTGAGTATGTAAGGGTATGAAGAAATTTCAAAAACTTCATGGAGATAAAAAAGGAACTATTCTGTGGGATCTATAGTTATTTTGTAACAACAAAATGTACAGGAGGTGTTTTTATGAAGCGTTTTTTGGTAGCTTTAGTATTGGTAGTGAGTTTACTTGCATTTTCTGAAACCTTTTTACTCTCTCCGAAGTCTATGAACAATCCCTATTGGTTCGCAGTAGAAAACGGTATGAAAGATGCAGCAGAAGCTATAGGAGTTGAAGCAATATTTGATGCTCCTATAGAAACTGATGCAGCAGAACAAGCGCAAAAGATACAATCGTACATCATTCGTGGTGTGGACGGGATTGGGATATCTCCTAATGACCCAGAAGCTATTAAATTTGTCATTCAACAAGCTTTGAACAGAGATATTCCAGTAATAACTTTTGATTCTGATTCACCAGATAGCGGTAGATATGTATATTTGGGAACTAACAATTACAATGCAGGGTACATTTCTGGTGAGCTTATGGGACAACTAATTGACCAATATAAACCTGATAAAACTACTTTGAATTTTGCTATTTTAACAGGTGGACTAGCAGCACTTAACTTGAACGAAAGAATCGCTGGGTTCAAGGATGCAATGGAAGAATATTCACAAAAAACAGGAAAAGAAATCGTTTATGTTGCAGATCCTTTCCCTGCTGAGGACGACACTGCCAAAGCTGTTCAAATTTTAACAGATGTGAATAAGCGTTATCCCAATTTAGATGGTTGGTTCATCGCTAATGCATCGGCTGCATATGTTCCTGTGGACACAATGGTTAAAGCTTTAGGAGGAATGGAAAAAGCGAAATCACTCTTAATAGTTGCTTTTGACACTTTGCCACCTGAATTAGAACTCGTAAAAGCAGGTGTATGGAAAGGACTTGTTGGGCAAAGACCATATGACATGGGTTATTTATCGCTAGCCATTCTATACAATATGTCAAAAATAGGAGTAGATAAGACACTACAATTATTACCAAAAGTTATAAATGATGATGGTTCTGTTGATTACATAATTGACACAGGAGTTGACATTGTAACTTCTGAAAATGTCGATGAATTCTTTGAATTTGCCAACAAAGTTTATACTAAAAGATGAAATAAACTTTCTTAAGCGATGGGAAATTTCTTCTTCCCATCGCTTTTTGTTAACTAAAACTTCAAAAATAGCCTGTTATTTAAATAAAAGTAAAAAATTAACCCGTTAAAACACTAACTTAGAGAAAAAAATCTTTAGGCTACAAACAAATAAGCTTATAACGAATAAGGGCATCTTTCCCTACCTCTCATACTAGTACTATTTTAGCATTAACGGTATCTCTTTACAAAAAATTATAATAAGGATTTAAAAATTTTAAATAACTTTTTTTAAGTTTCATATCCATATATATTATACGGCGGAGGTATTTAAAATGAAAAAAGCAAAAATGTATGTAGACAAAAACTTTGTGATTGATAAAGTGGATAACAGACTTTTTGGTTCTTTTATAGAACATCTTGGTAGAGCTGTTTATACAGGTATATATGAACCTAGTCATCCTAAAGCAGATGAAAAAGGATTTAGAAAAGATGTAATAGATTTGGTCAAAGAATTAAACGTTTCTATTGTTAGGTATCCCGGAGGAAACTTCGTTTCAGGATACAACTGGGAGGATGGTGTAGGTCCAAAAGAGAAAAGACCTAAAAAACTTGAATTATCCTGGCGCTCCTTAGAACCAAACGAATTTGGTACCAACGAGTTTATAGAATGGTGCAAGTTAGTTAATACAGAACCTATGATGTCTATTAATTTAGGTACAAGAGGAATAGACGAAGCTAGAAATTTTGTTGAGTATTGCAACTTCCCTGGAGGAAGTTATTTCAGTGATTTAAGAAAACAACATGGTTACAATGATCCACACAACATAAAAGTATGGTGCTTAGGGAATGAAATGGATGGGCCATGGCAAATTGGACACAAAACGGCATTAGAATACGCCAGACTGGCAGAAGAAACCGCTAAAGTGATGAAATTAGTTGATCCAAATTTGAGTTTGGTTGCTTCTGGAAGCTCAGGATGGCATATTCCAACTTTTGGTGAATGGGAAGCAACTGTACTCGAGCATACTTACGATTATGTTGATTTTATTTCTTTGCATGTCTACTACGACAATTATGAAAATAACATAGAAAACTTCTTAGCAAAGTCTATTGATATGGATTCATATATAAAATCAGCGGTAGCGGCATGTGATTATGTAAAAGGCCGTAAGAAAACTAACAAAACAATTTATATATCATTTGATGAATGGAACGTCTGGTTTCATTCAAGAAAAGAAGATGAGAAAGTTGAACCCTGGCAAATTGCTCCACCATTACTGGAAGATGTATACACTTTTGAAGATGCCTTGTTGGTAGGTTTAATGCTAATTACGCTCCTAAAACATGCTGATAGGGTTAAGATAGCTTGTTTAGCACAGTTGGTGAATGTAATTGCCCCTATTATGACAAGAAAAGGTGGAGGTGCATGGAGGCAAACGATATTCTATCCATTCATGCATGCCTCTAACTTTGGAAGAGGCACAGTTTTACAACCAGTCATTTCAGCCGAAACATATGACACTAAAGATTTTAAAGGTGTTTCCTTTGTTGATGCTGTTCCTGTTTTTAACGAAGAGAAAAACGAATTAACGATATTTGCAGTAAATAGAGCACAAGATAAGATGGAGTTTGATTGTGAATTAAAAGGATTTGAAGATTATTCTGTGATAGAGCACATAATTTTAGAAAACAATGATCTTAAAGCTGTAAATACAGAAGATAATCCAGACAACGTTAAACCTCATAACAATGGAAATGCCAGAAATGAAGGAGGAAAAGTAAAAGCTGAATTATCACCCCTTTCTTGGAACGTTATTAGATTAAAGAAGTAAATGAATTAATGACCTCCTTGCACAATGGTGAATACCCACTTCAGAAATAGGCAAAAGCAACGATTAACGATGGTAAAGTAAGCTAAGGCAAGAAGAAAAAAACTAAAATATTGGATAATTATTCAAAATACTCTGTGAAAAATCGAGAAATAAGGAGGAAATTCATGGCTCCATATTACGAAAAGCAAAAGGCAAGAAAAGTAAGAAAAATATGGGCCCAAAGTGATGCTTTACGTATGGGTATAGGGTGGGATGAATATGATTTAGAGAAGCCATATATTTTAGTTGAAGATACATTTGGCGAATCTCATCCTGGAAGTATCCACCTTAATAAATTAACTGATCAAGTAAACCAAGGAATAATAGAGAAGGGTGGCAGGCCACATGATTTCCATGTCACCGATATATGTGATGGATGGGCTCAAGGTCACAATGGCATGAACTATATACTTGCATCCAGAGAAGTAATTGCTGATATGGTGGAGACACATGGTAATGTAAATCCATTTGATGGTATGATTTTAATTTCATCTTGTGACAAACCTATTCCAGCTCATCTAATAGCAGCAGCTAGGTTGGACTATCCAACTATTTTTGTTCCAGGTGGATCAATGAGACCAGGTCCATATATGACAACTTCAGGTAGGGCCGGAGAAATAAGCTTAAAAGAAAAGCAAGGATTAATTGATGATTTTGAGGTCATGCAATATAAAAAGACAGGATGCCCTTCTTGTGGTGCGTGCCAATTTATGGGGACTGCAAGCACTATGCAATGTATGGCAGAAGCATTAGGCTTAGCTTTACCAGGTACGGCTTTATCTCCTTCTACCATGATAGATATATTACATACATCAAGACAAGCAGGTAGAAAAATTATAGAACTTATGGAGAAAGGCATTACCGCAAGAGATATTTTAACTCCTGAGGCTTTTAGAAATGCTATTATTGTACATGCGGCAATTGGAGGTTCAACGAATGCTATGATTCATCTTCCAGCTATTGCACACGAGTTAGGTTGGGAATTAGAAGTGGAAGAATTTGATGAGATTAATAAATTTATACCACATTTGTGTAATATAGCTCCAAGCGGAAAGTATCCAACAGAAACCTTATGGTTTGCAGGGGGAATTCCAGCTGTCGAAGAAGAACTTAAGGAATATTTAAATCTGGATGTTTTGACAGTGACTGGAAAAACATTGGGTGAAAACTTAAAAGATATTAAAGAGTCTGGTTTTTACGAGAGAAATTTAGGATACTTATTTAATTATAATTTGAAAAAAGAAGAAATCATTACACCTATAAATAAATGTGAAGAGTATGGTTCAGTAGCTGTATTAAAAGGAAACATTGCTCCTGAAGGTGCAGTCATAAAATATTCGGCAGTTTCAGAAGATATGATGTATCATGTAGGAAAAGCTAGAGTATTTAACAGTGAGGAAGATTGTAATAAAGCTGTAGTGGAGGAAAAAGTTGATGCCGGAGATGTTCTTTTTATCAGATATGAAGGACCTAGAGGATCAGGAATGCCTGAAATGTTTATGACAACTGAAGCCATTATGAATGATCCAAAACTAAGATCCTCAACAGTACTAATAACTGATGGAAGATTTTCTGGTGCAACAAAAGGACCATGTGTAGGGCACGTATCTCCGGAAGCAATGGCAGGTGGGCCAATTGCTTTTGTTGAAGATAACGATTTAATTGAATTAGATATTAATAATAGAAAATTAAATATCATTGGCATTGATGGACAAGAGATGGAAGAAAAGGACATTCAAAAGATATTAGAAAAGAGAAAAAAATATTGGGTAAAGCCTGATTATTCAGGTAGAAGGGGAATTTTTAAAAAATATACGGAGAGAGCTACTTCAGCTATGAAGGGCGCATATATGGAGTGATAAAATCAATAAAACAACAACCTGAGAGGATCCATAGCGTATTAGCAATTGCTACAATTAGAGGAATAATTATGATTATTGTATCTGTAATTGCCTATGGTACAATGAAAAAAATCTTTAATTCTTGTTTCGCTAATGAAATTTTACAAAGCAAGCTATACACTTAAAGTTTTAGTTATGATTTTGGAGAAGAGCTAGAAGTGCATTTTAATGTAAACCTGTATAGTATTTTAAAGTTTAAATTGAATGTTTGGAGGTATAAATTAAATGAATTATGAGATAATTACCCCTGTAGTTACAGCTTTTAATAAGAACGAAGAAATAGACTACAAAGCAAACGAAAGAATTATCGATTTTTTAATAGAGGGTGGTGTAAATGGTATATTGGTTCTTGGCTCTGCTGGGGAATTTACAGGATTAAGCTATGAAGAAAAAAAAGAGTTTTTTAAATTTTATTCTGAATATGTAGATGGAAGAATAGATCTTTATGCAGGAACAGGAAGTATGAGTTTTGATGAAACTGTAGCATTATCAAATGACGTGAAGAATCTGAATTATAAAGGAGCTGTTGTTATTGGTCCTTATTATTATAGTTTAGATCAAGAAAAGATATTTATATATTATGATAAACTTGTGAAATCTGTAAATGGAAGTGTATATCTTTATAATTTCCCAGCTAGAACAGGATACTCTATAAACCACAAAACAATAAAAAAATTAGTAAATAACAACTCTAATATTATAGGCCTTAAAGATTCAGTATCAGAACCAGTTCATACTAATTTGTGCATATTAGAAACAAGAGAAGATAATTTCGATGTTTTTTCCGGTTTTGATGATCAATTCTTATACAATATTGCTGCGGGTGGAAAGGGATGTATTTCCGCATTAAGTAACATCGTGCCAGAGATATGGAGTGAATTGGTGAAAGCAGCCAATGAAAGGAATTTTGACAAATCTATTAATTATCAATCATTAATTCAAGAATTAATGCCTTTATATAATATGGATAGTAATTTTTCCTATTTATTCAAATTGCTTATGGTATACAGAGGGGTAGAATTAAATCCAACAGCAATTTTCCCATTTAATCAAATAGATAAAAATATTATTAATAAAAGTAAAGACATTTTAGATGCAGTCTTAGAAAAGTTTAATAAAATAAAATAAAAAGTTCTCTTTTCTGGTTTGAAAGTCATTCTAATTACCAGCAGCAAAGAGAATTCTTATTTCACAACTCCGGTTTAACGCAATATACAATAAAGGAAGACCGATAAGAACAAGAGGATTTACTTTCTTTATTGTCGTTGATAAACTTAGTTTAACACAAGTTTAATTAACCACTATTTTCTCAAGAGAACCAATTTTTCTTATTGTATTTCATATTAAATTCAACGAGTATCTTGTTTTAATGAGGTGAAAATATGGGTAACACAAAGATAATAAATTTTATAGATTCATCAAAGAATAAATTAACGCCTTGTTCCATAAGTTCAGTAAAAATAAAGGGGTTTATGAACGATTATTTGGAAACAATGTTGAAGGTTACTATTCCTTCGCAGTACGAACTTTTAGAAAGTACTGGTAGAATAGATAACTTTAGAATAGCTTCGGGTAAAAAAGAAGGTTCTTTTAAAGGGTTAGTTTTTAACGATTCAGATGTGTATAAATGGCTTGAAGCTGCTTCTTATGCTTGGTTGTTCACCAACGACGACGATTTAAAAGAAAAGATCGATAACACAATCAAAGAAGTAAAAGACGCTCAAGAAGATGATGACTATTTGAACACTTATTTTATGTTTGAAAGAAAAAAAGAGAGATGGACAGACCTCGCAACAAAACATGAACTTTATTGTGCCGGGCATTTGATTCAAGCTGCGATAGCTCATAAAAGGGTTACAGGTGAGGATACATTATTTGAGGTGGCTATTAAATTTGCAGATTTAATTGTAGACACCTTCGGCCTGGATAAAAAACGAGGTGCACCAGGGCATCCGGAAATTGAAATGGCTCTCGTTGAGTTATATCGTGAAACAAAGAACCAAAAATATTTAAACCTTGCAAAATATTTTTTGGAAGAAAGAGGCAATGGGTATGCGAGTAATTATCAGTTTTTCAACCCAGAGTACTATATAGATCACAAACCATTTAAAGAGTTAGACGAGATGACAGGCCATGCTGTGAGAATGTTGTACCTTTGTACCGGTGCAACGGATATTTACTTGGAAACAAGAGATGAAGAAATTTTCGCTACTTTAGAAAAACTTTGGGATAACTTGGTAGCAAAAAAGATGTACATTACAGGAGGAGCTGGCTCTCGATATGAAGGCGAATCTTTTGGGGAAGATTATGAATTACCTAATAGAAGAGCATATACAGAAACATGTGCAGCAATAGCTTCATATATGTGGAATTATAGAATGTTCTTAGCTACGGGTGATGCTAAATATGTAGATCTGATGGAGTTAGTTTTGTACAATGGTTTACTTTCAGGAATTTCTATAGATGGCAAACATTATTTCTATGTAAATCCTTTAGAAGATAGAGGAGAAAATAGAAGACAACCTTGGTACGAATGTGCATGTTGTCCTCCAAATATATCAAGAACATTAACCTCTTTCTCCGGTTATATTTATGCAACTTCTGATGAAGGAATATACATAAACTTGTACGAAAACAGTCAAGCAAATATAACTTACAAAGGAAAAGAAGTCAAAATTACACAAGAAACAGATTATCCTTGGAATGGGAAAATAAAGATAATACTTTCTACAGAAATTATTGAACCATTTACTTTATTTTTAAGAATTCCTTCTTGGGCGAATGTTGCTGATGTAACTGTGGATGGAGAAAAATTAAACAAGCACTTAGAGAAAGGCTTTTTGAAAATATTCAAACCTTGGAATGTTACCCATGAAATAATTTTAAATTTACCAATGGACATAAAATTTGTAGAAAGTCACCCATTTGTGAGGGAAAACTTAGACAAGGTAGCTTTGAAAAGAGGGCCTATGGTTTATTGTATTGAAAAAGCAGATAACAAAGAAGGAGATGTGTGGAATTATAGAATCGATTTAAATGAAAAAATCGAACCAGAAAATTATCAAATAAATTCGAAAAGAGTGATAAAATTAAAAGCAAAAGGATACGCTGAGGATTTACGAAATTGGGAGGGAAGATTGTACTCACGAGCCCGAAGAATAAAAGTAGGAAAAAAGAAAATCGATGTTAATCTAATTCCATATTTTGCCTGGGCAAATAGAGAAGAAGGATCAATGGTTGTATGGATAAGGAAGTGAAAACTTTCCAAAATTATAGTAATTTTTAAATAAAATATATTATACTAGTTATAACAAAAAACAACGGAGGAGTTTTGGCAGTGAAAAAGACCAAACAATCTATCATAAAAGATTACATCCTTGACCAATTAAAGAGTGGAGATTTAAAAAAAGGAGATAGGATTCTATCTGAAAATAAATTGGCTGAATTTTTTTCCGTCAGTAGACAGACAGTTAGAAAAGCTATCTATGATTTGGAAAAAGAAGGGTATTTGGTTACTAGAAGAGGTAGTGGAACTTACGTTAAATCTATGAAAAAAGATAAAGAAAACATAGGTATTTTAACTCAATCTTTAACTGACTACATATTTCCTTTTATAGTCATGGGAGCAGAAGAAATATTAAAAAATACTAAATGTAAATCTTTTATAGGTAACGCAAAAAACGATCCTGTTGTAGAAAGGGAGACCTTAGAAAGGTGGATGGATCTTGGATTAAAAGGTATGATAGTGGATCCAGTGGTAAGTGCCACTAAACAAGCCAATGTAACTCTTCTAAAAGAAATAAGCGAACAAATTCCAACTGTAATTATAAATAGTGATCTCAATATTCAACATGCTGGGACGTTGGTTCTGAATGATTACGACTGTGGATCTTTTGCTGCAAAGACATTTATCAAATTAGGGCACAAAAGGGTAGCTGTGATATACAAAGCCGTTCATAAGGCTGCAAATGAAAGAGCTAATGGTTTTATAGACACAATAAAAGAACATAAGCAAATATTGCTATACGAATTGCCTTTTCACGGTCAAGAAACATCCGATGAAGTTTTTAATTTAATCATGTCGCTTTTGAGCCTTCCAAAAAATAATATACCCACGGCAATTTTTTGCTCAAACGATTTAGTAGCTATGCAAGTGATAATGGCCTCAAAAAAATTGAATCTTGATATACCAGACGATATTTCGTTAATAGGTTTTGATGATGCGGATTTTGCACAAGCGCTTGAAATTTCTACTTTTAGGCATCCAAAACAGCAATTCGGTGAAAAAGCTGCTCAAATGCTGCTTAAAATGATCGAGGAAAATAACAATGGAAAACCTGAAAAAATTGTCGAGAAAGCTGAGTTCATAGAAAGAAAGAGCCTTATTCAAAAAAAGTGAGGAAAAAATATGGTCGATCTTTTAAATCTTAAAATAGAACAAATGGCTGGTTTGAATTTCAAATGTGAATGTGGACGAACTCATAAAGTAGATATTGAAAAAATAATTGTAGGAAATAATATTTTGAATGCTAAAAATAGTTTTATGGATATTATTAACTCTGAAAATTTATTTGTTGTTGCTGATAAAAATACATATAAGAGTTTTGGAAAAGAACTAATTACACTCTTAAAAAGAGAAAATTACCAAATAACTGAGTTTATTTTTCAAAA
>LDZR01000657.1_pt1 | contig 16540 bp, 17 predicted proteins | sample 615371 | NCBI WGS metagenome assembly LDZR01 (sample SAMN03408294, study PRJNA278302) | terrestrial metagenome | isolation source: oil reservoir sample K2 | place: USA: Alaska, North Slope, Kuparuk formation | collected 2013
CCCTATTTCTACTGTTAACTCGGGTACTTTTTCGAAACCATATGAAATTGGCATATGAGCACCTATTTTTATCATCTCCATCACCAGAATTGATGATAACATAATTAGGGGGAATCATCTTGTTGTATATTGGTACAAGCGGGTACTATTTTGATGACTGGATAGGAGCTGTTTACCCGGAAAAGATATCTCGCTCAGCGATGATAAAATATTACTCGGCTGTCTGGAAATTCAATGCGGTTGAACTGAACTTCACTTATTATGGCCTTCCAGGTTATAAGACAATAGTTTCCATGGTGAGAAAAACTCCTTCTTCACTTGTTTTTAGTGTAAAGGTTCCAGGCTCGATTACGCATGAAGGATGGAAAAATTCACATTTTCCTCGCGAAGATATCAAATTTCTTCTAAATGCTTTAGAACCGATGATTCTCGAGAAGAGACTGAAAGTTTTGCTCGCACAATTTCCTTACTCTTTTACCTACTCCAAGGAAAATGTTGATTACCTGAAGAAAATCAGAGATACTTCTACAATTCCCATAGCTATCGAATTCAGACATAAATCCTGGAACACAGACGATGTTTACAGGTTTCTCGAAGAAAATGAAATGTGTTATGTCATAGTTGATGAACCGCAGATCAGGAATCTTTTTCCTTACAGACCTTTAAAGACTTCTGATATTTCTTATTTCAGATTTCATGGCAGGAACAGTAAATGGTTTGTTTCTTCTTCTGAGCGTTACAATTACGATTATTCTGAAGAAGAACTGGAGCTTTTCAAGATCGATATTGAAAAATTACTTAGAAAGTCGCTTGATACGTTCGTTTTTTTCAATAATTGTTATCGTGGCAAGGCTGTAAAAAATGCAATAAAGCTTCGTTCCATGATAGATAACAGCTTTTTTGGAGGTTATTTCTTCCAATAAAGACAGCTGTGGATTCTTGAATATATGCTTCCTGAGAGAGCATTTCTGGTTTTTTAAATATTCTTTATAAATACAAAGAAAGAAAATAGTTGATTTGACATAATCATGATTGTTTTTTATAATCTTTCGCGAATAACTTTTGTAAGGGGGTTGTTTCATGGACAGAAATGCAATCGTTGAAAAAGTTGCGAAAATTATATCCGAGAAACTTGGAGTTGAATTGAGTCAGATCAGTGAAACAAGCAAATTGACAGAAGATCTGAATGCTGATTCTTTAGATCTGGTTGATCTGGTAATGGCATTTGAGGAAGAATTTGATGTAAAGATTGATGATTCGGATCTGGAAAAGATTTCGACAGTAAAGGATATTGTAGATTATATTATTTCAAAATCCTAACCTTGGGGATTATTCCCCAAGGTTTATAAAGTAGAGCTCTCCAGAGTCAGAACACAGAACAACTACTTCAGATTCTGAAATTTTAAACATCTCTAATGCGTAAGTTCCCACATTTATTGTTTCTATAGAGTTTTCTTCAGGATCAACTATATACACTTCTCCTGGTAGATGATTCAGAAAGACGAGTTTTTCTTTCATATTCAGAACTCTATGGGAAACATTCGGCAAAATGATCTTTTGTGCGATTTCACCGGTGTATGTAATCAGTGAAGCAATTGGTTCAAGTAAACTTGTAACGACAATATAATTTTCTGTGAGTACCATATCTCTTGCGAAATCTGGAAGATTAATTCTCCACATCTCTCTGTTATTCTTCAGGCAAACCAGCATTCCATCTGTATAGCCCAGCAGAAAAGAAACTCCATTCTTTTCAATGTATTTAACAGGATTTTTCAGGTTGTCCACTTTCACTTCAACTCTGTTTTCGCTGACGATTTCGTAAGATTTGTCGCTGTCGAAAAAATACAGATAAACTAATTTGTCGTCTAACACTTCAAAGTATGGTGAGGCCGATTTAAAGGAATATTTTTTTCTAACCAGAAGTGTTTGATAATCAATTTCGTAAACAGAACTGTCTTTAGAACAACTGACATAAATTTTGCCGTCAAAGGATTTTATCGTTGTTGGATGGGAGCCAACGTCTATTCTCTTTACAAATCTGCCGAACATTGTGTAAACCATGACAGAAGATTTGTAATAATCAGAGATAAATACCATACCAGCTTTGTAAATGGCACTGACAGGATATGAAAGTCCAACTGTTATGTTGCTTATCGTCTTTCCGTTTTTATTCAGTACAAGCACTGATGGTGATTGAGATCTTACAAGGCATATTATCTCGTCGTTGTAAGATGCTCTTGTATAACCTGCTTCTATATGAGTTATTTTTACGCTGTTTGCGTAACTGAATGATGAAAACGTGAAAAAAGATAGCAGAAGAAGCTTTGCTAAAAATCTTCTCATCATTGGGGTGCTCCCAACATGAAAAAGGTTGTAATTGCAAGATTTACCAGGGTGAACATCTGGACAATTCTTTCTTCTTTCCATCCAAGAAGTTCGAAATGATGGTGTAAAGGCGCCATTTTAAATATCCTTCTTTTAAAGATCTTGAAGCTAACCACTTGCAATATCACACTAAAGGTTTCGGCAAGAAAAACGGGAGTAAAACATATCAATGAAAGTTCGTTCGAGGTTCTTAACGAGACTGTTGCAAGAAGTCCTCCAAGAGCCAGAGCTCCAGTATCTCCCATGAATACTTTGGCTGGCTTGATATTATAGATTAAAAAAGCCATAACGGCAACTGATGTGTACAGAAGTGATTTTTCACTCTGGTTCAGAAATACCCAGTATGGCAAACTGGTGGTTAGAAAAACTCCACCAGCCAGCCCATCCAGCCCATCCGTAAGGTTAACCGCATTGCTGAAGCCAGCTATAAACAAAATAGCAAATATTGGGTAAAAATATCCAAGGTTCAAAGTTGAGTGGGTAAATGGTATCAAAATATGATTTCTTTGTGGATTTACGATCAGGTATATCACTGTTGAGAAAATTACCTGAAGTAGAAATTTCTGCCATGCTCTCAAGCCCATGGATTTTTTTCTTTTCAGGCTGAGAAAATCATCCAGAAAGCCAATGAAGCCGAAAAAGATAAGCGCGAGAGCATCGGCTGTGTTAACAAAAAAGATAAACAGAGATGGTACCAAAACAAACAAAATTCCCCCAGCTGTGGGTGTACCTGCTTTATAACTGTGTAAATCCGGCCCTTCCTCTCTTATATACTGACCGAGTTTATATCTTCTCAAAAATTTTATGAGTGGAGAGTACAGAATCACACAGATTGCGAAAATTATAAACGGGATCAACATCTAATCTCCTCCGTATATATTTGCAAAACTTTCTCTATTTGAACTGACCTTGATGCTTTGAATAAAACTACATCGCCGGGTATCAGGATTCTTTTCAAAAAATCAGAGATTTCTGTTGCGCTGTTGCTTGCAAAAATTTTTTTTGAACAGTTCATGATTTCTATCTCATTATCGACATTGTAAACCACAACACCATCTAATTTTTCGAGAATCTCGCCAAGTTTCCTGTGTGTTTCAATTGAGTATTTTCCCTGTTCTTTAATTGAACCAACTACAGCAAATGATCTTTTACCAAGCTTCTTTATTGTTTCAACGGCTGTTTCAAACGACTCTATGCTTGCATTATAAGTGTCATCCACCACATAAATTCCATTGCAATTCATTACCCTGAATCTTCCAGCCACAGGCATAAAGTTTTCCAGAATGTTTTTATTACAGTCTATTCCGAGAATATCCAGTGCGGCTAAAACTGCTGATATATTTGTTAGCTGACCGGCATTCCAGATTGATTTGAGGTTGAAGATTAGCTGCTCTCTTGGGGTTTTGTAGAAGGCTTTCGTTGAGAAATCAATATAACAATAATCGACAAGTTGATAATCTCCTTTTTTATAGCCAAAAGTTACCATAGGTTTCGATGAAATTCTATCCAGCAGTTTTTTATCATACAAAACTATGGCTGTTCCATTTTTTTGCATATTCTCGATTAATTGGAGTTTTCCTCTCAATATCATTTCCTGATTTCCTGCTATTCCACGATGTGCTGTTCCAACATTCAGCAAAATTGCCACGTGAGGCATGGCTATTTGGCATAATCTTGCAATATCTCCAAATTTATTCATAGCCATTTCTAAAATAGCGAATTTCTCCGCATTGTATTCATTGAGAATCGATAGTGGCAAACCGATCTCCGTGTTCAAATTTCCTGGATTACGAAAAGCCCTGTCTTTTCCCAAGAGCTGATAGAGGAGTTCTTTCGTGGTGGTTTTTCCGTTTGAACCTGTTATACCTATCACAACTGGATTATGTTTTTTTAATTTTTCTCTGGCATTGCTGAGCAAAAACTCAATTGTGTCATTGACAGTTATCAATTTTTCTTCTGGAATATGTTGTAGTTTTTTTTCGGCAACGACATAAGCAGCACCTTTGTTAATTGCTTCATTGGCGTAAAAGTGTCCATCAGTTTTTTCACCTTTAATGGCTACGAAAACACATCCGGGGGTAACTTGCCTTGAATCAACGACAAAACGAGAATTCTCAAACACGTTTTTTCTCCTTTTCGTATTCTTTCAAAAGGATTTTTCTAATTACTTCAGCGTCCTTGAATGGAATTTTCCTCTCGTCGCTGAAAATTTGATATTCTTCATGTCCCCTTCCTGCTACTATGACCATATCTCCGCGATTTGCCAAAGTGAGAGCTGTTTCTATTGCTTCCTTTCTGTCTGGAATAACGAGATATGGTGATCCTGATGGAACACCTTTTTCAACTTCGAATAATATTTCCTCGGGATCTTCTCCTCTTGGATCATCGGTTGTTATTATGCTTACATCTGAGTATCTGCAGACCACTTCAGCCATCATTGGCCTTTTTCCTTTATCTGCCTGGCCACCAGCTCCAAAAACTGTTATGATTCTTCCGCTTGCGATTTTTCTTGCAGTGATAAGGGTTTTTTCCAGTGCGTCCGGGCTGTGAGCAAAATCAACAACGATATCGATACCCACCAGAGTGCCTTCGCGTATGAACTGAAACCTTCCTTCTACTCCCTCAAAACTTTTAATGGCTTCTATAATAGACTCAATATCGTATCCAAGTTCACAAAGAGATGCAATTACAAGTGTTGCGTTGTATGCGTTGTGTATGCCGGGTATGTTGATTGAGCATTTGTGTTCTCCGAAGCGGCTTTTCAAAACGAAATTTGTTCCGAATTTGTCTATTTCTGCAGATAGAATTCTGTAATCACTATTCTCAGACATGCCGTAGATTACTTTTTTCACTCTTTTGTTCACTATATGCTCGAATTCATCACTGACAACCGCTATACCGAATTCTTTTAATAGATCAAATATGTGGAGCTTGGTCTTTATGTATTCGTCAAAAGTTTGGTGGAAATCAAGATGATCACGCGTAATATTTGTCAAAGCAGCAATGTCAAATTTTACAGACTCCACTCTTTTCATAGCCAAAGAATGTGATGAAACTTCCATCACAAAATGTTTGCCACTTCTATCAACTGTGTTTTTCATTGCTTTGAGAATTTCTATTGCATCTGGTGTTGTATTGTCATGGTGAAATTTTTGCTCTCCAAGTATGTCATAATAAATTGTTCCAAGCATGCTGCCATTACTTCCGAGAGTCTTCAGGACGTGGTGAAATAAATGAGCTGCCGTTGTTTTTCCATTTGTCCCGGTTATACCTATAGTAAGCAGTTTGTTGAATGGATCGCCGTAATATAAAGCAGATAAGATAGATTCAGCAAGTCTGCTGTCACTCACAACCACGTGAGGAAAATCCACTGATATGGGATGCTCAACAACAAGAAATGAGGCACCTTTCTTGATTATTTCAGAAGCTATTTCATGAGAATCAAATCGACTTCCTTTGTGACAAATGAACAAATATCCCGGACGAACCTCGGTTGATTTATTGGTGATGCCTGTTATTACGATATCTTCTCCATCAAACTGGAGATTCAGGGTTACTTCATCGATAGCTTCAATCAGATTTCTGACAAGCATTGTTGCACCACCTCTAAACAATTGTAACACCGCTTGTAAAGCTTGACAAGTTTTCCAGGTTATGCTATGCTAAAATTAGCACTCAAATGATGAGAGTGATAAAATGAGGCGTGAATCAAGAATAAATGAGAGGCAAAAAAAGATTCTTTACTGTGCTGTACGTGAGTATATAATGTCAAAGAGGCCTGTGAGCTCCGAGCGGGTTCTGGAGGCTTCAGATCTCTCGTGTAGTGGTGCGACTGTGAGAAATGATCTCAGAAAACTTGAATATCTTGGTTATTTGCATCAACCTCACACGTCAGCTGGAAGAATTCCAACTGATAAAGGTTATCGATTCTATGTAGACGAAACGCTCAGTTTGATGAAAGAATACACGCAGCGCTCATCTTCGATTTATTCAAAGTATCCTATTACTTTTGGTGATATGGAGAAAATACTCGAAGGGGCGGCCATGGCCCTTTCGAAGATTGCTAAAGGTGCTGTTATTCTTGAAAAACCAGCCGTTGAGAAACTCAAAATTCTCCGTGTTGCAATAGCACCAGTCACCAGAACTTATTATGTGGTTTCCATGGTAATGGAACTTGGGCTGGTAAAATTTATACCATTCAGGACTTTTCAGGAAATAGATTATCTATCACTGGAAAGTATAATGAATCAGCTTCTAAGTGGGCGAAATATAGAAAATATGAGTGATCGAATCTTGGAAAGCGAAATTGATCAATATTTGATAGATCTTTCAGAGTATCTCGTTAACACTTTAAAAGAAGATTTCAGAAATGATTTAATTAAAGTTGGTATTGATACATTGATCAACGCTGAAGATTTCGATGTGGAGGAGGTCAGAAAGCTGTCAAATTTCTTTTCAGACGATTTGATGCTAAGAAAGGTGTTTATTAATGCGAAAGAGATTCCTGCGGTCTTGATTGGTTCTGAACACGGTGTATCTGGTCTGGAGAATCTCGCTTTTTTCATTGACGGATACAAAAAGGAGGACAAATTAATGGGAAAAGTGATGGCCATCACTTCCAAGGTGGTCAGATATGAAGATATATTCAATTCATTGAGATATATGACAAGTAGGCTTACAGAGTACTTTACGGTTGCAACCAGAGAGGAGGGAAAATAATGAACGAAAATGAAAAACCCCAGATTACCGAACAAAAAGAAAATCAATCGGCATTAGATCAGCTCATTAAAGAGAAGCATGAGTTACTTGAACATCTAAGACAGCTCAAGGCACAATTCGAGAACTACAAAAGAGATTCATTAAGAGAAAAAGAACAGGTTTTGAAAAATGCCAATGAATACTTCCTTGTGAAATTAATTCCTGTGCTTGACGATATGGAAAGAGCTTTCGAAGAGGTTCGAAGATCAAAATCATACAAAAATTTCTACAGCGGAATGGAGATTATATACAAAAAGCTCTGGAAAATTTTGAACGATGAAGGACTTTTCAAGATAGAACCAAAAGAAAAATTTGACCCGTTCGAACACGAGGCAGTGGAACGTGTTGAGACAGATGAAAAAGAAGAATATTCAATTTTGAAAATCCTGGAAAATGGTTATAAATTTCACAAAAAAATTGTGAAGCCTGTGAAAGTTCAGGTAGCAGTCAGGCCAAGAGGTGAAAACGGTGCCAAGACAGAGTAAGGATTATTACGCAATCTTGGGTGTATCAAGAGACGCTTCGCAGGATGAAATAAAAAGGGCTTACAAAAAACTTATAAAGCAATGGCATCCCGATTTGCATCCAGAGAACAAAAAAGAAGCCGAAGAAAAGTTCAAAGAAATACAGGAGGCTTACGAAGTTTTAAGCAATCCTCAAAAAAAAGCTATGTACGATCGCTTTGGTTATGTTGGAGAAGCTGAGTTTTCCCAGCAGACTTCCTCAGGTTCGTTTGAAGATATTTTCAAAGATTTTGAAAGTTTCTTAGGAAGAGATATCTTCGACATATTTTTTGGGGAAAGAGGAACGCAGGAGAGGCAGCAGAACAGGCGAAGAACAGGTGAAGATATAACGCTGAATATTGAAATTGATTTTGCCGACTCTCTTCTTGGGAAACAGATACCTGTGGAGTATGACAGGTATGAACGTTGTGAGCACTGTCAAGGGCAAGGAGTTGAACCAGGCAGCGGTTATCAAACTTGTCCGAGGTGTCACGGTACGGGTGTCATAAGAGAGGAAAGAAGGAGTATTTTTGGAGTTTTCGTCAGTACAAGAACCTGCAGCACTTGTGGTGGTACTGGCAGGGTCATAAAAGAAAAATGTCGTGTTTGCGGCGGAGCGGGTAGAATAAGAAATCGCTTTAGGACTACTGTCAATATACCCGCTGGGGTTTCTGATGGGACCAGGATAAAAGTTGAATCAGGTGGTAACGCTGGTTACGGTGGTGGACCGTATGGTGATCTGTATGTTTTGATCCATGTTAGACCAGATAAGAGATTTAGAAGACAGGACGATGATATATATGTTGATGTAACGGTAGATTATCTCGAAGCCATTCTTGGTACCACTATGAAACTCGATTTGCCAACAGGAAATTCGACAATGCTTCGAATACCGGCAGGTACTCAGCCGGGGACAGTTTTTAGACTTAAAGGAGAAGGTGCTCCATCAGTAAGAACAGGTAGGCGCGGTGACCTGTATGTCACAGTCAATGTTCGAATACCAAAAACTCTTTCCTCTGAAGAAGCAAAGCTTTTAAAAGAACTTGCAAAAATAAAAGGAATAGAATCTTAAATTAGCATCAAATAACCTCAAAAATGCCAAATAAACCAAATCAGGGTCCTTATACCCTTTTGTTTTTTTATTTTTTATCTATTTACAACTATTTTAGAACATGATAGAATAAAATGTAAATATTATGCAAAAGGAGGCGCAAGGCATGAAGCGCCAAGATTTGTTTGATTTCCTTCATCGCAATCCTTCCATTCAAGAAGCAAAAGCGCTCGCCAAGAAACTCGGATTAAAAGTCAAGAAAATGATGAAAAAACAGGAGGTATACAAATTAATCAGCGAATACGCTTCGAAATTACCTGAGGAAGCTACATCTCCACCTGCTTCTGCGAAAAGAACTGTGCAGGAGATTAACGAAATTCCTTTTTCGTATGGCTCGGATAAGATAGTGCTTCTACCAGTTAACCCTCACCTTGTTTATCTTTATTGGGATCTGTCTGCAGAAACTTTTGAAAAACTTTCTAAAGCCAAGAATGTAGCCGTGAGATTGTACGATGTGACATTCATTATTTTTGATGGAAAAAATGCCCACAGAATTTTTGAGGCTGGGATTGATCTCGGTGTCTGCAGAAATTATTATTTTCATGTTCCGATGTCCAATGCAGATTACATTGCAGAAATAGGTTACAAAAATGGCTACGATTTCATCCCGCTACTGAGATCAAATCTTTGCAAAACACCTTCAGATTCTCCGTCACCTTCTAACAGACAGAGATGGTATATAAGAGGAAAGAAATACGTGTTTGTAGGTGAAGCTTTTTTAAAGCCTGTTGAGCACATAGGTGGTAGCCATGGTTCAAGTTTCTCAAATCTGGCAGGTGATAGAAAGTGATCGGTTATTTCAGCCTTGTTCTTCACTCTCATCTTCCATATGTTCATCACCCAGAACATGATTCTTTTCTTGAAGAAAGGTGGTTTTTCGAAGCGGTTATCGAAAGCTATATACCTTTATTGATGACTTTCGATCGACTTGCTCAGGATGGAATATCTTTTAAAGTAACAATATCTCTGACCCCGCCACTTCTTGAGATGATGAAAACAAAAAGCCTTCAGGAAAAATTCTTAACCCACGTAACCCAACTTATCGAACTCTGCGACAAAGAAATAGTTCATGCAAGGACCCCTGAAGAAAAAGAACTTGCTCTTTTTTACAAGAATAGATTTACTCAGGTACTGGAGTACTATAAATCTCTGAACTGCGATTTGACCAGCGGATTTAAAAAACACTCACTTGATGGAAACATCGAACTTATCACATGCAACGCCACACACGGATTTTTGCCTTTAATGCAACATCAACCTGTTGCTGTAAACTCACAGATAAAACTTGGAGTAAGAGCTTTCCAAGAAGTATTTGGTTTTCCTCCGAAAGGCATGTGGCTTGCTGAATGTGGTTATTATCCTGGTTTGGATGAGATTCTCAAAAGACATGAATTGAGATTTTTCTTTGTTGACTCACATGCACTTTGGTACGCTGATGAAAAACCAAAATATGATGTTTACAGGCCTGTAATGACTCCATCTGGTGTTTTCGCTTTTTCGAGGGATCCAGAATCGAGTGAACAGGTCTGGAGTGCCTCAACGGGATACCCTGGCGATTACAGATATAGGGAGTTTTATAGAGATATAGGTTTTGACAGAGATTTTGATTACATAAAGCCATACATAGATCCAAGCGGTGCACGTGTGAATACAGGTATCAAATATTACAAAATCACTTCCAAAGAATTACCGCTGGACGGTAAATCTTTCTACAATCGTGATGATGCTTTAACAGCTGCAAAAGAGCATGCTTTAGATTTTCTTGATAAGAAACTTACTCAGATACAAAGACTTTATGAGCTTTTTGATCAACCTCCAGTCGTGGTAGCTCCTTTCGATACGGAGTTGTTTGGGCACTGGTGGTTTGAAGGGCCAGAATTTCTGGAATATTTCTTTAGAGAAGCCGCGAAGGTTCGTTCAATGAAACCTCTGACAGCTTCCGAGGTCCTCGAAAAATTTGATTCGTTTCAAATACTCACACCGGCGGCTTCTTCGTGGGGAAACGGCGGCTACAATGAAACATGGTTAAACGGAAGAAATGACTGGATATACATTCATATGAACGAATTGAGTGACAGAATGGAGAAACTTGCAAGTGAATTTAAGGACGAGCACGATTTGTTAAAAATAAGAGTACTGAACCAGATGCTCCGTGAGCTTTTGCTTGTTCAATCGAGCGATTGGGCCTTTATCATTACGACAAACACCAGTGTCGAATATGCAGTTAACAGAATTAAAACGCATGTGAAAAGGTTTTTAGATCTGGAAAGACAGTTTTTGAGCAATAATATAGATGAAGAATATCTTTCGCAAATTGAGCAAATGGATGCGATATTCCCCTGGATAGACTACAGGGTATATAGTCGTTAGCAGAATCCGAGAGGAGGGATACAGTGCCTGCCAAATATTACGAAATCAGGTGGCACTCAAGAGCTGGTCAAGGTGCGAAAAGTGCCTCGCAGCTTTTGGCAGAAGCAGTTTTGGATATGGGTAAGTATGCCCAAGCTTTTCCCGAATATGGTGCGGAGCGATCTGGTGCGCCTATGAGGGCATTCAACAGAATTAGCGATGGGAAGATTACTATCCATTCATCAGTTGAGAAACCAAATGTGGTTGTGGTGATCGATGATACGCTGTTATCACCAGCGGTTGTCGAGGGCATAACTGAAGATGGTGTTTTAATTGTTAACACAACCCACCCTGTCGACTACATTAGAAAGAAAACACATTTTAATGGCAAAATTTGTACATTGAAAGCAACTGATATAGCCCTTGAGGAAATTAAAAGAGGGATACCAAATACAGTTATTCTTGGTGCAGTTGCGAAAATTACAAATGTTGTGACACTTGAATCGCTCGAGCAAAAAATCAAGAATATGTTTGGAAAAAAGCTCTCTGAAGAGATGCTTGAAGCCAATCTCAGAGCTTTAAGACGGGGTTACGAGGAGGTGGCCTGCGATGGCTGAGTTGAAGAAATGGAATGAAGTTCCAATTGGTGGAATTATTACTGAGCCGGGAACTGCACGCAAATACAAAACCGGCGACTGGCGCGTGAAAAGACCTGTTTATGATAGATCAAAATGTATAGATTGTATGATGTGTTGGTTCTACTGTCCGGACCTTGCTATTATTCAGGAAAATTCTGTTATGAAAGGGATAAATTATTTCTATTGTAAAGGCTGTGGTATTTGCGCTAATGTTTGCCCAAGAAATGCTATTGAGATGAGACCCGAAACAGAGTTTTCACACGAGGAGGAGTGAGTATGAAGCTTACCAGACAGGCTATAACTGGAGCACAGGCAGCCGCTTATGCTATGAAACAGATTGAACCTGATGTAGTGGCTGCTTATCCTATCACCCCTCAAACACCCATAGTTGAATATTTTGCAAAATATGTTGCCGATGGTGTAGTTAAAACAGAAATGATACCTGTTGAGAGCGAGCATAGTGCGATGAGTGCACTTGTTGGTGCCGCTGCTGCAGGCGCAAGAGCAATGACAGCAACCAGTGCCAATGGACTTGCACTAATGCATGAAATTGTTTATATAGCTGCTTCATTGAGACTTCCTATAGTAATGCCGGTTGTCAACAGAGCACTTAGTGGGCCAATAAATATACATTGTGACCATAGTGATACAATGGCAGAAAGAGATTCAGGATGGATACAGCTTTTCTGCGAAGACGCGCAGGAAGTTTACGATTTGACAATCATGGCTGTAAGGATTGCCGAACATGAAAATATAAGACTGCCTGTTATGGTTAATCAGGATGGATTCATCATTTCTCATGGAGTAGAAGCGGTTGAATTGTTGCCTGACGATGTTGTCAAGAGTTTCGTTGGTCAGTTGAAGCCTCTCTATCCTCTCCTTGATGTGGAAAATCCAGTGACATACGGTCCTCTTGATCTATACGACTATTATTTCGAACACAAAAGGCAGCAAATTGAGGCAATGAAAAATGTTTTTGAGGTATTCTCAAAAATATCTGAAGAGTATTACAAAATTTCTGGCAGGAAATATGATTATGTTGAACCTTACAAAATGGAAGACGCACAGTATGTTATGGTAGCTCTTGGTTCAACTAATGGGACGATAAAATATGTTGTTGATCAATTAAGAGAAGAAGGAAAAAAAGTTGGGTTGTTAAAAATATGGATGTTCAGACCATTCCCGAAAGCTGAAATACAGAGGTACCTTACAGGTAGAAAAGCCGTTGTCGTTCTCGATAGATCGGCTTCTTTTGGTGCAGAAGCACCTCTATATGAGGCTGTTAAGTCGTCTCTGTATGAAGTAGCATCGAAGCCGCTTCTTGGTTCCTTTGTCTATGGACTTGGCGGCAGAGATGTTAATCCAGAATTGATAAGGTACGCTTTTGAAAAGGCTATCAGTCATGAACTTGTTGCAGACCAGGAATTGTACCTTGGTCTGAGAGAATGAGGAGGTGCATTGAATGCCGTTGACAATGAAGAAACTCGCAGAGATTTTTACAGATAAAGACCCTGGTTTAACGCAAGGGCACAGAATGTGCCCTGGATGTGGCGCACCAATAACTGTAAAAATAGCATTAATGACCGCTAAAGCACTCGGATACGAACCTGTAATAGGATTTGCGACTGGTTGTATGGAAGTTTCATCAACAATCTATCCATATACTTCCTGGACGGTTCCTTATATACACAATGCTTTTGAAAACGTAGCTGCAACAATTAGCGGTGTTGAGACTGCTTATAGATCTCTTAAAAAATCCGGGAAAATTCCATCTGATAGAAAATATGCCTTTTTTGCTTTCGGTGGAGATGGAGGAACGTATGATATAGGTTTACAGTCACTTTCCGGTGCTATTGAAAGAGGACATAAATTTATATATATTCTTTATGATAATGAAGGTTATATGAACACGGGAAACCAAAGATCTGGCTCAACACCTCCCGGTGCAGATACAACCACTGCACCTGTTGGAAAAAAGATACCAGGAAAGCTTCAATTGAAGAAAAACATCGTAGAGATAGTAGCAGGTCATGAATATGTTTATGCCGCGACAGCTACTGCTGGTGAACCGATGGATTTTATAAGCAAGATTGAGAAAGCACTGACTTTCGAAGGTCCGTCGTTTTTAGCTGTATTGAGTCCCTGCGTCAGATACTGGAGAGTTCCAGAAAATCGGACAATTGACATTACGAAGCTTGCTGTTCAGACTAAATATTGGCCTCTGTATGAGGTGGATCGCGGTGTTTATAAAGTCACCAGAAAACCATCGAGTTTCAAACCTGTTTCTGAATTTGTCAAAGTTCAGGATAGATTCAGACCTTTACTTCAAAAACCAGATGCAGAAGAAATAATAGATGAACTCCAGCAATATGTTGACAAAAGATGGGAAAGATTGCTTGCTCTGGAGGAGGCCACAAAAGATAAACCCGTGAGATAATCTTAACCACCCCAGGGGGCGATGGTGTGGATGCATTGATTGTTATAGACATGCAGAGAGATTTTGTGGACCCTGATGGAGCACTTTATTTTGCGGGCGCCGAGAAGGTTGTTGCGCCCGCTATTGATGTTATCAAAAATTCAATGGAAAGATCTGAAATTGTTATAACAACGCAAGATTGGCATGAAGCAAATGATGAAGAGTTTAAGATGTGGCCAAGCCACTGTATTAAAAATACGCCTGGTGCTGAACTTATTGCTCCTTTGAGAGAGCTTCTTCAAAATTATCCGAAATATTACCCAGTTTATAAAACCAGATACAGTGCATTTTACGGGACAGAGCTTGATAGAATTTTGAAAAATTTCTCGATAGATAAAGTCCAGGTTTGCGGAGTTGTTACGCACATATGCGTTCTTTTCACTGTTGAAGAACTCAGAAACAGAAATATCAAGGTAGAAGTTTACGAAAAAGCAACAGCTTCATATGATCGTGAATTTCACGAATTTGCCCTTCGTATGATGAAAGAAGTCCTTGGTGCTGAGGTGATTTTATGAGAAAAAAAAGACTCGATCCAAAGGTATTTAAAGTTCCCATAGATCGCATCAGAAATGACTATTATTCAGATATATATTTCTCAAGGTATGTTGAGGTACTCAAGAAAGACAACAGACATCCAAGGGTTCTGTACCAATTTTTTCCAAGAAAAGATTGCACAGTTGTTGGTATAGACGAGGCGCTGGCAATTTTAAGGTTTGCGACCGGATATTACAAAGACGAAGAAAAAGCCAAACAGATATTTCAGGAGATCCTCTCACTTGATAAAGCTATTCAGGCTGCTTCTGTTGACATGAGGACAGATATTGTTTTGAAATATACTGAACGAAAATGGGATTTGAGAATAAAATTGAACCAGCTCTGGGTAGATAAATGGGATGAGATAGAAGTCAAGGCCCTTTATGATGGCGATGAAGCAAGGGAATGGGAACCTATCATGACTATTGAGGGAGATCCAACGTATTTTGGGTATTTAGAGACAATACTCTTAGGAGTCATTGCAAGGGCCACGAGCACGGCTACAGCCGTTAAAAACGTTGTTAAAGCTGCGAACGGTAAACCAGTTCTGTATTTCAGCGCCAGGTTTGATCATTACTGGGTTCAGGCAACCGACGGGTATGCGGCACTTTGCGCCGGTGCTTTTGGTGTCTCGACAGATGCCAACGCTGATTATTGGGGAGCTCAATCCATGGGAACAATGCCACATGCCCTTATAGCAGCGTACAACGGAAGCACAGAGGAAGCTGCTGTGGCTTTTGACAAACATATGCCTGAAAACGTGAATCGCATAATTTTGGTGGACTGGGATAATGACGTTATTGGGACAACCTTGAGGGTTGTTAAATCTTTCTATGAAAAGCAAACCGGAAAGAATTTCGTTTTGGGTGTGACTGATCCTTCCCCTATAATAGGTGTGGGCAAGGGAAGGATATGGGGGGTAAGATTTGATACTTCTGGAAATTTGAGGGATATTTCAGTTGTTCCGAGGGACGAATCTTCATTGGGGGTTTGTCCGGAGCTTGTCTGGCGTGCACGGCAGGAGTTTGATAAAGTTGGCTTAAAGGACCTAAAAATAGTTGTTTCAGGAGGATTTGATGCCGATAAAATTTCTCTTTTCGAGAAACTAAGAGTGCCTGTAGATGTGTATGCTGTTGGGTCAAAATTACTCAGACACAAGGTTGACATTACAGCTGATATAGTTGAGGTTGATGGAAAACCGTGTGCGAAAGTTGGACGGATTAAACAGGATACTTCAAGACTTGAAAGAGTTTTCAAAAGATACTGGGAAGAGGAGGTGTGATTATGACAGAGAAGGGTACATGGACAGTGAAGACAGGGTTTGCAGATATGTTCAAGGGCGGAGTCATAATGGATGTAACAACAGCAGAACAAGCAAAAATAGCAGAAGAAGCTGGCGCAGTTGCGGTTATGGCACTTGAGCGCGTACCGGCGGATATACGAAAAGCTGGTGGTGTTGCCCGCATGGCAAGTATTGCAAAGATAAAGGAAATCATGCAGGCTGTTTCAATACCTGTTATGGCAAAGGTAAGAATTGGCCATATTGCTGAGGCGAGAATTCTTGAGGCACTCGGGGTAGATTTTATAGATGAATCAGAAGTTCTTACCCCGGCAGATGACAGATTTCACATAAACAAACATGAATTCAAAGTTCCCTTTGTTTGCGGAGCGAGAGATCTTGGAGAAGCCCTCAGAAGAATTGCTGAGGGTGCTGCTATGATAAGAACTAAAGGTGAAGCAGGAACAGGAAACATAGTTGAAGCAGTTAAACATATGAGAAGGGTTA
>LDZR01000658.1_pt1 | contig 16524 bp, 15 predicted proteins | sample 615371 | NCBI WGS metagenome assembly LDZR01 (sample SAMN03408294, study PRJNA278302) | terrestrial metagenome | isolation source: oil reservoir sample K2 | place: USA: Alaska, North Slope, Kuparuk formation | collected 2013
CTGCCGGCAGGCAGAAGGTTTTCATTACTGCTGCTTACTCTTGGGGATTCGTGAATTTCAATACCAATTCCATGACCGAGTCCGTGACCAAAGTATTGGCCATAGCCATTTTTCGAGATGTGTTCTCTTGCTATAAAATCAAGTTGCTTTCCTGTCATTCGAGAGTTGCCATTCTGGAGAGCTAAACTTTGCGCATCATATACTGTTTGGTAAACTTTTCTAAATTCGTCGTCCGGTTTTCCGAAAAATATAGTTCTCGTTATATCCGCACAGTAACCATTGAACGACGCTCCAAAATCAAACAAAATAGGTTCATTCAGGGATATCTTCCTGTTAGAAGGTCTTCCGTGGGGAAGAGATGTTCTTGGGCCAGAGATAACAATTGTTTCAAAAGCAATTCCATCTGCACCAGACTTTTTCATATTGTATTCAAGTTCAGCAGCTATATCCTTCTCAGTTATACCATCTTTTATAATCTCTATAGTCTTTAAAAATGCCCTTTCACTTATTTCGACAGCCTTTTTTATAAGTTCGATTTCTCTTTCATCTTTCACCTCCCTCAAATTATCAATCATCGAATCTATAGGAACAAACTTAGCGTCTATTTCGCTGCTGAGTTTTTCGAAGACGCTATGACTTATTCTTTGAAACTCAAGCCCTATGGTTTTTGCTTTGAATTCTTGATTTAAAACAGAATGGATTGTGCCGATCAGACTCGAATTTCTGAACTCAACCAGTTTGAAATCTGTCTGTTGCTTGGCCTGTTCAAAGTATCTCGAGTCTGTTATTATGAACTGCTTTTCTCTGTTTATCAAAAGTACGCTAAAAGAGCCTGTGAAATTTGAAAGATAATATGTTGATGGCTTTGATGAATACTCCACATTGTAGATTAAAGCAACATCAACACCCGCTTTTTCAATTTTGTCAAAGAACCTCTCAAGTTTATCCAATTTCTGCACCTCCTCGTTTAATTGTACAATAAATAGTCAAGGAGGTGGCAGAAACGAACAGAAGACAGATAATTTTCGTGTGCAAGAAAATTATAGATCTGTTTCCACGATCTTCTTTTGAAAAAGATCCATTTAGAGTACTTATTGCGACAATACTTAGCCAACGAACAAAAGACGAAAACACAGATAAAGCATCCAAAAAACTTTTCGAGAGTTTTCCAGATGTCTATTCTCTTTCTATGGCAAAACCTTCTCAAATTTACGATTTGATAAAAGCATCCGGTATGTACAGGCAAAAAGCGGAGAGGATAATAAAAGTTTCTCAGATCATTGTTGAAAAATTCAATGGAAAAATCCCGGCAAACCTGCATGATTTGTTGAGTTTGCCGGGTGTAGGAAGAAAAACAGCGAATATTGTTTTATATCATTGTTTTTGCCAGCCAGCCCTTGCTGTTGATACTCATGTACATAGAATATCAAACAGACTTGGTTTTGTGAAAACCAAAACACCGGAACAAACCGAAGAAGGGCTTACAAAGATAATACCTGAGAAGTTTTGGGGGCCAATAAATGGTGCAATGGTGGAATTTGGAAAAAAGGTTTGCTTACCTCGAAGACCAAAATGTCAGGAATGCCCTGTGAATAAATATTGTGAATATTTTAATTCAATCAAATTTTCAGAAAATGGAAAAAATTGAATCTCAAAAGAAAATATGTAAGTAGATTTGATGAGCGTATAATATAACAAAACATAAGAAGGGGGTGCTTTCTATGAGAAAATTTCTTACGCTTTGTGCAGTTTTAGTTGTTTCGATGCTTTTGTTTGGTCAAAATCAGAGCGTAGTAATCTATGCATTTGGTTCTGAGATGATAACACTTGATCCGAGCACAGAGTTCTCCAACTCAATTGTTGTTTTAAACAACGTTTATGAAACGCTCACTATGTACGCCGACGGAAAATTGGTCCCCGTGCTTGCGACTGAGTGGAAATCGAATGATTCTGGAACAGAGTGGGTTTTTAAGCTGAGAAAAAATGTTAAATTTCATGATGGCACAGAGTTGACTTCTCAGTCCGTAAAATACTCTATCTACAGGTGTATAAACCTTGCTGGAGGACCGTCTTACATCTGGGATAGTGTTGAAAGTATTGAGACGCCAGATAAGTACACTGTCGTCTTCAAATTAAAATATCCGGCAAATATTCCATTGATAGCTGCTTCAGGATATGGTGCTTTTATCTTCAGCGAGAAAGTTAGCCAGATTGGAAATGATCAGGTTATAACAGATTGGTTTAATTCAGGAAACGAAGCCGGGTCTGGACCTTATGTGTTAGCAAAATATGATCCCAAAACACAGATTGTTTTGAGAAAATTTGATGATTACTGGGGAGGATGGAATAACAAAAAATTTGAAAATGCCATAATTCAGATTGTTCCTGATCCTTCACTGCGTTCACAGATGGTTACTTCGGGAAAAGCTCATATCACGAGAGATTTGATATACGATGATTTAAAAAAACTTGAGAATAATCCAAATGTAATTGTGAAAAAGAAACCAAGTTATCAGGTGCTTTATCTGTTTTTTAACACGAAAAAACTTCCGTTCAATAACAAAGATTTCAGAAAAGCAGTCGCATATGCTCTCCCTTACGATGATATCCTGAAGTATGTCTTGCTTGGCTATGGAACAAGGCCTAATGGTATCATACCCAAAGGCATGGTTGCTCATGCAGATCATCTGGAACCACTTGTACAGGATCTCAATAAAGCGGATAATTTTCTGAGCAAATCCGGGTTAAACCTGAAATCATTCAGAGTCCTTCTGACTTACATGCAGAGCGATGAAGGTGAGAAAAAAACAGCTGAACTGATTTGGTCATCGTTGAAGAAACTTGGCATAGATACAGAAATCAGACCAATGAACTGGGAACAACAATGGGCACTTGCGAGAAGTGATCCATCTCAAGCTCAGGACATGTTCATAATGTACTGGTGGCCAACTGTTATGACACCGTATGATTTTCTATACAGCATGTTCCATACCGAAGATCAGGTTCTGTTTAATCTCTCTTATTACTACAACGACAAAGTTGATGAACTTATGGATCGAGCAGTCACCTTAGAAGGCATTAATTTGAAGAAAGCGGAAGAATTTTACAGAATGGTTGAAACTCTACTCAGAGAAGATATGCCAGCGATTCCGCTATACCAGATTGATGAGGTTTATGTGCTTCATAAATCAGTAAAAGGATTCGAAAGCAATCCTGCTTATCCGAATGTTGTATTTTTCTATAATTTAGAAACAAATTTCTGAGGAAGATTGATCTGTGAACTGGTTAAGGTATAGTGTTTCAAGACTGATAAGTTCTCTCATAGTAATTTTTGGCGTGATACTGGTTGTTTATGTAATATCGGCAGTTGTTCCATCAGATCCTGCTGCACTGTGGGTTGGCCCACATCCAACCTACAGTGCTCTCCAGAATGCAAGAGAGAAATTGAAACTCGATTTGCCCCTATTTGAGCGTTTTTTCTATTTTTTCAAAGATCTTTTGCGAGGGGATCTTGGTATTTCTATAAGAACGCACAATCCGGTCTCACAGGATATATTCAAAGCCTTTGGTGCTACCTTTGAGTTGATTCTTTTTTCAGAATTTTTAGCCATAATTATTGGAATTATCCTGGGAGTTTATGCTGGAGTATACCAGAACAAATTACCCGATAGTATAAATCGAATCTTCGCAGTAGCAGGAGTTTCATTGCCTGGTTTCTGGTTTGGAATGATTCTTCAATTAATATTTTTCAAGTATCTTGGTATATTACCATTATCCGACAGGATTGATATTGTTGTTTCACTCACGAATCCGTTTAAGGAAATTACAGGTTTCTATTTGATCGATACCTTAATTGATAGGAATATTCCAGCTTTTGTGGACGTTCTTAAACATTTGATTCTTCCTGCAATAACCTTATCTGTTTATCCCATTGGTTTGATAACAAGGCAGGTAAGATCGATGATGATAGAAGTCTTGAATGAAAATTACATAAGAACTTCCATAGCTTATGGCATACCGAAAAGAAAAATCTATTTTCAATACGCATTGAAAAATGCCATAGCACCAGCGATGGTGACTGTTGCTCTTTCATTTGCCTATACGCTTGTTGGAGCTTTTCTGGTTGAATTGATTTTCAACTGGCCGGGGCTTGGAAGATATGCTGCAAATTCAATATTGAGTATGGATTATCCTGCTATCGTTGGGGTGACACTTGTCGTTTCGATAACATATGTTCTGATCAATTTCGTAGTGGATATTCTTCAGGCAAAAATAGATCCGCGAATTAAATATTAAGGTGGTGGAATTTTTGGATTCCATTCTGGTATTGAAAGTTGCGTTAAAAAGACCAACAGCTTTGTTTTCAGTTGTGGTAATCGCGTTGACTTTGTTCATGGCTATTTTTGCGCCATTTATAACTCCTTATAAAGATCAGGCGCTGGGAGAACCGAATCTTTCGGAACGCCTTCAACCACCTGGCGGCAAGCATATCCTGGGAACTGACCACATGGGACGAGATATACTCAGCCGTATTATCTACGGCAGCAGAACATCACTTCTGGTTGGTATAACTGTCGTGACGTTTTCGGGTTTGATAGGAATGATTGTCGGCATTGCCGCTGGATATTTCGGTGGAATTGTAGATAATCTGTTAATGAGATTTACCGACATTTTCCTTGCATTTCCACCTTTATTGCTGGCTCTGTTGATAGCTTCGACTCTTGGAAAAGGGTTGGGTAATGCTGTGCTTGCTCTGGTGATAACCTGGTGGCCGTGGTATGCAAGGTTATCAAGATCTCAGGTGCTTTCGATTAAAACGCTTGCTTACGTAGAAGCGGCGCGATCTGCTGGCGTTTCAAATTTTATGATTATGATCAGGCATATTTTCCCAAATTGTGTAACTCCCGTTCTGGTACAGGCTACCATGGATATGGGCTCAGCCATACTGGAGGCAGCTGCTTTGTCATTTCTCGGCCTGGGGGTCCAGCCACCAGCTCCAGACTGGGGATTAATGATAAGTGAAGGAAAGAATTACTTTCTGAATTACTGGTGGGTTCCAACTTTTCCTGGCTTGTTCATATTTTTACTCGTTATGAGTTTTAATTTGCTCGGAGATGTTTTGAGAGAAATTCTTGATCCGCGGCTCAGGAGGAGATTTTTTCTGTGAAAAAACTTGTGGAATTTGAAAGCTATTCTTTGACTTTTGCAACACTCAGTGGAAAGATAAAAGTGCTTGAGAATGTTTCATTTTCTATCAACCATAACGAAGTGTTTGCGCTGGTTGGCGAAACAGGATGCGGAAAAACGGTGACAGCTATTTCTATCCTGAATCTGCTTCCTGTAAATGCCATTAGATCGGGGAGGATTTTTTTCAATGGAACGGAAATAGACGATAAAACAGTAGAGTTGATTCGTGGAAGAGATGTGGCTATGATCTTTCAAGATCCGACCTCTTCATTAAACCCACTTTATACTGTTGAAAAACAGTTAATGGACATTCTGGTAACGAGGCAGCATATGTCTAAGAAAGAAGCAGGCTTAAAAATGCCAGAGCTGCTGAAACAGGTTCAGTTATACGACGTAGATAGAATTCTTAAATCTTATCCACATGAACTTTCTGGTGGCATGAGACAACGCATTATGATAGCAATGGCACTGGCGTGCAAACCAAAATTGTTGATAGCCGATGAACCAACGACTGCACTTGATGTGACAGTTCAGCGTCAAATCTTGTATCTGATAGCTCAGATAAAGGAAAAAAATCAACTTTCTATTCTCTTCATCACACATGATATGGGTATCGTTGCTCAGATAGCTGATCGTGTTGGGGTTATGTACGCCGGGATGATGGTTGAAATTGCACCGAAGAAAACAATTTTTGAAAAACCGCTGCATCCGTATACAGCAGGCCTTATGAGTTGCATATTTAATCCAAAAAAGAAAACCAGACCGAAGCCAATCGCTGGTTCTGTTCCGTCATTCAATAGTTTTTCGAATGAATGCAGGTTTCACAGCCGATGTGGAATAAGCCGCAAAATTTGTTCAGAGATATCTCCAGAGCTTGTTGAAATTGAACCAGGACATCTGGTTGCATGTCACGTATGTGGTGGTGTCAGAGATGATTGAGGTAGTTAATCTGAGAAAGTATTTCTTGGTCAGATCCAGTGGCATCTGGGGAAGAAAGAAAATTTTGAGAGCTGTTGATGGAATAAGTTTTTCCACGAAAATTGGTGAAACACTGGCAATAGTGGGAGAATCAGGAAGTGGAAAAAGTACATTAGTTCGCTGCATTAATGGCTTGGTTCAGCCAACGAGCGGTGAAATATACCTTGATGGCGTAAAAGTAAACGGTTTGAAAGGTGAACAGTACAGACAGAAAGTTTCAAGAAAAATTCAGATGGTTTTTCAGGACCCTGTGACGTCATTAAATCCAAGGATGAGGGTTCTCGAAATAGTGAGTGAGCCTTTGATGGTTCATACCAGATTCTCCAGTATTGACAGAAAAGGTATGGTTCTCGAGCTACTGGAGCGTGTAGGGTTGAATGAGAAACATATGTACAAGTATCCAGGAGAGCTGAGTGGAGGTCAGTGCCAGCGCGTTGCTATAGCCCGTGCGCTGTCGATAAAGCCCGGAGCCCTCATCTTGGATGAACCTACCGCATCCTTAGATGTGTCTGTTCAAGCTCAGGTGATAGATCTTCTGATGCAGTTACAAAATGAGCTTGATTTAACGTATCTATTTGTTAGCCATGATATTTCTGTGGTCAGGAGTATCAGCCACAGAACAATGGTGATGTATCTCGGAAAGGTTATGGAGCTGGGCCCAACTGAAGAAGTGATAGATAATCCACTTCACCCGTACACTGAGATTTTGATTTCCTCGATATTTGTTCCAGATCCAAATATTCCTTTGTTCAGGCCAAGAGTTCAGGGAGAACCATCTGATCCTGTTGAGTTATTGTCTGGCTGTTTATTTCGCACGCGATGTCCGATTGCAGAAAATATTTGTTCGAAGCACGATATGAGTTTGAAGCAGGTGAAAGACAATAGATTTTCTGCCTGCTGGAAAAGCTGAAAGGGGGCACAGGATGTGATTAGACTTAATTTAGATGATATTAAACAAATTTTGTTTGGATGTGCTTTGCTTGGTACTGGCGGCGGCGGTGATCTGCAAGAGGGTGTGAAAATGGTTGAAGAAGTGAATGCAGAAGTTAATATGATCTCCTTGGAAGAGTTAAACGAAGGCGATTTGGTGGCATGCCCATATTTTGTTGGGTCAGTTTCCCCGAGAGACATGATAGAAAAAAAGAAAATTTCGAGGAAAATTACGTCTCCTGTGTTGGAATCTTTGAACATACTCGAAGAGTTCATGGGCAAAAAAATTTCAGGTGTTTTTCCAACAGAACTTGGCGGAGGAAATACAGCGGTGGCTTTCCAGGTGGCTGCTATGAAAAACATTCCTGTTGTGAATGCAGATCCCGTGGGTCGTGCAGTTCCCGAGGTTCAGCACACAACTTTCTTTTTATATGATATCCCTATGACTCCATTTTCATTGTGTAATGAATTTGGGGATAAAATAATAGTCCCGGAAATTTCATGCGATGAACAAGCCGAAGAGATTATCAGATCTGTGGCTGTGGCAAGTGAAAATAGAATAGGTGTGACATCTCATCCGCTCGATGCTAAAATCTTGAAAAAGTCGATCGTAGCAAACACTCTGTCAAAAGCATGGAAAATAGCGAAAGTTCGCGAGGCAGCTCTGATTAAAGGAGAAGATCCCGTTGCAGCGGTTGCAAAATCTGCCGGTGGGTACGTGCTGTTCAAAGGTGTTGCCCTGAAAGATGCAAACTGGCGAGACGAAGATGGTTTTACAGTAGGAGATATGTACATAGAAGGTGTGGAAAAATATAAAGGGAGAATTATGAAAATATGGTTTAAAAATGAAAATCTGATCTCATGGATTGACGACATTCCATATGTCACCAGCCCGGATCTGATAATACTTGTCCACTCCGAAGATGCTTCTCCTGTACTGAATCCACACCTGAAAAGAAAAGACAAAGTCAGCGTTATTGGTATTCCCTCAGAGCCAGTATGGCGCAGTCCAAGGGCTATTGAGATACTTGGGCCAAGACATTTCGGCTTTGATATAGATTTTATTCCTGTTGAGAGGAGAATAAAAAGTGCGATTTGAATTGATTCGCCCTGCAAAAAATCTCATTAACGATGTATTTGAAATCAAAGAAGGCGAAGAAGTTGTTTTGACTTATGACACACTTTCAGATTTGCAAGTGGTTCAGATTACAGCGGCAGCAGCTGTTGAAATGGGTGCGAAACCTGTTCTTATATGTGTGCCTGCTCCAGATGGCGTTGGAAAAGCAGCTGATCCGCAGCTTCCTTTAAGAACACTGAGTGCCGCTCTGAAACATTGCGACGTGTGGATTGAATTTAATGAAAGATGGCTCCTGTATTCCACAGTTTATGAACAGGCCATGAAAAATAATAATCTTAGATATATGTGCCTGGTTGGTATGAATTCGGAAATGATGCAGAGAACACTGGATCTCGATCTGAGAAAATTGAGAGAATTTCTCAAAAAGGTAACAGAGAGAATCTCGAAAGCCAGAAAGGTTCGAATCACAACCGCCGCTGGCACAGATATAAATTTCGAAAATCATCCACATAGACCTGTTATATGCGATTCAGGAGAAGCAAATCTACCGGGGATTTATATGCTTCCTGGGCAAATTAGCTGGTCACCTGTGTTTGAATCCATAAACGGTAAAATAGTTTTTGATGGATCTCTTGTTCCTCCTGCTGGCATACTTAGGGAGCCTGTGGAGCTCACTATTGAAAATGGCGAAATAAAAAGAATTTCAGGAGGAACAGAAAGCATTATTTTTAAAAAATGGCTTGAATCATTTAAACATCGAGGTATGTTCAGACTAGCTCATATATCGCTTGGTTTCAATCCAGGAGCCAAACTCACGGGCAATGTGCTTGAGGATGAAAGAGTATGGGGGTGCAGTGAATGGGGGATCGGATACATAGGGGAGGATATGATTCCAGATATAAAAATGGAAGATCAAGCTCCGTCACATTGCGATGGGGTTTGTCTTAATTCGACCATAATTCTTGATGATGCCGTTGTTGTGAAGAATGGCGTTGTCGTTGATGAAGAACTCATGAATTTTGTTCCAAAGTAAGAAACTTTCTAACATTTGAAAAACACAATTTTGCAATTTTTTTCAGTTCTTCCAGGCCATATTTTTTGATAAACTGGCGGATGAACTCTATAGTTTTATTACTTGCTCCAAGTGGTATCTCCATTTCATAAAACTTGGAACGAGTTTCTATCCAATTTAGAAATTCTGCCCTCGATACAATTGATGCTGCAGCTACAGCAAGGTTTCTTTCACCATTTTTGAATCCTATCAGGGTTAATTGTTCAACTGACCTCATTCTGTCTTTTTTTGCTCCGAAATCGTCGTATACAGCTATAAGTGATGATCTTTTTTCTAAAACTCGTGAAATTGCATCTATGTGCATTTGTTCCAGCAATCTGTTCATATTTATCTTTTTTTCATTCAATCTTTCAGGCTCAAAGACAACAATCGCATGAGGGCAGATATTTTTTATTTTTTTCGAAATCTCTAAAATTTTGCGATCGTTAATAGATTTACTATCTTTTATATCCACATCTTTCAAAGCTACATACTCTTTGCAACCAATGTACACAGCTGTAACCACAACAGGACCAAAAACATCGCCCTTCCCCACTTCATCAGATCCTATTGCCGGTAAAATATTTTTGGGGTCGGCGGGAAGGTTTTCCAGAATGCGCTTCTGTATAGAAAGATCTGAGTCTTTGCAAAAAAGAGTTTCGAATGTCGGTTTTTCTTCACCCAATGCATGTTTAATTTTCTCAAGACACGATGGTTTTATTTGAGATAGATCGACAGTTGTACTTTTGTTTTTTCTGAAATATATTCTCAGGTATCCGCAATTTTCTATCAAAAACTGGATACCATACTGAATCTCTTTTTGGGATACAATTCTCAGATTTGCTTTTAACAATTTGTTTTTTAGGTCATCTATCATGGCTGGTTTAAAATCTTCTGTGCAAAATCAAAACCGAGTTTTTCTGCCCTCTTTAAATCTTCCTCGGTTGGTCCACCATTAAAATCATAAACATCAACTATCTGCCATTTCAAAGCTTCTGCTATTTCCTTAGCGCGCTTTGAGGCACCTCCACTCCAGCCATAACTGCCAAATATCGCAGCTGTCTTGAATTGAACATGCTTGATAGATGACACTTCAAGTGTCTCTGCCATTGGTGGAAAGAGAGACCCTTCGTATGTCGGAGCTCCAATAATCACACCTCTATATTTCCACAAAGAGGCCAGTATATAACTCACATGTGTTTCAGCAACATTGAAAACTTCAACAGGTATTCCTGTTTGCGAAAGTCCTTTTAGAACACTGCTCATGAATCTTTCTGTATTTCCATACATAGATCCATAAAGCAATGTTACGCCCTTTTCAGATGGCTGAGAGGCGTATTCGGCCCACTTTTTGTACAAATTTACGACCAGATCTGGTTGCTTGCGCCAGATCAAACCATGAGAAGGTGCGATGACCTCTATGGGAACTGATTTTAGTTTTTCTATGGCTTTAAGCACAGGACGGGAAAATGTTGCAACTATATTGGTATAGTATCTCAGCATCTCTTTAAGGTAAAAATCTTTTTCACTGCATTCATCATCGAATATGGTTCCTCTCAGAGCTCCATACCCTCCAAATCCATCGCAGGAAAACAGGATTTTATGGTTTATCTCATAAGTCATCATTGTTTCCGGCCAGTGAACATAAGGTGTGTAATAGAATCTCAAAGTTTTTTTCCCTATATTTATTTCCTGCTGATCTTTGACAATCCTTACCTTGTTGTCTATATGGTAAAAAGCCTTCAAAAGATTTGCACCTTTTTCGCTTATAAGAATCTCCACGTCCGGCGCTATTTTTTTTAAAACTGTTAAGATACCTGTATGGTCTGGTTCCATATGATTTATGACCACATAATTTATTTTTGATACTGGAATTATTTCTTCGATTTGCTCAAAGAATTCATCAGTTTTTATAGATTTTGCAAGATCTATCAAAACATTCTTTTCATCTTTCAGCAGATACGCGTTGTAGGATATACCTTCTTCGCCTATAGGCCAGAAACCTTCAAAAAGATGTGTGAATCTGTCATTAACGCCTACCCAGTAAACATCGGGTTTTATCTCAACAGCTCTCATATGTGTACCCCCTTACAGAATGCCGGCAAATGCCGGCACTCATGCTACAGTTATCTTTTTACTGCTTTCCCAAAGGCCGTGAATGTTGCAATAAGCAAGGGCATACATTGTTCCAGACTTTTTGATTTTCATCCAGAAATTTCCCGCATGGTGAGTCCACACTGATCCCTGGTTAGGGCCAGCTACAGCTTCACCGTGAGCATTGAATTCAAATGTAGCAACATCATAAGTGAATTTCTCACCATCTGGATGAAAGAAAACTTTGATCCATTTGATGTGGTGTTCTGTTGTGTTTGGATGAGCGATCTCTTTACCAATTGAGACTTTTACTTCGAAAAGCTCATCTGCTTTAACACTGTCTGGGCAATCGATTACAGGTACATGTTTTTCTGCCTTCCAGTCAGCACTCTGTATTCGTTCTGATAGACTCATAATTACACCTCCTCTGAATATATTTTAACACTATAGGTGTTAAGAAATAAAAGCATTTCATTTATTTAGATAATTTATAACCAGGCAGTTTTTCGGGATATTACTTTGTTAAGCGATTACTTTTAACCCAAAATCCTTAGCCATCTGGAAAACTTCGTTATATTCTTCAACGTGAATTTTTCTTGAAAGCTCTGGATAATGATGAGCTTTGTAAGCTGGATAATACTGGCTCATAACATTCACGGGTATATCTCTGGAAATTGAAGATATAAGTTGAAAAATTTTTTCTGGGGCAGTTAATCTTTCCGGTAAGACGAGATGCCTTACAAAAACGCCTCGCACAGCTAAATTGTTTTCTATTTTCAAAGCACCTACCTGCCTGTGCATTTCTTTTAATGCAGAAAAGGTGTGAGCCACATAATTTTTTATACCGGAGTATTTCAGGGCAATTGAATCTTCCCCGTATTTGAAATCTGGCATGTATATGTCAATTAATCCTTCGAGTAATTCAAGTGTGTATAAAGATTCATAACCACTGCAGTTATAGACAATAGGAATTTTGAGTCCTTTTTCGACAGCAATTGAAACGGCTTCAACAATGAAGGCTATCTGGTGGGTTGGACTAACAAGGTTCACGTTGTGGCAATTCATTTTCTGGAGTTCTATCATTATGTTTGCCAGTTTTTCTACAGAAATTTTCTTTTCTTTGACGGACTGACTTATTTGCCAATTCTGGCAATAAACGCATGCCATGTTGCAACCACTGAAAAAGATCGTTCCAGAGCCACCCTTGCCCACCAAAAAACTTTCTTCGCCAAAATGTGGACCATAGCTTGAAACAAAAAGCCCATAACCTGTTTTACAGGCGCCAATTTCGTTGTTTAATCTGTTTACGCCACATTTTCTCGGACAAAGATTGCATTTTTTCATTCTTCTTTTCAAAATGTCAGCTCTTCGCTTGATTTCCCCCGGATTCATTTTCTCATAAATAGGTCTCATAATGTTTCCTCAGAGAAATTATACAATTGTCAGTTAGTGCTATCATAAAGATTGGAGGTGCGGTTTTGCAAAGAAAGATATATTTGAAAAAACTTGACATGTCAGATGCGCTTGAAAAATACAGAGCAGAATTGCAGCAAAGAGGATTTTTCTTTGATGAATCAGAGATAATTCAGACAAGGAAATCTCCCCGAAGGGTTCTTGCAGAAGCTGTGTATGCAAAGAGAAATGTACCAGCTTACAATAGTGCTGCTATGGATGGAATAGCCGTGAGAAGCGTTGATACTGCTGGTGCTTCGAAAGTAAGACCAAAAATCTTACAAAAAAATCAGTTTGAATTCATAAACACAGGTAATCCTATGAAAATACCTTTTGATAGTGTGATAATGATAGAAAATGTTCATGTAATCGATGAAGACCATGTTCAAATATTTGAATCAATTCCACCTTTTCATAATGTCCGATTAATAGGTGAGGATGTATGTGAACAGGACATGATTTTTACTCGATATCATAGACTCAGACCTTATGATGTAGCACTTCTTCTGGCAGCCGGGGTTTTTGAGGTAAAAGTGCTTAAAAAAATGAAAGCAATTGTCATACCAACAGGTGGGGAAGTCGTTCAGCCAGAAGATGAAATAGATGTTGGAGCGATCCCGGAAACAAATTCTGTTATGATAAAGGCTTATCTTGAGGAACTTGATGTGGATGTCAATGTAAATGATGTCGTTCCAGATTCATTAGATCTCATATCTGAAACTATATTAAAAGCGGTAGAATCATACGACTTGATTTTTTTAAATGCTGGTTCTTCGGCCGGCTCTTTTGATTATTCTTACCATGCTTTAGAGCAGCTTGGAAAAGTTGTTGTGCACGGGTTAAATGTGAGACCTGGCAAGCCTACCATCCTTGGAATAATCAGAAACAAACCAGTCATATGTCTTCCTGGATATCCGGGCTCATGCTATGTGATCCTCGAGAATATTGTTAAGCCCCTGATAAATGAGAAATACAGAATTATAACGGAGAAAAACCTGCTTCTGGAGGCGTCTTCTCTCAGAAGAGTGGTTTCTTCTATATCAGAAGATGAATTTATAAGGGTAAGTCTGGCAAAAATCAAAGATCGATACGTTTTTGTTCCGTTGAAACGTGGAGCGGCAAGTATGGACGCTTTATCAAAGATGAGCGGCACTGTTGTGGTTCAAAAAGGAGTTGAGCTACTTGACGAGGGAGATAAGGTCACGGTTGAGTTGGACAGGCCGCTTGAAGAGATAGATAAAAATATACTGTTTGTTGGAAGCCATGATCCGCTTATTTCCATAATAGCGGATCTTTTGAAACAAAAAGATTTCTCATTGAATATGTCAATCGTGAATGCTGGGAGTATGGGAGCAGTTGCTGCTGTAGCAAAAAACTGTGCCCATATAGGGGGAATACATTTGTTTGACCCAGTTTCTGGCGAGTACAATGTACCATATTTAAAGAGATACCTTCCCAAATACATCCTGATGAAGTTTGTCAAGCGAAATCAGGGTTTGATAGTTCAGAAAGGTAATCCAAAGAAAATTGAAAATTTGTTTGATCTGACAAGAAAAGATATCAGGTTCGTCAATAGGCAGAGAGCTGCGGGCACGAGAATTCTTCTGGATTACCATCTCTCAAAGCTTGGAATTGATCCATCACAGATAAATGGCTATGAAGACGAAGAGTTCACGCACATAAATCTTGCTCTGAAGATTAAAAAAGGCATGGCTGATGTGGGACTTGGCATTGCTTTTGCCGCAAAAATAATGGATCTTGATTTTATCCCACTGATCTGGGAAGATTATGATTTGCTGGTTCTGGAAGAATTTTTCAACGATGATAGATTTCAAATAATAATGGATTTGATACTTTCAAAAAATTTTTGCAACAGTGATTTGATCTATCAGGGGTATGATCTTTCAAGTGTGGGGAAAATAATCAGAGGTGAAAATTGTGATCAAATCAGCAGTAATAACAATCAGTGATAAGGCTTCCAAAGGTGAGAGAATTGATGAAAGTGGAAAAATTATCCAGCAAATGTTGAAAAAAATAGATGCAAACATCATATATTACAAAATAGTACCTGATGAATTGGATGACATTAAAAATGAGCTGTTGAACCTTTGCAAATCTGGCTTTGACCTTATTCTAACAACTGGTGGGACAGGCCTCTCTCCAAGAGATGTAACACCAGAAGCAACGATTTCCGTTGTAGAAAAAAGGATTTATGGAATAGAAATAGCTATGATAAGTAAATCTATGGTACACACACCTTTTGGGATGCTCTCAAGAGCAATAGCTGGTATTCGTGGCAAGACATTGATAATAAATTTACCCGGTAGTCCCCGGGCAGTTGAAGAGAATCTATCGATAATTCTTCCTGTAATACCTCACGCGATTGAGAAAATAAAAGGTTCGACTGCTGATTGTGCTCATGAAAGGGAAAAACTGGTGAAAAAAAATGAAGGTTGAATCTCTTAAATTTGCGGCTCTGGAAGATATTTACAGTAGTTATGTTTCTAAAGTGGGATCAGTGACCGAAATAGAGATACTTGACACGCTCGAAAGTTTGGAGCGCGTCTGCGCGAAAGATATTTTCTCTTCAGAAAATCTGCCTGGCTTCGACAAGTCTCTGGTAGATGGATATGCGCTTAGGGCGCTTGATACGCGGGGTGCTTCCAGTAGTATGCCGGCGCTTCTAAAGATTGCTTTTGAAGTTCATATTGGAAAGAAACCAGATAAAAAACTGATACCAGGCGAGGCTGCCTGGGTTCCAACTGGTGGAGCGATACCTGAAGGGGCAGATGCAGTTGTAATGGTTGAGCATACTCAAGGATTCGGAGAATTTGTAGAGATTATGAAACCAGTTTCTGCTGGAGAAAATGTTATGAAATTTGACGAAGATATCAAGCGGAGCGATAGAATTTTGGAGAAAGGGACGCTTTTAAAATCTGGACATGTACAACTTTTGTTGCAACTCGGATTAATGCAGATTGAAGTTTTCAGGAAAGTAAAGGTAGCTATTATCTCAACGGGAGACGAAATAGTAGAACCATGGCAAAAACCAGATACAGCTCAGGTGAGGGATAGTAACACCTATACTCTAAAAGCTTGGATCGAAAAACACGGTTTTGTTGCAGAGAGAGTTTCTCATGTGAAAGATGACGAGGAATCTTTGTATGAATCACTGAAAAAGTTCCTGAATGATTACGATTTGATCGTAATAGCTGGTGGGAGTTCGATAGGCCCTCGAGATTACACTGCACGGGCAATTGAAAGGTTGGGCAAGCCGGGAATTATATACCATGGCGCACTTGTTCAACCGGGCAAACCAACCATCTTCGCAATGATTGGTGAAAAGCCTGTGCTGGGATTACCCGGTAACCCTGTTTCATTTTTCGTAAGCTCACGATTTTTCTTGCTTCCTGTGTTGAGAAAATTGGCGGGGGCAAATGATTTTACTCCTGCACCTTCTGGGTTTGTTATATTGGCAAAAAACGTTCCTTCAATTCAAGGAAGAGAACATTTTGTCAGAGTAAAAACAGTTTTCAAAAATGGAAAAATTTTCGCTGAGCCACTTTTCAGTGAAAGTGCTCATCTTTCAAATATAGCAAACGCAGACGGAGTGATAAGGATTCCTCTTGGAGTTGAGGGAATAAATGCTGGAGAATTTGCTGAATTCTATCAGTTTTGAGAGGTGATAAGTGGTGTTTTCGCAGGCGTTGATGCTCGCTATTTTCTGTGTGTCATATTACTTCATATTGAGTGG
>LDZR01000659.1_pt1 | contig 16467 bp, 12 predicted proteins | sample 615371 | NCBI WGS metagenome assembly LDZR01 (sample SAMN03408294, study PRJNA278302) | terrestrial metagenome | isolation source: oil reservoir sample K2 | place: USA: Alaska, North Slope, Kuparuk formation | collected 2013
AAGTACATGAATCCTGTGGCCATCCTGTAGAGCTTGACAGAGTCATGGGTTCAGAGCTGAGTTTTGCTGGCGGGAGTTTTCTGAGCCTTGAGAAATTGAATAAACTGAGGTATGGTAGTGATTATGTCACAATTACTGCTGATGCAACTATTCCAGGCGGGCTTGGTAGTTTCGGTTATGATGATGAGGGTGTTGAAGCACAGAAATCATATATAGTGAAAAATGGGCTTTTTGTTGGTTATTTGATGGATAGACAAACTGCGGCAGAGATAGGATTGAGATCTAACGGTGCAGCAAGAGCTGATAGCTGGTCTCATTTACCTATAATAAGGATGACAAATATAAATCTGATGCCAGGAAAATACACGCTGGAAGAACTCATTTCCGGTATTGATTATGGATTTCTGCTGGATACAAACAAAAGCTGGTCGATAGATGATCTGAGATTGAATTTTCAATTTGCTACAGAAATTGCCTATGAAATAAAATCGGGTAAGCTTACCGGGAGAATTTTCAAAAATCCGGTATATTACGATATAACGCCGCAGTTCTGGAATAAATGCGACGGAGTGGCCAGCGAAGATTTTTGGCACGTTTGGGGTGTACCAAATTGTGGTAAAGGTCAACCAATGCAGGTTATGCATGTTGGCCACGGAACATCGCCTGCAAGATTTAGAAAAATAAAGGTAGGTGTTCGAAAATGAGAGGAGAAAATTTTTACAGAAATTTCTTTAGATTGATGAACGAACATTTTGTCGATATTAAATTTCTGGCTGTCATTTCGAATGTCGAGTCAGCTCTGACCAGATTTGCAAACAGTAGAATCCATCAGAATGTTTTTGAAAGAAAGAATAATGTGAGCGTCCTTGCCACAAAAGATAATAAAGTTGCGATTGCCACAAGCAACGATTTAACCACATCAGGCTTGAGATCTATCAAAGAAAAACTTCAAGGAATGCTTGAAAGTTCAACGCCTCTGGATTATCAATTTAAGCTTCCGGAGCCAACGATAGGTTATCCATTAGACAATGTTACAGAAGATGCAAAAAACTTTTCTCCCGAAATGCGGGCTTCTATCTTTGATAAAATTCTTCATGCTTGCGGTGAAGATATTCAAGCTTTTGGCTATGTGAGTGACAATGTAACGGAAAATTCGGTCATATCTTCGAATGGGATGTTTATCTATCATGCTTACTCAAGTTTTAGTTTTAATTTTGTAGCTGTAAAAGATTCTGCTAGTGGATACGTTTCTTCTTCGGCAAAAAATATTGCCGATCTCGATGTTGAAAAAAAGGCTCAGAGAGCGGTTGAGTTTGCAAAGATGTCTGGTGAATCCATTGAGATTGAACCAGGGCTTTATACGGTTATACTTGGCCCTGAAGCGGTGGCTGATCTTTTCTTTTATTTCTCCTATGTGTGCACAAATGGGTATATGCACGAACTTAAAATGAGTCCATCAACAAGATTTCTGGGGCAGAAGATTGGTCCAGATGATTTGAATGTTTACGATGATCCTTTTCATCCTGTACAAATACCATTTGCGTATGATCTGTGTGGCAAAAAGAGAGAAAAGACACCTGTTATTGAAAATGGTATTTTCAAGAATGTGTTTTATTCACATGGAGCTGCTCTGAGATTCGGCAAAAGCCCTACAGGGCACACAATTTCACTTGAAGATATGGATTTTGCCATGCCAGTTAATCTTGTTGTTGAGGGTGGTAACAGTTCGCTGGAAGATATGATTGCGCAAACGAAAGAAGGAATATACATAAACAGATTCCATTATATGAACGTTGTGGATCCGTATGAAGCCATGTTCACTGGAATGACAAGAGATGGGACATTCCTCATAGAAAATGGGCAGCTTACCAGGGCTGTTAAAAACATGAGATTTAACGTCAAATTCTTTGAGTTTACTCAAAACATTGAGGCAATATCAAAGCAAATAGAATCAACAAGCGGGGAGTATTTCCCGGCAGTTGCTCCTTTCATGAAAGTAAGAAATTTCAACTTTACTTCCAAAACGGCTTAAAACAATAGGGCGACCTCTGTCGCCCTTATTTGTCCTCCCATTCGCGGAACTGGTTTGTTATCGGTAATCGCCGGTCTTTTCCAAAAGCTCTGTAAGTTATTTTTGGTCCGGGTGCTAATTGCCTTCGTTTGTATTCACTGCTGTCGACCATCCAGGCTACCTTTCTCACAGTCGTCTCGTCATATCCTGCTGGTACAATTTCCGAAACACTTCGATCGTCTTCAACATACGCTTTTAAGATTGAATCAAGCAGCGGATATGGTGGCAATTTGTCCTGATCCACCTGCCCAAATCTGAGTTCAGCGCTTGGCGGTTTTTCAAAAACTCTTTGCGGAATAATTTCTTTCTGGGCTTTCTGATTAACATATTCAGATAACTCGTAAACAAGAGTTTTATAAACATCTTTTAAAACCGCAAAACCCCCTGCTGTATCTCCATAGAGCGTGCAGTAGCCTGTGCTGCTTTCACTTTTGTTACCAGTTGTCAATACAAGCCATCCAAATTTGTTGGATAATGCCATCAATATTACACCTCGAATGCGAGCTTGTATATTCTCTTCGGCCACATCGAAAGGTAAATCACCGAAAACTGGCTTCAAGGATTTCAGGAAAGTTTCGTAAATTTCATTTATGGGTATAACAAGATAGCGTATGTTAAGGTTTTTTGCAAGAAGCTCGGCATCCTCGAGGCTGTGTGTGGATGAATATGGACCCGGCATAGAAACGCCTGTAACATGATCTGGCCCCAGGGCATCAACAGCTATACAACAAGTTAGAGCGCTGTCAATGCCTCCGCTTAAACCAATCACAACATTTTTTATGCCATTTTTTTTGAGATAGTCTCTGGTTCCAAGGACCAGAGCGTGATAAACTTCAGCAACTCTTGGTAAGGGATTCTCGATGCGGCTTTTGATATCAGGTTTATTTTCAATCGGTTCAAATGGTATATTTACTATGTTGAGTTTGGCAATTTCTTGAGACCAAACGCGCTTGTCCTGTCTCCTTCTTGGATCATGGAGCCTTGATCTTTCGATACCAACCAGATCGATATCACCGATTAAGAAATCTTCCTCAAATTGCTTTGCCCTTGATATGATTTCTCCCTGTTCATTTACTATTAAGCTTGCTCCATCGAAAATAAGTTCATCCTGTCCACCAACAAGGTTGACATATGCGATAGCAGCAAGGTTATCATTGGCACGCACAGCAAGCATTCTTTCTTTCCAAGAAAGTTTTCCAGAATGATATGGTGAAGATGAAATATTCAACAACAGATGAGCATCACCAAGCAGGGCCTCTATTCGAGCTGGTCCACCCGGATACCATATATCTTCGCAGATGGTCACGCCGATGCGAGCATTGCAAAAAGATATCACTAAAGCTTTGTCACCATGTTGAAAATACCGGAATTCGTCGAAAACACCATAATTTGGTAGATAATTTTTTCGATATACTGCAACAATACTACCATTATTAAGCACAGCAGCGGCGTTAAAAATATCGCTGTTTTCATCTACAAAGCCTACGACGGCTATCATGGATTTTGGAACGTACTTTGCTATTTTTTCCAGTGCTTTTTTGTTCTGATCTATGAAATGTCTTTTGAAAAGTAAGTCTTCTGGTGGATAACCTGTTATGACAAGCTCGGGGAAGGCAACAACATCTACTGAAAATTGCTGAGCCAGTTCGAGTTTTTCAAGGATTTTCTCAACATTTCCCTCTATATCACCCACAGTAGAGTTGATCTGAGCCAATCCAACCCTCAAGGTATTCATTATTTCACCTCCGTCTTTATTAAGAGTATATATCAACAACATCTTTTCGTTCAGTACATTATTTCTGGAGTGAAAGATCAATACTTGATTTTTTGGCACTGTGTTTGTATAATGTCATTGTGGAAATTGGCGAGCCAGCGTAGCTCAACCGGCAGAGCGGCGCATTCGTAATGCGTAGGTTGGGGGTTCGAGTCCCTTCGCTGGCTCCAGATATCTGGATTTAGAAGGTGCTGTCGTGCCTCTCGATGAATTTGAATTTAGTGTGTTGAAGACCATTCAGACTCATCATCTGATCTTTCCCGGCCACAAAGTATTGGTTGCCCTCTCTGGCGGAATGGATTCGATGAGCCTCCTGAACATCTTACTGAAACTTCGACAAAAGCTCAACTGCGAAATATTCGCAGCTCATTTGAACCATATGATAAGAGAAAACGCTATCAGAGATGAGCAATTTGTTTATTCTTATTGTAAAAAAGCAGGAGTTAAAATCTTTGTTGAACGCTTTGATGTGCCAAAATTTTGTGCAGATAGGAAAATAGGAATCGAAGAGGGGGCAAGAGCTGCGAGATATACGTTCTTAAACAGGATTGCCCATGAAAATGGGATAGATTTGATTGCGCTGGCGCATAATTTGAATGATCTGGTTGAAACTATTCTCTACAGAATTGTTCGAGGTACGGGCCTGTCTGGAATTGTGTGTATGAAACTTAAAGATGAAAACAAAATAAGACCACTTTTATACTTTAAAAGGGAACAAATAGAGGCATACATAAAGAGAAACAATATTCCATATGTGCAAGATGAAACCAATTTTAACCTCAAATACAGTAGAAATTATATAAGACACCGCATTGTTCCAGCTTTAAAGTTGCTTAACAGCGATCTTGAAAATGCATTTTCACAGGTGCATTTTTCTGGTATGATGCTCGAAAATCATGTGAAAAGGCTTATCAAAAAGTATTCTGAGAGAATATTCAGATGTGGAAAGCGAATAATTTTCGACTCAAAAGATATGGATGAATTCGAGATAATTGAACTGGTGAAATATTGTGCTGGTCAAATGAATGTTGATTTGAACTACAGGCAAATACAGCTTGTAGTTTCCAAGCTTAATGAAAATTCGTGGAGTATTGATTTATCTGAAGATATAGCGATTAAAAAAGGTTTCGATTTTTTCAGCATTGAAAAAAAGTGCAAATTTATGAATATCTTGAAAGTAGGCAAACCAGGTGTTTACAAATTCAATGACTGGACTTTTGAGCTTTCCAGTGAGGTAAAATCAAATGAGTATGTTTTTATTCATGATCAAGGAGGTGTCTGTATCAGGAAAAGAAAAGCTGGTGAAAAAATAGCAGGTGTAAAAATGAAAGATATGATGATTGATTCGAAAATCCCTGCATTTTTGAGAGATGAAATGCCAGTTGTGTGTACTATAGATCGAATAATCTGGGTTCCATATGTATACGTAGACAGATGCTTCAAAGAAAGGAAAGAAGATTCTCTTGTTTTAAATTTGCTGCAAAATCCATACAGTTGTATACTTGAATTGAGAAAGGACGAAAGGAGGAAAATGGTTTGAATGGAAATCGACCAAATTATATATCTTTGATATTTGCTGCACTTGTTATCCTGTCATTATTTTGGCTGGTTCGATCTTTTTATTTTGACACATCAGCACCTTCAAAGATGAGCTTCAGCGATTTTATTCAGATGGCTTATGAAGAACCAACCAGAATAGCAGAAGTTGTTGTGAGAGACGATGGAATACTCAGAGTAACGACAAAAAGAGGAGAATATTATGAAATATACGCACCGTGGTTTATGCAGGATTCAGAAACCATAAAAGTTCTCAGTGAAAAGGGTGTGAGAGTAACTGGTGAAAAGGGTGTGAGCAGTTCTTTCTGGGTGAATGTTATAGGAAATGTCATATTCATAGGTTTTCTTCTGTTTATGTTCTTCTTCATGATGAGAACTATTTCGGGCAGAAACAATCAGGCTTTCACCTTCACGAAAAGCAGGGCTCAGATGAACAGACCTGGTCAGGCACGTGTAACTTTCAAAGATGTAGCCGGGGTAGATGAAGCGGTTGAGGAATTGAAGGAAACAGTTTTGTTTCTGAAAGATCCGGGTAGATTTTCAAAAATTGGCGCCCGAATGCCCAAGGGAATTTTGCTTGTTGGGCCTCCTGGTACCGGAAAAACTCTGCTTGCAAGGGCAGTTGCCGGTGAAGCAAATGTACCGTTTTTTCACATAAGTGGTTCTGATTTTGTCGAATTATTCGTCGGTGTTGGCGCTGCACGCGTGAGGGATCTGTTCAACCAGGCAAAAGCAAATGCTCCCTGCATAGTTTTTATAGACGAAATAGATGCAGTTGGTAGACACAGGGGCGCTGGACTTGGCGGAGGACATGATGAGAGGGAACAAACTCTTAACCAGCTTTTAGTTGAAATGGATGGCTTTGATGTTCGGCAGGGTATAGTAGTTATGGCTGCGACAAACAGACCGGATATACTCGATCCGGCTTTGCTCAGACCTGGGAGATTCGATAAGAAAGTTGTGCTTGATACTCCGGATGTCAGAGGAAGAGAAGAGATTCTGAAAATTCACGCGAGAAATAAACCTATTGCTGAAGATGTGGATATAAGAGTTCTTGCACAGAGAACAACAGGTTTTGTGGGAGCAGATCTTGAGAATCTGGTTAACGAAGCAGCTTTGCTCGCAGCAAGAAATGGAAGAGATAAAATAAAGATGGAGGATTTTGAAGAGGCAATAGATAGAGTTATCGCTGGTCCAGCGAGAAAATCTCGGGTTATAAGTCCCAGAGAAAAAAGGATAGTTGCTTACCACGAAGTTGGTCATGCAATTGTTTCGAGCTTGTTGCCGAATGCTGATCCAGTCCATAGAATATCTATCATTCCTAGGGGTTATCGTGCTCTGGGTTATACACTTCAATTACCGGCTGAAGATCGATATCTTGTTACTAAGCAGGAGTTGCTTGATCAGATAACAGGTTTACTTGGTGGCCGAGCTGCGGAGGAATTGATCTTTCAAGAGGTCACAACTGGAGCAGCTTCAGATATTGAAAGAGCGACAGAACTCGCAAGAAGAATGGTTTGCCAATTTGGCATGAGTGATAAACTTGGTCCGCTTTCATGGGGAAAGACCGAACAGGAAATATTTCTTGGAAAAGAACTGACAAGGATGCGCAATTATAGTGAAGAAGTTGCAAGTGAGATAGATGAGGAAGTTAGAAAAATTGTTACGGAAAGCTACGATAGAGCCAAGGAGATACTCACAAAATATCATAAACAACTTGATGAGCTGGTAGAGCTCTTACTTGAAAGAGAAGTGCTTGAAGGTGAAGAATTGAGAAAAATCCTCAAAACTGAACTTGGCGAGGAGATGGTGAACCATGACAAACTTAGAGCTGCTGCGGGGTCAGAGCAAGACAGTTGAAAGAGTTGTTGACGAATCCTGCCTGTGGAATGAAGATCAGGAGATGGCAATGTTTTCTTATGCCAGTACTTCTGGACTTAGTGCTTTAGTGTTTCATGTTGCTTATGAAATGATTCAACCATTTCTCGATGAAAACGAGGTGTCTGTTGTTATAGCTGCAGATGTAAGACATATTTCACCAGTTCACGTCTCAGAACGACTTGCAGTTGGCGTGAAAGTGATTGACATACAGGATAACAGAATAAAGATGCGGGGAGTTATTATGAAAGGTGAATCAAAGGTCCTGGAAATGGAGTTTGTCAGAGCAGTTGTGTCAAGAAACTACCTCAGGAGGATTTCTATTGAGAAGACCACGTGATAGTAAATCTTTTCGCGAGTTTGACATTGTCAGAAAGTTTAAACTGAGTGAAAAGAATGTTGAAAAAATTGATTTGAAGGGCGACCTGAGGGTTGCCCTAATTTTTCCAAATTCGTATAATGTCCTGTCTTCAAGTCTCGGATTTAACATAGTTTGGAAACTGTTCAATAAAATTGAAAATGTTAGATGTGAAAGATTCTTTTATCATGATGATTTCGTTAAATTCTATTCTATAGATTCTCTGACACCACTCGACGAGTTTCCAATATGGGCTTTTGCGGTGAACTTTGAAAACGATTTGTTGAATATTATTTCAATCCTTAAAAAGAAATCTGTTCCAATACGAAATATAGATAGAAGACCATTTGACCCTCTGGTAGTTTTTGGTGGCGCTTTGACATATACGAAACTCCCTGTGTTTGATATTATTGCAGATGTGATTCTTCACGGTGATTTTGAACCAATGGTTGAAAATTTGGACTCAGTTCTCGAATATATTTCACGCGAAAAATTGGTTGAGAAAATGGCTGAGCTTCATTTTGCATCTGTGCCTGTTTTAAGAAAAAAGGAGTCAGAAATCTCAAAAATAAGCGATTTGAATCTTACCATTCCAGCCAGTCCGATTATTTTCTCGCACGGAGAATTCAAAAATAGATTGCTCATCGAAATAGAACGTGGATGTGTATGGAATTGTAATTTTTGCATGATGGGCGCTTTGAGAAAGCCGGCAAGGTTTCTTAATATAGAAACTTTAAAGAGGCTAATCATGCATACAGAAACCTGTTCTGTCGGATTGATTGCATCAAATGTGACAGATTACCCGTGGCTCGAAGAAATGTTATCTTGGCTCGAAAAAAATAGTATAAAAGTGTCTGTTTCTTCTCTAAGGCTTGACAGATTGAGTAAGCGATTCGTCAGTTTCTTGAAGCGCAGTCAACATGCTTTCACGATTGCTCCGGAATCTGCAAGTGAAAAGATAAGGAAAATTCTTGGAAAGAACTTCACTGACCAGCAGATAGAAAGCGCATTAGTAGTAGCTTCCGAGGCTGGTTTCAGAGAAGTTAAAATGTATTTCATGTATGGATTTGACGAGGAAGAAGAGTCTGATTTGAAGAAAATCGGATGGTTCGTCAGGAAAGCAAAGCGCATGGGCTACAGAGTAAAAATCTCTGCAAATCCATTTATCCCAAAGCGTGGAACATTTATGCAGAACAGAAAAATGCAGGATTTGAGAGTTCTAAAAGAGAAAGAGAAAATAATAAAAAATACTGTTCAACATGATGCCTCTGTTGTTTTTGAAAACATTGATCTTTCTTTTATTCAGTATACAATAAACAGTGCTGAAGGAGATATGTTGCATGAATTGATCCAGAACTTTGAAAACGGCGAAAAATTGAAATTCATAGTGCAAAAGCTGGCGTTCAAATAATATTTGCTTACAATTTTGAATTGATATCAAAAAATTTCACTGACAAAGATTTTCACAGCTTTACCATCCACCTAAGGAGGTGGAGGTTTCCTGTTTCACTGGCCAGGCTTGCTACCAGGGCTGTATTCCCGGTTGTAGAGGTCCAATCTCTACAGGCGTGAATGGGCTATTCCTGCCCTGCTCTTATCTATTGTATACCGAACCAGATATTTATCAACCGCTATTCATCCTCACAGAAGATGGAGATGAACTGCAGAATCTTTGTTGAAATTTTTCAGAACATATATTGAATTAATAGCTTCCCAGTAAAAAATGAGACTTGACGGCGAGTAGCAAATCGATATCTCTTTCGATTTTGCGGGTTTCTATATTTTTAAAATGATCAGCAAAATTTTGATAGAAGTAATCCATACTGAACATGCCTCCATGTACATAAAGCTTTTTGGAATTCACTTTTGAGATTATGTGGAAGGTCCTTTTGGCGAGGACCTCTATTTCTTCTTCTATGATTTTTTTTGATAGCGGAGTTAGCTTCATGTGCTTTGTGAAAGAGGCTATTTTTTGCTTGAAATCATTGTATCTTTGAAGCTCCACAAGATCTTCTATTTTTTTTGCTCCGTAGAAACTCAATAGTTGATCAAAAATTGGATCGTAATCTATGAGCTCGTCTCTGTAATTCAACGCCTGTCTAATCAACTTGCAAACTATACTGAATCCTCCTCCTTCGTCATCAAACAAATGTCCCCATCCTCCTGCCCTGAAGATATTTTTACTGCTGTCTATTCCCATGACAATTGATCCTGTACCAGCTATGACTACGGTTACAGGCTTCCCTTCGTAACATGCCCAGAGGGCTGCTTCAGCATCTGTGAAGATCCTTATTTTAGCATTGGGAAAGCATTTATTCAAAACCGCAAGCAGGATTTTTTTTCTTTCCTCACTTCCAGCGCCAGAAAATGCTGCCCTTATCTCGTCAACCTCTCCTGACCAGCCTGCAACTTCTGCTATAGTTTCCTCAAGTTGCCTTTCTGAAATTGCAGAGAGGTTCGTTCCTTTACTGAAAGTAGCTCTTTGAAGAACCTCTCCATTTCTCACGAGGGTCACCTTTAAAGTTGTTCCTCCGCCTTCGATCGAAAGTATTTTCATGTTATCTCCTCCATTTGATTATTTCTTTCTTCTGTGATATTATACCTTCTGGGAAAATTAGTATTATTATCAATACATTATTTCTGGGAGGTGTTCCTCATGAAAAGGGTCTTCATTTTTCTGTTATTGTTATGTGCTGTTCTTCTAATGGCTACCGAGTACTTTGTCGAAGATGCGGTTCTCACACCAGATTCAAATCCAGAAATTGGAGGCACCTTGAGGCTTGCTTTATCATCCACACCTGAATCTTTTTTGCTTTATGGAACACTTGATTCTGCTGCATATACGGTAGTTATGGGACCAATGTTTTCTACGCTTGTAGAAATGCATCCTGTGACGAACGAGATCAGACCTGCTCTGGCAAAATCCTGGACTGTGTCAGAAGATGGCAGGGAGGTTACATTCAAAATCAGAGAGGCTTACTGGTCTGATGGCACAGCAATCACGTCAGATGATGTAATATTCACCTTTGAGTATTTCGTGATGAATAGCTACGCACGCGGAAACTCTGTTGCCAGATTCACCATACCTGATGAAAAAGGTGAGAACAAACCTATAATCTGGCAAAAGATTGATGATAAGACCGTGAAAGCGATTTTACCTTCCTCCTATGGTCCATTTTTCACAGTGTTGTCGCATGTGTATATTTATCCGAAGCATAAACTTGAACCTTTGATTGACAAGAACGATCTTGGTTCGGTAAACAAACTGTGGTTGTCCAATACAGATCCAAAAGAGATAGTTGTTAATGGTCCTTATAAGCTCTCGCAGGTTATCACCGACCAAAAAATCGTTTTGGAAAGAAATCCATATTACTGGAAAGTTGACAGATTTGGAAACAGATTGCCATACTTTGACAGGGTTGAATATCTGATTGTAAGAGATGCGGAAGTCAGACTTGCGAAATTCATGGCAGGAGAGATCGATTTTATGGCGATCTCATCGAAAGATTATCCAATGTTGAAACAGCAAGAGCTCACAGGCAAAGCACCGTATAAAGTTTATGCAACTCAACCAAACCAGGCCACTCCAAGCCCTATACACATCTCGTTTAATTTTGATGTAGATGATCCACAGCTCAGAGAACTTTTTAGAACGCTTGAATTTAGAGAAGCCATGGAATATGCTCTGAACAGAGAAAGAATTATAGATGAAGTTTTCGCTGGACTTGCGATACCAGATGCGGGATTGATGCTTCCTTCAAACAAAGCTTTTTATAATCCAAAAATCGAGGAACTTCTCAGACCTTATGATTTGAAAAAGGCCAACGAGTTGCTTGACAAAATTGGTTTGAATAAGAAAGATAAAGATGGTTATAGACTGTTTTCGAATGGTAAAAGAGTAGAATTTAACCTGCTTGTGCAGAGTTCTCCACAAGAGTATCAGGATGTTGCAGTTATATTTGCTCAGGATCTCGAAAAAATCGGAATAAAGGTGAATTTACAGATACTGGATTCTTCTCTGGTTGGACAAATGTTCGGTGCTGGCAATTTCCAAGCTGGTGTCAGGGCATTTGGTAACCAGCCAGATCCGCAGCTAAGAAAAGCGATATGGCAACCAGGAACACAACTCTATTACTGGCACTACTCAACGATGGATAAGACAAAAACACCACCACAGCCTGTTTTCGAGAACATGTTCGATTGGGAAAAGAGAATCTGGGAACTGTTTGAAAAAGGTCAGGTTGAGATGGATCCAGCAAAAAGAAAAGTGTATTACGACGAATGGCAGGAACTTTATCATGTATATCTTCCTGTAATATTCGTTTGCAAGGGTATGAACATATGGGGTATAAACAACACCCTTGGAAATGCAGGCCTTACAGATGAGGGAATGATAGTGTTCACTGTCTGGACTGCATACAGGAAATAAGATAGCTTCCCCCGGCCCGGGGGAAGCTTTTTTGGAGGACTTGTCATGTGGTCATTCATTCTCAGGAGAGTATTGATAATGATTCCAATGATGTTTTTAATATCTATTGTGTGTTTTGTTGTGACGGAATTGCAACCTGGGGATTTTCTATCTCAGTATCTTGAAAATCCGAGGATATCACCTGAACAGATAGAGTCTCTGCGAAAAGAACTTGGACTTGATAAACCTGCATATGAAAGATATTTTATGTGGATAAAAAATATTGTGTTGAAAGGTGATTTTGGTTATTCTTTTTCTTATCAAAGACCTGTTGTTGAGTTAATATGGGAAAGACTTGGATGGACAGTTGCAATAGCCTTGTTTACCATAGTTTTTCAATGGTTGATAGCAATTCCAATGGGGATCTATTCTGCATTTCATCCCTACACTGCTGGCGATTATACCTTAACCGTTGTGGGTTTCATAGGTCTTTCTATACCTGAGTTTTTCATGGCGCTTGTTTTAATGTACCTGATACTCAAAGTAGGCGGCACAGCAGTTGGCGGGCTTTTTTCCCCACAATTTATAGGTGCTCCATGGAGCTGGGAAAAATTTGTGGATTTACTCAACCACATCTGGCTTCCAGTAATCGTCGTGGGGGTCAGTGGGCTTGCTGGTTTGATGAGAATAATGAGAGGAAACATGCTTGACATAATGGGATCACCCTTTGTCACATCGCTGAGGGCAAGGGGATTAAGTGAGAAAGCTGTGAAAAGGCATATTATCAAAAATGCGCTGAACCCACTTGTCAGTATCGCTGGCATGGAATTGCCTAATATATTCAGTGGCACAATAATTGCTTCTATTGTTTTGAACCTGCCTACGATTGGTCCATTTTTTTACAACGCGCTGTTAAATCACGATCAGTACCTCGTTATGACATTTTTGATGTTTATAGCACTGATAACCCAAATTGGAAATCTATTAGCGGATATTGCCCTTGCAGTACTTGACCCGCGTATCAGGGTTAGTTGAGGTGAAAACTGCATGACAACGTGGAAAAGAGTACTTTCTCAATTTAAAAAACATAAACTCGGCGTGATAGGTTTCTGGATTTTGATTGTGATGTATTTGCTTGTTATATTTGCTGATTTCATTTCCCCCTACAATTACAAAGAAACACACAGTAGATTCACAAACGCTCCTGTAACAAGGATACGAATAATCCACAATGGAGAGTTAAGATTACCATTCATCTACGGCTTGAAAAAAACAAGAGATCCTGTAACTTTTATGGTTAGATATGAAGAGGATAAAACAAAGATTTATCCGATAAAATTCTTCGTCCGTGGTGAAAAATACAGATTTTGGGGGCTATTTGAAACAGATATTCATCTTTTTGGCATTCAAGCAAGTTCATCTGAAGCGATGCTCTTGCTCTTCGGTGCTGATAGATTTGGTAGGGATCTTTTTTCAAGAGTTTTGATGGGGGGGAGAGTATCGCTCACTGTTGGCCTTGTTGGAACACTTATAAGTGTTGTAATCGGGGCTATTATGGGTGCCATATCTGGCTACTATGGTGGATGGATAGATGTTCTGATACAGAGATTTATAGAATTACTCAGATCTTTTCCAAGGATACCTCTCTGGCTTGCACTTGCAGTAATTCTTCCTCCAAGCTGGCCGAGTACGTGGGTGTATTTTGGTATAGTAGTGGTTCTGTCCCTCATCGGGTGGATGGGAGTTGCAAGAGTGGTAAGAGGGATGGTGCTTAGTTTGAGAGAAAAAGAGTTTGTTTTGGCAGCCAAGGTTGCAGGGGTATCCGATTTCAAAATTATAACAAGACATCTTATTCCAAACATAATGAGTTACCTCATAGTTGTTTCAACCCTTTCCATACCTGGAATGATTCTCGGTGAAAGTGCGATAAGTTTTCTTGGGCTTGGTATAAAAGAGCCAATGACAAGCTGGGGGCTCTTGCTAAAGCAGGCTCAATCCCTTTCAACTTTATCGACAAGCCCGTGGCTTTTAATACCGGGTATTTTTATAATGATTTCTGTTCTTGCCTTCAATTTTGTTGGAGATGCGCTCAGAGATGCACTTGATCCATACAGGGTGGTTGAAAAAATATGAAGAAAATTCTGCAGATTGAAAATTTAAAGACGTATTTCAGAACACCTGATGGAATCGTGAAAGCCGTGGATGGAATCTCATTTCACTTAAATGAGGCAGAAGTACTTGCTTTGGTTGGAGAATCCGGTTGTGGAAAATCTGTCACAGTTATGACCATACTTGGCCTTATTAAATGCCCACCTGCAATCGTGCAGGGAAGTATCAGATATGGTGAAATAGATTTGTTGAAACTTTCTAACGAAGAATACAGAAAAATCAGAGGAAAAAAGATTTCGATGATTTTTCAGGAACCCATGTCTTCTTTCGATCCTCTTTACACAGTTGGAAAACAAATGATGGAAGTTGCCATGGCACATCTTAATTGCAATCCAGATCAAGCCAGACAACTTTGTATAGATATGCTCAAAAAAGTACAGATACCCCTCGCAGAAAAAAGATTCGATGAGTATCCACACGAGATGAGCGGAGGGATGCTCCAGAGAATAATGATAGCCATGGCATTGTTGACAAATCCAGACGTATTGATAGCAGATGAGCCAACTACGGCTCTGGACGTCACTATTCAGGCCCAGGTGCTAAACCTTTTTAGGGACCTTCAAAGCACTTATAGAACATCTGTAATTTTTATAACCCATGATCTTGGGGTTGTCGCAGAATTGGCAAACAGAGTGCATGTTATGTACGCTGGAAAAATAGTAGAACGTGCGACAGTCGAACAAATTTTTAAAAGTCCAAAACATCCTTACACCAAAGGTTTATTGCGATCCCGTGTTAGAAGAGAGTACAAAGGAAAATTGCTGCCATATGTACCCGGCTACGTCCCAAGTGCTACAAATTTTCCGAAAGGTTGTAGATTTCACCCGAGATGTGAGTATGCGAAAAATGTATGCATAGAGCAGGAACCACCTGAATTTTTCGTTGACGGAACGGGTGTTTCGTGCTGGTTGTATGCAGGGAGCGATGAAAAGTGATCATTTCCTTGAAAAAAGTGAAAAAATATTTTCCAATAAGATCCGGGGTATTTTTGCAAATCAGTGGATGGGTAAGAGCGCTTGAAGAAATAGATCTTGAGATATGTGAAAACGAGACAGTTGGTGTTGTGGGTGAATCTGGCTGCGGGAAAACCACACTTGGTAGAGTTGTTGCAAAGATTCTTCAACCCACTGCCGGTGAGATAAATTTTTCCGGGGTCGATATTTCGAAAAAATTACCAAGACAGATTGAAAAGACTTTCAGGCGGAGTGTTCAGATGATCTTTCAAGATCCATTCAACTCGCTTGATCCAAGAATGACTATTGCAGATGTTGTTAAAGAACCGTTAGAAGCGCATAATGTTTTTTCTTCTAAAAAAGAGCAGGAAGAATACATACGGGAATTGCTTTCAAAGGTTGGGTTGCATGGAGAGTACCTTTCCAGATATCCACACGAGTTTTCGGGTGGCCAACGCCAGAGAATAGCTATAGCACGCGCCATAGCACTCAAGCCAAAGCTAATAATATGCGATGAACCAACCTCGGCGCTTGATATATCTGTCCAGAGTCAGATAATAAATTTGCTTCAACAGTTGAGAGAGGAATATAAAATGTCTTATTTATTCATATCACACAACCTTGATGTGGTATATCACATGAGCGATAGATTGATAGTTATGTACTTAGGGAATGTGGTTGAGTGTGGAGAAGCAAGAGAAGTTTTTGAAAATCCGGTTCATCCTTATACGAAAGCATTGATGGAATCTACACCAAGCTGGGATCCGGAAGAAAAAAGGCTGTCCAGAATAAAACTCTCAGGTGAACCACCAAGTCCTGTTAATCCACCTGAAGGATGTCCATTTTCTACAAGATGCCCGGTTAAAATTGAGCGATGTGAGAAAGAAAAACCAGTATTACTCGGGAATAATCAACACAAAGTTGCATGTTTTATAGGTGAGGTGTGAAAAAATGGGTGAATTACAGCGCGTTTTTCGAAATGTTGATAGAATCGTTGAATCTGGTTTGAACAAAATTTACCCCGGATGTGTTGTGCTGATAGCAAGACCAGGCGAAATACTTTATAAGAATGCATATGGGACACTGGATTTTGAAAGAAAAACGAAAATTGATACGATCTATGATCTTGCGAGTGTGACAAAAGTTGTTGCAACTACAACAGCTGTTATGAAACTTTTCGCTGATGGATTCCTTCATTTGAGTGATACAGCCGGAAGGTTTTTGAATGTTGAAAAGCCAAAGGGAGATATAACAATTTTTCAATTTTTGACACACACATCTGGCATGCAGCCATACTCC
>LDZR01000660.1_pt1 | contig 16444 bp, 12 predicted proteins | sample 615371 | NCBI WGS metagenome assembly LDZR01 (sample SAMN03408294, study PRJNA278302) | terrestrial metagenome | isolation source: oil reservoir sample K2 | place: USA: Alaska, North Slope, Kuparuk formation | collected 2013
CTATAAACGCTGACCTTTACCTGATTTTTCTCTATCGTCGCGCCTGTAACAACGGGTTGCTCAAGCCATTCCGGAAGTTTTCCCATCACCCACGTTCCCTCCTCATTTGAAAACGAAGAAGCGCAATAAATTGGTACGCTGTATTTTTTTGCTATCTCAACACTTCGAGAATGTAGAACCCTGGCACCAAGTGCGGAGAATTCCAACATTTCATCGTATGTAATATAAGACAGTTTTTTTGCCTGGGGAAAGATCCTGGGATCTGTTGTATATATGCCAGCGACGTCGCTGTATATTTCGCAGATTGTTCCAAGTTTTGCGGCAATAGCAACAGCAGAAGTATCTGATCCTCCTCTTCCAAGAGTTGTCAGTTCATCGTTTTCGTTTATTCCCTGAAACCCTGTAACAAGTAAAACATCGTTATGAAAAGCCAGCGATCTTAATTTTCGGTCATCTATATCTTTTATCCTTGCCGAATTAAAATCGCTGGTTGTCAGAATCCGAGCCTGAAACGCATTCAAAGATACAGCTTTCATACCTATTCTGTCAAGGTATATGGATAGCAAAGCAGCGGATATTTGTTCGCCACTGGATAACAACATATCCAGTTCTCTTGGATTGGGTTTTTCAGACAGCCTTCTTGCAAGAAAAACCAATTTGTCTGTTGTTTTTCCCATTGCAGAGACAACAACGATTAACTTTTTCCCATTTTTTACTGTTTTCACTATTTTCTCGGTAATTTTTTTGATTCTTTCTATGCTGGCAAGCGATGAGCCACCATATTTTTGTACAACAAGTTTCAGAAAAATCACCTCTTTTTGGATAAAACATCACGAAATGTGTAGAACGAAGCTTTAGTACTGATAGCAAATTCAGCTGCTTTCAACGCACCGAGTGCAAAGATTTTTCTTGACATTGCCCTGTGAGATAATTCGATTACCTCGCCTTCATTTGCAAATAAAATTTTGTGATCGCCGAATATTCCTCCGGCGCGGATTGAGTGAATGGGGACATTTCCGAGGCTTTCACTCAAAAATAGAGCTGTGCCGGAAGGAGCGTCTTTCTTTTTCCTATGATGAAACTCAATGATTTCGATATCCCATTCAGAAAACTCCAGTTTGAAACTTTCCAGGATATTCTTTATCACGTTTATTCCCACAGAAAAATTACTTGAATATACAACCGGAACCAGAGCAGACAATTCATTGAGCATCGATATGTCTTGTTCTTTCAAATTGGTTGTTCCAATAACTGCAGGGCATAGAAATTTTTTCGATAACTCCACGGTTTCTTTCAAAGCTTCTGGTGAAGAGAAGTCTAATATGATATCTGGTTTTTCTTGTACTTCTCTATGTGTTCTGTCAAATTTTGCCACTAATTGGTGGCAGTACTCGCTAAAAACCTCGATAATTTCCTTTCCCATTTTTCCTGAAAATCCAACGAGTCCATATTTCATCAGCACCATCCTTTCTTTGCCAGTAGATCTCTTAATGTTTCTATTGTGGATCTCGACGCACCGGTCATAGGTAACCTCAATTCATTTTTTATTTTTCCCATCAACCATAGAGCAGCTTTAATAGGTACGGGGTTGGTTTCTATAAATAAAGTTTTCATTAATTCAAGGTTTTCAAAGTGTGTTTTTCTTGCTAATTCGTAATTTTTGTCCAGCATTGCTCCAGTCAATCGAACCATGTTTTCCGGTGATATGTTCGAGAAAACCGATATAACACCAGCTGCTCCAACTGACATTAAATGAATAGTTCTATCATCATTTCCTGACCATACATAAAAATCTTTTCTGCTAATGAGCCTTATTATTTCGTCTGCTTGAGAAACGTCTGTATTAGCTTCTTTTATGCCTATTATGTTTTTACAACGATCAGCCAGATATGCTACTGTTTCAGGGTTTATATTTACTCCGGTTCTCGATGGGACATTATAAATTATCAATGGTATATTCAATCTTTCAGATAGGTACTTATAATGCTCAATTAAACCCTTCTGGGTTGGTTTGTTATAATAAGGACTGACAACCAAAACTGCATCAGCACCGTTTTTGCTTGCCAGATGGGACAGATGCAGTGTTTTTTCTGTATCGTTTGTACCTGTTCCGACAATTACCTTAGCCCTGTCAGAACACATCTCCTTAGTTATGCTTGTGAGTTTCTCCCTTTCCTTATCTGTTAAAGTTGCCCCTTCTCCTGTAGTTCCTGCGACAACTATTGCTTGAATTTTCTCCGCAAGCTGCCATTTCACTAAATTTCTGTACGCACTATAATCGATTCTTCCGTTTTTGAACGGCGTGACGATCGCTGTACCAACACCTTTAAACATTTCTTCCCCCTCCTTTTTCAATAAAAAAGCGGGCTACTTCTGGTAGCCCGCTTCTCACACAGTGGTCGTGCTCTAAAAAAGCAAACACAACCACACCGCAAAAAGCGGGCAGTTGTGCTTGGTCTTCTTTATTATGCTGGCATTCACAGAATTCAGAGAATTCATCATTATTATATCCCCCAAGAGTTTTAAGTGATTATATCAAGCAAGTTTGGGATTATTTATTAACATTTCATTACTGAAAGTTTACTTCAATATAGTGATACTTGAAGAAATCTGAGATTTTCTCTGCAAAACAGAATTCGGTTTAAGCTGGTAAAAAAGGTTTCGTTGATCAACAGTATTCTGAGTAATCATATAGTAACTTTTATGTCATTTTTCCATAACGTATTTTTTTATTTTAGTGTTCTAATAATATAGAACAATATATATCTATGGAGGTGGTACAATGCGGGAACTTTTTTCTTTGAAAAGCTTTCAGGTTTTAGTTGTGCTTTCAGTCATGGGGCTGATTGGCTGGTTCGTACCTTTTGCTCCTTTAAAGATCATATTGGTTTTCACAAGCATTATATTTTTGGCGTTTACTCTGAAAACCTTTACGGGAAAGATGGCTGGTTTCATAGTCTTATCTCTTTTGCTTTTTTTCATACCTGCCTCAATCGGATATTATGGTTCGACACATAGCTTTTCATGGTTCAATTTTGAACCTTTCATTAAGGGTTTTCTGAATCAGGTTCCATCAAATAAAATCACAACTGTTTTTCCAGACACGCTTGTTCAAAGTGAATCTGTAATACAGATCAATTTGACAAATGTTGAAGTTCAATTCACTGATTCTGACAGAATAATGGTTCCCGGTGAATTATCGGTTAGGAGTGCACCATCTGGATTGATCATCGAAGGTGGAAGCCATTTAAAGAAATATATTCTGGAGATTGGAAAAGCGGATCTGAAAGATTTGCAGATACGTGCAACAACCGTTTCACTCACTGGAAGTGCAAATTTGAGAAATCTCAGATTGAATTCAACGAGTATTAATATTTCAGGAACAATTGAAGCTCAAGAAATGTTTGCTGACGGGACAGGTATCAATTTGAATGGGAATTTCTCCGGAAAAGATTTAATTTTAAACGGCACAGGGGTGAGTTTATCTGGTTCGTACGAATTTCAAGATATCCTCATCGACTGTACTGGGATTTCACTGCACATGGATTTATCAAACTGCAATCATCTATCTATTGATACAACAGGGATCAACGGGACAATTAATTATTCAGGCGATACAGATCTCTATGTTCAGATAGATGGTACAGGAGGAAAACTGAAACTGGTGAACAAATCAAATGCAGATGTCTTCATAGATAGTTCCGGTGTTAAAGTGGCGAGAGAGTGATAACTGTGCTTAGAAAAATCGACAAACATAGTGGTATACCAGTATATTTGCAGATTGTTAATCAGATAAAGGCTGAGATATTCCTCGGAAATTTGAAGGCGGGTGATCAGATACCTCCTGTAAGAGAGCTTGAGCAAGTCTTTGATGTTAATGTGAACACCGTTTTGAAAGCACTTGATAAGCTTAAGATGGAAGGATTTCTCGTTTCCGAGCATGGTGTTGGTTATTTTGTATCGAAAGATGTATCTATTAGCTCTGAAATCTTACACGAAGTCAAAAAAGCCGTCAGTATATTGAAAAATAGCGGCATAGATATTTATACATCTTTGCTGATTATAGAGGAGGTGTGGAAAAGTGAGGATTTTTGAAGCTTATGTAAAAAAACAACTTGTTGAAAAAATAGGTGCCATGCTCTTTTTTCTTGTAGTAATGTTGTATCCAAATTTTGTGGCCAGGGCTTTTGGCATCTTTTTTATAATACTTTTTGGACTCACATCTGATTTAAGACAGAAAAGGCTTGATCCACTTATGGGTTTGCCTTTCAGCAGACCACAAATTTTCTGGTTTGAGTACAGTTTCTTATTTTTGATCGTCACAGTAACTTTTTTAATCGGATTACCTTTTAGCACTCTCACCATAACCACTTGGATTGAATTTCTCAGATCAGTTACGTTTATGACAGCTTTCTACAGTGTGGTTTTGATGGCAACTTGTTCTGGATTTGATAATTATGGTGCTGCATTTTTGTTTCTTTTGGCGGATTTGATTTTAGCAGGTATAGGGACTACTGAATTTGGCCCACGGCTTAACCCGTATAAATTTATAAGTCCTACACATCAAGGGAATGTATTTATGGCTTTTGCTTTTTCCATTTTTCTGTTGTTTTCCGCCTATATTATTTTCACAAAAAGAGGTGGTGAAAGATGATTAAAATAAGCAATTTAAGAAAACAATTCTCCGGCAATCAGGTCTTGAGTGATGTTTCGTTTTCTATAGATACTGGAAGTATATTTGCACTGATTGGCCCAAATGGTGCTGGTAAAACAACCACGATCAGATGTATTTTGAGGGCTATAGAACCCGATGAAGGAATTATAGAGCTGTTTGGCGAACCATTTCGCTGGGAAATGAAGAAAAGAATAGCAGTTGTTAATGAGGACAGAGCCGTATTTCGAAATTTCACCGCCAGGGATTATGCCCAGATATGGTCCTGTTTGTATCCATCATGGAATGACAGAATCTTTTCAAATTTCATATCGAAGTACAATTTGAATCTTCTACAAAAAGTTGAATCTTATTCCATAGGTATGAAAACACTGTTTTTCGTTGGGCTTTGCGTTTCAAGCCAGGCAGATATATTGATTCTCGATGAACCAACAGAACACCTTGACCCAACGATCAGGCTCGAAATAATGAGTATATTGAAAAAATATGCTGATCTTGGAAAGACCATTTTAATATCTTCTCATGAGATTTATGAAATAGAGGAATACGCTACCCACTTTGGAATAATGAAAGAAGGAAGAATTGTTTATACCGATTCAATCGATACGGCCAAAGAAATCCACAGGGTGGTTGAGAAGGGTGAATCGGTTGGTGATGGAAAAATAATAGGTGTTGTTGGATCAAGTTTACTTATCAAAACCAGCAAAGATGTCGGCAGATTTCCTAAGCTCAACGATATAGTGATTGGATATTTAACTGGCAGAACTGAATCAACAAATTTGTTCAGTTGAGAAGCGGGCAATTGCCCGCTTACTCTCTCAAGAGAATCAGATAGAGCACGAATAATATTGCCAGAAGCCACGTAAACCAGTGTACGTCTCTTCCTTTACCACTGAATAATTTCACTACTGGATAAGTAACAATCCCGAGAGCGATTCCATTGGCAATAGAATAAGTCATAGGCATCATTATGAGAGTAATGAATGCCGGGACAGCCTCTGTAATATCATCCCAGTTGATTTTTTTCAGAGTTTTGATCATCAGAACACCCACAAAGATCAATGCAGGAGCTGTCGCAGCTGATGGAATTGTCATGGCAAGCGGTGAAAAGAATAACATACAAAGCATGAGGATGGCTACTACCACCGATGTTAATCCTGTTCTGCCACCTTCTGCTATTCCAGCACTGCTTTCGATATACGTTGTTACTGTTGATGTTCCGAACATTGCTCCTACAGATGTACCAATTGCGTCAGCGAGATAAGCTCTTGATGCCCTTGGAAGGTCGCCATTTTTCATGAAACCGGCTGATTCAGCGAGTCCAGTGAGAGTCCCAAGAGTATCGAAAAAGTCAACAAAGAAAAAAGTAAAGACAATCATCCAGAAAGTTCCAGTTGCAAGTGACTGAAAATTGAGGTTCATCTTCATGAACGTTGCGGATATATCTGGTACCTTTCCTATTATTCCTTGAAAGCTGGTGATTTTGAAAACAGGTAAAGCTCCTATAAAAGTGCTTGCAAGTATTCCAATGAGTATTGCACCTGGTACTGAGAGCGAAAAAAGTACAGCTATTATGAAGAAACCTATAATCGCAACAATGACATTTGGATCTGCCAGGTTTCCGAGGGCTACAAAAGTCGCTGGGTCACTTGTTACAATTCCCGCACTTTTCAAACCAATGAAAGCGATGAAAAGTCCTATACCAGCTCCTGTTGCAAGTTTAACTGAGGCTGGAATAGCCTTTACCACAAAAGATCTTGCCCCGCTGACGGTTAATAGGATAAAAATTAACCCTTCGACAAAAACAGCAGCTAAAGCAACCTTCCAGTCAACCCCCATCTTTAAGCACACTGTATATGTGAAATATGCGTTGAGTCCCATACCAGGTGCAAGTGCAAACGGGTAATTTGCAATCAGTCCCATAACAAGAGTAGCTGTGACAGAGCCAAGTATGGTTGCAACCATGAAGGCACCGAAAAACTGAGAGTAAAGGTCAGTTCCAGGATTTGCACCGGGGATGACATTGATGAGTATTGATGGATTGACGAAAACAATGTAAGCCATAGTCAGAAATGTTGTTATACCTGCTACGACTTCTTTTCGCACAGAAGTACCATTCTCCTTCAAACGAAAGAGTTTCTCCACTTTTCTCCCTCCCACGAGAAAAATAAAAAACACAACAAATTCTACACATAAACTTTTAATAAGACGGTTTCTAAATGAAACGATTTTCTGAAAACCTTGTTTTAAGTAAACAATTTTTATTGAGAAAAGTTATCAGATCATCAAGTATTTTCAGTGTAAAATTATCTTTGAAAGTAAATTCAAATCCATGATCCCCAAATGGGTGAATTCTCAAAGTAGACTCAGCTTTCTTTTTGCTTTCCATGTGGAATTTTATTGAAGATTTAACAGGCACAACAGTATCCCTCAAGCCATGCGCCAAGAAAACAGGGGGTTGTTTTTCGTTAATCCAATTTGTTGGAGAGTAAAGACGGTATAGATCAATGTGCTTCGAGGGTAATGTTTTGATTGTCATGATAGTTGAAAACCTTGCGAAAATTGATGTAGATTCGTAATCCCATAAATCGAGCAGATCAGTTGGCGGATAAAAGGCTACAATTCCTCTTAGCCATGAAATTTTGCCTTTTTTATATGATTCGTAGCAGGCATAATAAAGAGACAGATGACCCCCTGCAGATAGACCCATCAGAAAAATATTCTCAGGGTCCAGATAGAGATTTTCGGCATTTTCATGAATAAACTCGACAGCTTCTGTATAGTTATCAATGATTTCATCAATTTTTGCAGACAATCTTCTTCTATAATCAATGCTTGCAACCGCAAATCCATGGTGATTAAGAAATTTGTACCAGGATAAATTATTGGGTTGCCTCTTGAAGCCGGTAATCCAGCCGCCACCATGGGCGAAGATGACAACAGGACAAGGTACTTGCCGATCTGGGTAATAAAGATCGAGTTTCAGTGAATCTTTATAAACATAACTGAAAGGTCCCTTTGAGCAATGTTTGTCGATCTTTACTGGCAATCTCCCAAAAATAGATTTCTTTATAACATTAAAATTAGCTATCAAAAACAACAAAAGACCAAGTGCAAAATTAAAAAACGTGGTGAAAAATATGGCAAATAAAAGAATAATTTTCAAAAATCTCACAATTGATGGTTTTAGAGATTTCATTTTCATATTGTGTGTGGATCTATAAATACATCAATCCAGGGTTTGGAAAAAGAAAATCTGACGAAAAAGAAAACACACACCAGAAAAACGATCAAAACAGTGATCTGTGCAGTCATTCTTGGTTTAGCTTGCTCGACGGTTTTTTCAAAGGTTATACCAAAAAACGCTGAAAGAAAGACAACAAAGAATGCCCATATTAATTCAATGGCAACGGATTCAATTTTCCCGAAGATAGCAGGTAAAATATACCATATTGTGAGTATCAACCATGGTATTGAAATGTTAGAGAGTATTCGAGAAAACCAGAAATTCCCCCCTTTGTTTTTCTTTTTGATCAAAAAATATTCGAATGTACTGGTTAAAAAATAAGAAAAAAACCCCATTTTCAGATGTTCAAAGACCGATTCATCCACACCAAAAAATGGTATCAGTGCAGCCCATCCTGTAAGTTCATAACCAAAGTGCAGAAGCGAAAAGACCCCAACGTAAAAAAGTATCTTCCAGGTAAATCCCATGATTATCCCTCCTCAGTAATATTTCTAACATATTTACTGCGGATATTTTTCTCCATGATGAGGGAAAATCATTTAGATTACAAAATTTGTAATTGACTAAAAAGCAGTTTTTGCTGTGTGCTAATTAAAATACTTTTCCAAACCTATTTTGTCTTTGAACAATATGCCTTCTTTAAAAACGGCCGAGATTTTTGAATGATCCATAAGTATTTTTACATTGCTTAAAGGATTGTCCTCGACAATTAGCAGATCTGCCAGCTTTCCCTTATCTATCGACCCGACAAGTTGGCTCAATCCAGCGGCTTCGGCAGCCACTTTTGTTGCAGACAGCAGTGCCTGTTCAGGTTTCATACCAATTTTGTCAACGAGTAAAAGAATTTCCAGAGCATTTTCCCCGTGCTTGAATGCTTTTGTTCCACCGATAAAATCCGTTCCAGCAGCGATCTTCACACCATGTTCGTACGCTTTTTTGATATTTTCAACGTGTATCTTGTAAACTTCTTCACTCTTTCTCAATCCCCACTCTGGAGCGCCTATCTGCTTTCCATGAATTATCAGATGTTCCACAATAGACAGCGTAGGTACAATGATAGCATTTTTCTCTTTAGCCAGCTTACAGCTTTCATCATCAATATATATTGCATGTGCTATGACTTTTACTCCTCCAAGCAGGGCATTCATTATACCGTCTTTTCCCTGCGCATGGGCGTGAACAAATTTTCGCGCATGGTTAGCTTCTTCAACAATTGCTTTGATCTCCTCTACTGTAAACTGTGTGTATTCTGGTCTGTCTCTCTCAGACAGAACACCTCCTGTAGCCATAATTTTTATGAAATCAGCACCACATCTGAGCGCATAACGTGCTGCTTTAATACATTCAGCAACACCATCACATATTAATGAGCCAAAGCCTCCTTTGAACTTCGAAGTTCTTGGATCTACATAGTCGATCGGCAAAAAATGCTCATCACCGTGGCCAAAAGTTTGGGAAAGAGAATGACCTGCAGCAACAATGCGTGGGCCAGCAATTGTTCCTTCCTGAATTGCTTTTTTCAAGTTTATAGCTATGGATCCTCCTGCGTCGACAACGGTTGTAAAACCAGCTTCGATGAGAGATTTCAAATCAGTCACTGTTCGTGCAACAAGTGTTTCATACGGTGTTAGAAGATGCTCTTTAACCATGTCGCCGCTTCTCATACCTGCTAAATGAAGATGAGCATCGATGAGACCTGGCATAAGGTAACGCCCCTGAAGATCAATTTGCGTAAACCCCGATGGTATCTGCGATCTCTTGATTTTCTCCACCGCGAGAATTCGTGCTCCTTCAATGAAAACAGCGCTTTCCACGAATTGTGATAAATTTGAATCGAACACGCGAGCGTTAATTAAAGCATACTTTCTCACTATTTAACCACCCCCATTTGTTTCGTAAACGAACAATATTTTTCATATGATATTACTTCAAAGAAAATTTGTCAACTTTTGCCTGAAACAGTAACAAATTGTGCGGGGTTTTTCGAGAATAAACCTGTACAACAGATGAAAAAACAAAAAACGGTGGAACAAACTTCCACCGTCTCAAAGAGCGGTATAAACTTTTGGCGCCCCCAAGGGGATTCGAACCCCTGCTTCTGGCTTGAAAGGCCAGTGTCCTAGGCCGCTAGACGATGGGGGCACAACACAAGTTATATTACACTATCGGTCAAGTTTGGTCAAGAGGTTTTCAAAAAAGGCGGCAGATGCCGCCTGGTCGGGGCGACTGGACTTGAACCAGCGACCTCTTGCGCCCCATGCAAGCGCGCTAGCCAAACTGCGCCACGCCCCGCGTTGTTTATAATACCACAAACCGCTTTCTTTAGCAAGTGACTCATTAATGGGCAATTTATACTCGAACGAACAGTTATTTCAGAAATCTTCAGTGACGATGTATAATTAATTAAATAAAACTCGAAAGTATTAAAATTGATACTGGAGGAGACGGGAGTGAAATTTTCTTCTATCATTTCTCAAATCAACGAGTCAAAATTTATACTGGTGACAGGTCATATAATGCCTGATGGAGATGACATAAGTAGCGTTACATCACTTGCAGTTGGCCTGGAGAGGTTAGGAAAAACTGTTGTTGGGTCTATTGATTATCCTGTACCATGGTACTACAGAAATTTTTACGGGGTAGAAAAATTGAAAACTTATGAGCAGGCGAGAGACCTTGATCCAGATTTGATAATAGTTGTTGATTGTTCCACCCCAGATAGAGTTGGGAGATTTCAAAATCTCTTGAACGATCGCAAAACTATCGTGATAGATCACCATGCAACAAATACGCTTTTTGGTGGATTGAACTGGGTAGATTCATCTTCTGCCTCGACGGCGCAAATGGTTTATATACTCAACAAAACGCTTGGTGTTCCATACGATGCAGATCTTGCTACGGTAAATTATTTGGGGATTGCAACTGATACCGGCTTTTTCAAATATTCCAATACAGATTCACACGTTTTCAAAATTGCTGCTGAACTTGTTGAATTTGGTGCCAAACCACATTTTGTTTCATCAACGATACTTGAAAACAAGAGTCCTGAACAAATGAAACTTTATTGCAGAATGGTCGACCATATGATTGTGGATGGTCAGCTGGTTTATTCGTGGTTAAGTTATGATGACTATCGGGCAAATAACTGCTCTGATGATGACAGTACCGGTTTTGTTTCTGAACTCAGATCAATAAAAAACGTAGAAGTGGCTATTTTGTTCATAGAGTATCCTGAGGGTCAGGTTCATGTTAGTATGAGATCAAAAAATTGGGTTGATGTGAGCAAAATAGCTTCTAGTCTCGGCGGTGGAGGTCATGCAAGGGCTGCGGGATGCTCTTTCAGAGATGCAAAGTTACATGAAGTTTTAGATGAAGTCGTCGGGTTAGTAAGAGACTTTTTGCAGGGGGGAAATAGGTGAGACTGATCAGGTTTCTCAGAGAAAATTATTCTGGTGACGAGCATTTGATTCTTGATAACGATACCTACAAGCGCGTCAGGGTAATCAAATTAGAGGCAATAGGCAACAAACATCATGAACTGCTGGATATTTTGACATCATTTTCGCGTGTTAAGCATCCAAATGTTCTGGTACCTGAAAGCTATGATTTGAGAGAGATTCCAAGAATATACTTTCCTTATGTAGAAGGGAAGGCAATCGATTTAAGCAGCGAATCTGAGAGACGGAGTTTTGCTCTTTTTTTGATAAATCTTCTTCGAGAACTTCTACATTACAATGTGAAGATACCAGTTCTATCAATTCAGGATTTTCTAAAATCTCAGAATTATTTTATGTTACCGCCATGCTGGGTGAACCAGGATATCTTACCGAAGGCAGAATATACTTTTGTGGCACCTGAATTTGCTGAGAGAGGTAAATTTTCTACGGCTTCAACTGTTTATGTTTTTGGTAAGTTGATAACCTCAATTTGCAATGAGAAAGAGATAGAAGATTTTGTGGCAGATTTTTTGTATGAAGACCCTTTGAAGAGAAAAACACATTTTCCACTTGCGGCACCTTTGCTGAGTGACACGTTTCTTGGTGACAAAATGCTTGGCTTGAAATTTGTGACACTTCGCAGACAAGAAGAAAACACACTGCTCCAGACAATTGAAAATCTTAGATCAAAGAACGGGTTGTATACAATTTTTCTGAGAGGTCCTCAGAGATCTGGAAAGACAACTTTACTGGATTCGATAACAGAAAAATTAAGGTATAAAAATGTTCCCGTGATATGGGCGACGGACCTTCAGAGTTTGATTTCCGGTGTGATTCAGTTAGTTGATGATAAAATACTTGCGCGTTTGGATGAGCAAGACAGGAAAAAAGTTCAATCTCTAATTTTTTCACATGAATTTATGGCCTCAGAGGTCCTCCTGACTCTCGGTAAAATTATGAATAATCTGAGTACTGTATGTATAGCAATCGATGATGTACATGAAGTAGATATTTCGCTCAGAGCAATTGTCGAACAGTTGAGAGGTTATAAATTCAAGGTTACTCATTTCGTATTAATTGCTTCTTCTGAAACCGATCCGTCAGTTGGTTATGATCTGGTTGTGGATATAAAACCGTTTGACCTGCATCGAACTGAAGGTCTTATAAAATCCATGCTAATTGGCTTGGAGATCGATCAACAATTCTGTCAGTGGATCTATACCATATCCCGAGGCTTGCCAGGAAGAATAGTTTCCCTGATGAGAATCCTCCACAGAGCTGGTGCTTTAAAGAATGTTGATGGTAAATTGCAGGTAGCTGAGAGTGTTTTAAAAACGCTGGATTTTAGGGAAATCATAGAATTTTCAACTGAAAATTATATTGATGGAACTGCCAGGTTTTTGGCGATCTGTGGAGAAAAGTTTAAGCCTGGTGAAATTGAGATTCTCTCAAAAGTCGTTTCAATAAAATTAGAGACTATCCAGCAGGATTTATCTTCATTAATAAACGATGGATTTATCTATTGGGAGAGTGGAAAATACAGGTTCATTCTACACGATATATGGTATTCTTTTTATTCTCAGATTCCAGAAGATCTCAGAGGAGAATACCATGAAAAATTCTCACAGTTACTTTCAGAACCAAGCAAAAAGGCGTGGCACTTGAAAATGCTTGGTAAGAATACATCTGCTGTGGTTGTTTACCTGCTTGCAGCCAGAAAAGAGCTTGACACATACAATGACATTTCGGCTGCTTTCGAGCTTTTGGAAGAAGCTGAAAAACTTCTTCAGGGAAGAGAGAGTTATGCATTGAACACTTTGAAATTAAGGGCACTTATGATCAAACAAGATGCCAACGCCCTGGAACGATTTGCACTGACTCTTGAAGGAAAAGATGAATACAATTTTTTGAGGTATCGCGCCCTTGTTGGTTCTTCAAAGGTAAATTTGGCAAAAGATATCGAACAACAGTGTACTGATCCATCCAGAATGCATACTGAATATGCAAAACTTTTTACGATGGTATGTAAGCTAAAACGTATTTTGATATCAGGGGAAAAGGTCTCAGATGAGTTTTTGAAAGAGATAAAGCTTTCAATCATGCATATGCAGGATTTTCGCGCACACAAAAAATTGGTTGCAGAGGCATTGTTGTTAATTTCGCGCTGTGATAGGATTTCTAATTTCAGGTCTTTCGAGCTTCTGAATCAATCACGACAAATTGCACAAACAGAAGGCTTTCTTGATATACTTGCGCTTATACTCAATGAATTTGGAGTCAGACTCGCAGCCAATTCAGAGGCAGTCAGGTATTTTGACGAAGTTGTGGAGATAGCCCATAAAATCAGCTCAGATGGTCTTGCTCTTTTAGGACTCAGTAACTTGATCTGGACAAGTTTATATCGAGGCGAAGCGGGAAGAATGTTCAATGACATATCACGATTGAGGCAAATTGCTTCTATGACAGGAAATCTTCAGTCTGAAGCGTACAGCTATTTTGTTGAGGCAAATTATCATATTTACAACCGTGAACTGGATAAAGCGCTGGAAGATTTAACACGCGAAAAAGCTATTGAAAAATATCTTGGCATTGAAGAAAGAGCTCTACGTGGCATTGTGGCTGCTTATGCTTTGTCAGGAAATGTAGAAGAATCCATCAGGATAATAAGGGAAAATATCGACAATCCAGCTTTGAATAATCAAAGCTTCAAATATTTCAGGGATTTATTTCTTGCGGAAGACGATGAATCTTTTTTGAGAGCATGGCAGAGATTTTTGGGTAAAGATGATCCATACTGGCGAGAAGAAGCCTGTCAGGTGTTTGCTGAAAAACTGGTAAAACTTGATAGAGAGGGTTTTTTAAAGTTTGCAAAGCAACTTGAGATGGGCGCTATCAAAAGTGGTGCATTTCTATCGCTTGCTCAAATCTATGAAGCAATAGCAATTGCTTATCAGACTGTGGGAGAGATCCCGCTTGCAATCAATTATGCTGAAAGGGCTACATCCATATACAGAACGCGAACATTTGAAAATGCTGCCCGATGGCTTGAAGAAAATGTAAAGCTTCCACGGAAGCCAAGAGATCTTTTCCAAATTTTACAGGATTTGAGATCATCTCTTGGAGATTCCGCCAGAAAACTTTTGGATTTGGTTTATTCTCAAATTGAGCAAATCATGCGATTGTCAAACCTTGCTCAATATGCACTGGACACACTCAAAGTAACTAACTCACAAGATGAGATACGCACCACTATGGAATTTATGGTTTCAAGAATCATGAACCTTTTACCCATTTCATCTGCAGGCATAGCTTTGTTCGATCCGCGTGGCAAAGTCGTTGAGCAGGTCATGTTCAATTTACTGAATATTACTCGTGAACCAAAAGTGTCATACGAACCTTTTGAAATATGCGTAAATACGGAAATAGCTGATGGTTATACTATGGCTTTGAAGGTTGCCAATGAGTCACTTTATGTTGATGAATCAAACGGATATGAGCTGTTGAAAACTGTCATGAGTTTTCAAGATGTTGTTGTTTATACTCTGAAAAATGTAATAACTTATCAGAGAAGTATTACCGATCCTCTTACTGGTCTGTACACACGCTGGTATTTTGTTACCAGGCTGTATGAGGAATTTGAGCGGGTGAAAAGATATGGAGGGCATTTGTCGATAATAATGTGTGACATAGACGATTTCAAAAAGATAAATGATACATATGGACATAGAATTGGAGATGAAGTTTTGAAATTCATTTCTTCAGTTCTCAGAAGCAGTACGAGAATAACTGATATTGTTGGAAGATATGGAGGAGAGGAATTTATAATGATATTGCCAAACACTCCGAAATTAAGTGCTGCAAAAGTTGCAGAAAAGGTTTTATATCAGATTATTGAAACCAATCCCTTTGATTTCAGGTTGACTATGAGTTTTGGTGTGTCTGGATATCCAGAAGATAATGTTAATCAGCCCGAAGAACTCATCAATTTTGCTGACAAAGCTACTTATATGTCGAAAGAAAGGGGTAAATCCTGTGTCACAGTTTTCCAGTGATTTTAAAGAAAAGATCATATCGACTCTATCTGACGGAAAAAAGTTAACACTGAAAGAAATATGCAAAACATTGCAAATAAAAGATCGCGTTAAAAAAAAGGAACTACGTAAAGTAATCAAATTGCTTTTAGACGAAGGTGAGATTTTCCGCGATAACAGGGGAAGATATACAAAGATAGGTGAAGATTTTGTCCTCGGTACGATAGAGTTTACTCGAAGAGGGAACATGGCTTTTGTAAGTTCTGAAAATGGGAAAGAAGTAGCTATTTTTGTTGAGAATTCGGCAGGCGCTATTCATGGTGATAAAGTGTTGGTAGAAATCACTGGAAAATGGAGGCATTTGCCACTTGGCAGAATAGTTAAGATTGTTGAAAGAACGAGAGATAAGATAGTGGGTGTCTTCCAGTTAAAAAGATCTTTCGGCTTTGTTATCCCTGACGATTCAAAAATTATATACGATTTCTACGTACCAATAGAAAAAATTGATGGTGCTAAACCCGGCCAAAAAGTCATAGCTAAGATAACCAGATGGCCGAGTAGAGGAAGAAATCCTGAAGCTGAAATAGTTAGTGTCCTGGGAGATATCAAAGATCCAAAAACAGATATTCCAAGTATTATGGCAAAATATGGACTCGATGAAAATTTTCCAGAAGATGTAATGAAGGAAATCAGACGGTTGCCAGAAACTGTCAATGAAGATGAAATGAAAGATCGAAAGGATTTCAGAAGCACGTTGGTTTTCACAATAGATGGAGAAAATGCGAAAGATTTTGACGATGCCGTTTCTATAAAAAAAATTTCGAAAGATAAATTCCTGCTATCAGTCCATATAGCTGACGTTTCTCATTATGTACAGGAAGGTTCAGCCATTGACAGAGAAGCTTTTCACAGGGGAACAAGCGTTTATTTGCTTGATAAGGTTGTTCCGATGTTGCCATTCAAGCTGTCGAATAATCTTTGCAGTTTAGTTGAAGGTAAAGACAGATTGACATTCACAGTGCAGATGGTTATTGATCGAGAAGGAAATACTGTTGAT
>LDZR01000661.1_pt1 | contig 16366 bp, 15 predicted proteins | sample 615371 | NCBI WGS metagenome assembly LDZR01 (sample SAMN03408294, study PRJNA278302) | terrestrial metagenome | isolation source: oil reservoir sample K2 | place: USA: Alaska, North Slope, Kuparuk formation | collected 2013
GAAAATTAAGTGTTCGGTAGTGTTTATTCCTCGCAATTGCAAAAGCGATCTGATTATTTGATAATGTGCAAGACATTCAGCAGTTGAACCAGATTTTGATACTATATTGAAAAGAGTCTTGCGGGGATCAATTTCATCGAGAATAGCAGCAGATTGGTCTGGATCAACGTTTTCAAGAAAAAAGATCTTCAAATAGCCGTTTCTTTCTTGTTTTGAAAGATGATTCCAATTAAGTGGTGTGAGTGCATTTGCAAGAGCTACTGCTCCAAGGTTCGAACCACCAATTCCAACTACCACAAGGCTGTCGAAAGAAAGAACCCATTGCCTGATGTCTTCAATCGAATCTATATGACTCCTGTCAAAAACAACGCTGACAAATGCTGGTCGATTCTTAACAACTCTATCTACGGATTTTGATATGATTTGTTTTACAGAGTTGAATTCTTCTTCATTTATTCCTCCTTTTGTATTTGGCTCGAACATAAAACTGAAATCGAAACGGAGCATTTCTACTCCCCCTCAGTAAGAGATAACAGTTCTGATGAGGTAATCTCTGAGTTTTTCTCTTGGATTCAAGTATGTTAATTCAACTAAGAAGCATGTTCCCGCAACCTCGCCACCGAGTTTTTTCACAAGCTGTGCTATTGCATTTGCTGTACCACCTGTCGCAAGAACGTCATCAACAAGCAGGATTTTCTCTCCTTTATCTATTGCATCAGAATGAATTTGAAGCTTGGCTGTCCCATACTCGAGATCATATTCAATTGATGTTGTTTCGTAAGGCAATTTTCCAGGTTTTCTAACTGGAATAAAGCCTTTGTGAAGTTTGTAAGCAAGAGCAGAACCAAAAATAAATCCCCTTGCTTCTGGAGCAACAATTGAATCGAAATCGATATCAGACACAGTTTCTGCCATTTTATCTATAGCTGCCTGGAAAGCCTGAGGGTTTTTCAAGAGGGGAGTAACATCTCTAAAAATAATTCCTTCAAATGGAAAATCAGGAATATCTCTGATGAATTTTCTCAAATCCATCTGTCCACCATCCTTTTCAGAAGAATCGCACAGGTACATTTTATCAAACGTGAAGGCTGCTTTCAATATCTGGAAAGTTGAAAACAAAATCGCGCGGATAAACCCGCGCGTTCATGCTGTTGCTTTTTGAACTTTGCCTGCCTTGAGACATCTGGTACAGACTCTCATAGTCCTGACAGTTCCATCTTCGGTAATCACACGAATTTTCTGAAGGTTCGGTCTGAACATTCTTCGAGTGTGTCTATTGGAGTGACTGACGTTTTTGCCAGCTACAGGTCCTTTTCCACATATTTCACATCTTTTTGCCATCTCTCATACCCCTTTCTCAAACCGCTTAATAATATTACCAGATCGGTAGTGCAATTTCAAGGTTACATCTTTTCAGAAGGCAGCTATTCTGGTATCGTATTTATGAGGTGAAGGCACTGAATCTCAATGAAATATATCTGTTTCTCTTAGACATGGATGGAACATTTTACATTGGAGATAAACTTGTAACAGGCGCGCTGGATTTTCTTCATGTGGTAAGAAAGCAAAAAAAGAGGGTTATGTTTTTAACAAATAATTCTTCAAAGAACAATTTTGATTATGTAGAAAAACTGAAAAAACTTGGGGTCGATGTAACTCCTGAAGATATCTTTACCTCCGGTGAGGCTACGGCTCTTTTCCTTGAGGAAAGATTTGGTCATGTGGATCTTTTTACAATAGGTACTGAATCACTTGTAAAAACACTGGAGAGTTACGGACATAAAAATACTGAGCAAAACCCACAATTAGTGGTGCTTGGATATGATACAGAGATCAACTATCGTAAGCTTTCTCTCGGGTGTTTGTTTTTAAGAAAGGGCCTGAAATACATAGCAACTCATCTGGATGTAAATTGCCCGTCATTGCATGGGCCAGTACCTGATGCGGGTTCTTTTATGGCATTGATAGAAAAATCCACTTTGAGGAAACCTGATTATATCGTTGGAAAGCCGAACCCTCTGATGCTAAAAATGATTGTCAGGAAAACCGGCGTATCTCCTGATAAGATAGCGATGGTTGGTGACAGGCTCTATACCGATATGGAATTTGCCTACAATTCAGGTGTTTTTTCAATACTTGTTTTATCTGGTGAGACGACCTTGCATGATCTGAAATCTGTTGCAAGAAAACCAGATCTTATAGTGGAAAATATAGGTCAACTCGCCAAAATGATTGAAAGTGGGTATCACGTTTGAATGTAAAATACAGTTTGAGAACTAAGAGAACGGAAGAACTTGTGAATCTTGCTCAAAGCGGGCTTAAAGAAGCCTTAGACCTTTTGGTAGAGAAATTCTATCCTATGGTTGTAAAAATTTCCTCAAAATATTATGCGCCCTGGGCAGAGTTTCAAGATCTGGTTCAAAACGGTCTGGTTGGTTTGATCAAGGCAGTTTATTATTACCAGTCTGATAAAGGAGGATTCACTTCTTTTGCCTGGACAAGTGTAGAATCGGAGTTGAAGTCCTTTCTCACCTTTCTTAACCGGAGGAAGAACAGAATGTTGACAGATGCTTTGAGCGTCGATTCCATAACTGATGAAGAATCTGATGAAACCGGTTATTCTTTCGAAGACGCAGGGACTTCAACAGTGCGCCAAGCTGTCTTAGAAATAGTTATGGAAAAAGTAAACGGGCATCTTACCGATCTGGAACAGGGGATAATCAGTATGTGGATAAATGGATCGAGTTATGAACAAATAGAGCAGGAATTGAATGTGAACTTTAAGAAAGTCGATAATACTGTACAGAAATTTAAGAGAATAGTCAAAACAAAGATAGACCCACTTCTTATAACTATCTTTTTTCAAAATTAGTATCTATTCCACGTTTTTCTCAATTCTTTGAGCTTTTCCAGAACGCCGTACTCTCTCAATTCTTCAGCTAATTGGTTATCATTTATATTTTCAGCATACAGGTCAATTGCTTCGATAGTTTCTTTCAAGGCAAGATGACAAACTATGAGCATTGCTTTGACCGTACTGTCGTCTCTGTTAAGCTGTAAGGCTCTGGTTAAGATAAGTTTCGCACTGTCATATCTTTCAAGATTCAATAAAGTGCAGGCCATATTTGTATATGCAGGCAGAAAATTCTTGTCCATTTCGATAGCTTTCTGATAACATTCTATAGCCCTGGCATTTTTTTCTTGTTTTCTGTAAACATTTCCAAGGTTATTCCACACTTCCGGTGTTTGCTGAATTTCTAAACATTTTTTATAAAGAAACTCAGCTTTTGATAAATCGCCGGATTGCGACGCTGTGTAGGCTTCCTGAAAAATCTTCTCAATTTTCATTCCACCATTCCTCTTGTGTAATATATAGTGTCTGAATAAACCTCCTGGCCAATTTTTACCTCGACAGCAACCGGGACAATATCCGATGGGATAGGCCTTGTGCGCTTGAAAGATATGGACCAGACAGGCTGCCATATTTCTCTTTCGGAATTTACTGGTCCAAAGCCTCCAGATAGCAATTCTAAATCCGTTACCTGCGAACGGGAAAAAAGTTTAATGTTTTTTCCTCTAAGTGTTACGAGATCTGTTCTTTTCCATTCTTTTGGAGTATTATCGAATAATACGCCATAGAGGGAACCTCTTTTTATTTTCGGAAGAAGATCGCTGAAAAATTCTGAGGTAGCTTTCAACCATTCAAGTTTCAGATAATTTGCCGAGATGTTGAAAAAAACTGGTCCTCCACCTTCACGAACCTGAATTAATTGTCGAATAAACGGCAGCGGTTCACCAGATATATTTTCAACTCTGATTGAAAGATTGATATATTCTTCGCTAAGACTCAGATTATCTACTTTGACTATTACTGGCTCCTGAGATTTCATCAATCGGACTGACACACTATGGGATTTCCAATCCATTAGCATAAGGTATGGATAATGGTACTCGAAAAGAACGGTATTACCTGTCGGAGTAAACAGGTCGTGCAAACCATCGTCTTTCACTATCAAGAGTGTGCCGTTTTTTGTAATAATTACAGGTTCACCTGATAAACTGATTTCAAAATTCCAAGCATTGTAGGAAGGATATGTTTTTATTACATTCATCGAATAATCAAGAAGAATAAGCTGATTTGCAAATGTGTCAAGTATCCATATCCCGTTTGGAGTTATCTCGATATCTCCAATTATATGAAAGCCTTCAGGGTTAAAAAATGTAATTTTTCCACCGTCGCACGTGAAGATTCTATCAACATCTGCTCCCCATAGTCTGTTGACTCTATCAAATCCTGCAAGGATGGGGTTAATAAATCCATCACCTATGACTTTCTCAGAGAGGTTTTGAAGATCGTACTCGATCAGTTTTCCATCTCCCGATATATATACGTGAGATTCAGGAAAAGCAGCGATGCTCCGAGGGGAGATACTTATTTTGTAGATTTGGTACTTACCTTCTTCGTATCTTATCAACCTTTTATTTGCTTCATCGGCTATAAGTAAGGAATTTTCATAGAAAGCCACGGCATTCGGTGTGTAGAAGTATTCTACTCCTCTGGTAAAACCAGGAACTGTTAAGATCTCATCAAATACTGTTGGCGTTGAGAATTTTATGGGGTTTGAAAGCACCTCGATTTCTTTTATTAAAGAAAGTACCTCAGCTTTTCCAGGACTTACTACAAGAACTGTTTTGAGATTTTCCTGTGCTTTTTCAACTGCCCTGGTATCTATATCGATTTTTGAAGTGAAAAACCAGAACTCAGGTATGTCAGCAACATATATCAGACCAGAAAGAGCCTGCTCCATGAGATTTCTCGCGTTTGAAACATCTCCCTGATACCAGTGCAATAAAGCCTGTGAGAACAGCTCTCGAGCTTGTTCTTCATTAACTATAGGATAGATCAACACGCAGTGCAATACAAAAAGCAGAAAAAGTAATTTTCTCAAGCTTACCCCCTCTTTTTAATTATTTTTATCAAGTCAGTTTTTCTTTCCGATTTGTTGACCAATCTTTCGATATTTTCCGAGTGTCTTAACGTTGATAAGGTTGAGAGCAACAAAAACAACACTCCGTAGTCTTTGTTAAAGAAGAAAGCAACAAACGAAGCTGCGTACATACCTACTATCGAAGCCAGTGAAACATATTTTGTTAAAAGAGTTATGCTGATCCAGGTTGCGAGGAAAGTAAAGCCACAAATCGGGCAAAGTGCAAAAAATACCCCTGTGGTACTTGCAACACCTTTTCCGCCTTTGAACCTCAGGAAAACTGGAAAATCATGGCCAAGGACAGCAAAAATGGAAGATATTCCTGTATAATGAATATCTTTAAAAATCAGAGAAAAAACAAGTACAGGCACAAAGGCTTTAACGCCATCAAGAACCATACAAATAAAGCCGATAACAGGGCCGGCAGCCCTGAGAGCATTTGTGCCACCAACATTCCCACTACCGGTTCTTCTGATGTCGATTTTTCTCAATTTCGGTAGAAGATAACTGAATGGTATTGCTCCGCAAAAATAGGAAATCAGTCCAATAAGTATATAATTCATAATCATCTCCTACTTTTGAATTCTATCACCAATGGTGTTCCAGTAAATTGATCTACCCTCTCTCTTATAAATCTTTGTAATGTTTTCTCTGTTTGATAGTCGGTGAGCTCTTTTTTATTAACCATGATAACAAATTTCGGTGGCTTTATCTTTATTTGCTTTATGGAATAAATCCTCAAATTTTTTCTGCTAAGGGCAGGTGAAAGCAATGGAAGTTGTGATGCAAGCTTACTCAAGAGTTGTTGAGGAACTTTTCGGCAGTAAGATTCGTACGCCTCATCTATAGCATTGAAAAGTTTTTCCAGGCCACTTTTTTTGACAGCACTGGTAAAAACTATTCGACAGAAATTAATGAATGGCATCTCAGTGAAAAGCGCTGCTTCATAGTCTTTTTTACGTACGTTTACAAGATCAAATTTATTAATCACACAAACCATGGCTCTACCACTGCTGAGTATCAAATCAGCAATTCTTTTATCCTGCCTGGTAACGCCTTCGGTTGCATCTATAACAAGCAAAACAACATCAGCAGATTGTATGGTATCAATCGTTCTGCTTATACTGAATTGCTCGATTGTTTTTCTTTCTATTCTGCTCTTTCTCCTCATGCCAGCTGTGTCAACAAGTATGTACTTTTTGCCATTAATTTCGATCATTTCATCCACAGGATCTCTCGTTGTGCCGGGTACAGGAGTAACAGTGGCTCTGTCCATATTCAGAAGAGCGTTGAAAAGTGATGATTTTCCAACGTTAGGTTTTCCAACAATCGCGATCTTCGGTGAAGATTCTTTAAAAAGCATTGATTTCTCGCCAGATTCTCTCAGCAGATTTGTAATTTTATCAAGTAATTCGTCTATGTTGTTGCCATGTTGAGCAGAAACAGGAATATATTCGGCAAAACCGAGTTTCATTATATCAGGAAGGTTTTTTTCAACCACGGACATATTTTCAGACTTGTTAATTACCATAAGAACTTTCTTGGCGATTTTTCTCAATTGTTGAGCAACATATTCATCTTCTGATGTAATGCCGCTTCTTCCATCCACAACGAATAAAATGAGATCTGCTTTTCGAAATGCCTCGAAGGCTTTATCACGCATTGCAAGGAGAACGGGATCTCGGGTTGATTCAAATACTCCACACGTGTCGTACAGAAGGAAAGAGGTCTCGTTGTAAACAACGAGACCTTTTATAATATCACGAGTAACACCTTCTATCTTTTCTGTTATTGCCTTTCTGCGTCCGATAAGTCTGTTAAAAAGCGTTGATTTTCCGACATTCGCCCTTCCAGCTATAACAACTGTTGCCATATTAACTCTTCATCCTGTCACCGAGCGTTCTTTTTACTGTTGATTCATCAATTTTGCTTTTATATTCCTCGTAAGCCTTTTTCTCCTCGAGTTTTTTCTGACTCACCAGAAGCTTCCTTCGCTCGGGTATAAGCCTCAAAACAAGTACTTCTACTTCGTCCCCCTCTTTTAAAGATTCATCTGCGTGACTCGCAGGCATTAATCCATCGATAGAGAAATCCTTCAATTCTATTATAAAGCCGGAATTCACTTTTGATTTCACCAGGGCTTTAGCTACGGAGTTTTCAGAAAGTTTTGTAACAACTTCATCCCATGGGTCTGGTGTTAATTGTTTCACACTGAGCCTCATTCGTCTTTTCTGTTTGTCTATTGATAATATTTTGACATTTAATCTGTCTTTTTCCTTGAACAGATCTGTTGGATCCTTTATTTTGTTCCAGGAAAGTTCTGATTTTGGTACAAAACCACTGACACCATCTTCCAGTTCCACAATAACACCTGCTGGTAAGATTCTTACTATTTTGCCGCTTACCACGTCTCCTTCGTTGTATTTCTGTACGACTTCTTCCCATGGATCTCCTTTGGCTTTTTTATAACTCAGAGCAATTCTGTGTTTTTCCGGATCTATTTCTATCACTTCGGCTTGAACAATTTGGCCTATCTTGAAATATTTGTGAAGATCTGCTTTTTTGCTCGTCCAGAAAACCTCGGAGATGTGTATCAGTCCGTCAAGCCCTGGTTCGAGGTTCAAAAAAATTCCAAACGGCATTATGCTTTTGACTGTTCCCTGAACAACTGTTCCTACAGAATATCTTTCTGAAACTTTCAGCCATGGGTCAGGTTCCAGAGCTTTCAAGCTCACTGTTATAGAGCTTCTTTCTGGGTTAATTTCTATTATTTTGACTTTTATTCGATCGTTTTTCTTGAGAATATCATCTGGTGAAACCGAAGGATCGTGCGACATTTCTGATCTTGGTAAAAAGGCTTTTATTCCATCAAAATCAATTATTGCATGATTCATCCTGATACTTTCCACTGTTCCCTCAATTTCATCTCCAACTTTGTGAGTGTTGAAAAATTCTTTCTTTAACCGTTCCAGAAGTGCTTTTCTGGAAACAACTATATGGAGCTTGTTTCTACGAACAGAATACTCAATTATCAGGAAATTCATTTCTTTTTCTTGAAAAGATTGATTTCTTTTAAGCAGAGATTGAGAACCCGGCAAGAAGGCGTCAAAAATATTGGATATTAATACCCGGTATCCTCCCGGAATAGTTTGTACTATTTTGCCCTTGACGGGTATTTTAGACTCATACGCTTTTCTCAATGTATTTCTCATTTCTCTTATGTAAGGTCTTTTCTCTGATAGCAGAGCATATCCTTCTTCATCATTGATTTTTAGGATTTGAGCTTTGATTTTTTGACCTACTGAATATTTTTCAATGGAGTGAATTAACTCATTTTGCTGAATTATCCCTTCACCTTTACCACCAAAGTCTACAGAAATGCCTTCTGCTGGATTTATCCTGGTCACCACAGCCTCTACGACACTCCCGGGATTGGTTTCAACGAAATCAAGATATTCTTGAAAATTTTCCATCTTTTCGTGTTCATCAGTCATTTCCTTTCCCTCCTACACTTAATTTTGTCGATAACTGTTTTTACATCTTCTTCAGGCGTTGAAGTGCCTGTTGTGATACCTATCATCTCTACCTTATCAAAATTAATTTTATCAACTTCTTCAGGAGTTTCTATTTGGATCGCTCTTGTAAATTTCGAAGCTATTTTTGTTAGTTTTGAAGTATTTGAACTGTTTTTTCCACCTATTATAATCATTAAATCAACCTGTTTAGCTATCTTTTGCGCTTCTTTTTCTCTTCTTGCTGTGATTTCGCACACGGTGTTTATGATTCTTATTTCGCTGAATTTTGATTGACTGATTGATTTTACAACGAAGTCGTAAAATTCATCGATGGACATAGTTGTTTGTGACATAATGCAAATTCTTCCGGATAATTCTGGTGGTTTCAAAGTTATCGTGGCATCTTTAACATAACCCTTTAAAGCAGACATTTCGGGGTGACTTTCTTTTCCAAATACAACTATTCTGTACCCTTCTTGATGTATTCTGCTTGCAGTTTGAAAAAGATTATGTACTATGGGGCAGGTTGTGTCTACAATTTTCTTGAAAACTTTTTGCAGCTCAAATAGCTGATCTCTGGATATACCATGTGCGCGTATTATCAAAGACGAATTTTTTGCATCTTCGGGTATAATATTCTCTTGAAGTACGTTTACTCCTCTTTTCCTTAGAGAATCGACAACTGTTTTGTTATGTACAATTTCACCAAGCGTGTAAATTTTCTCATTTTCATTGATCTCAGATAAAGTCATCTTCAATGCTCTGCGAACTCCAGAGCAGAAACCAATATCCTCAGCAACAATTATCCTCAACTTTTATCCTCCTGAAGGCAATCTGGCATATTTCGTCTGCCACTTCGTTTATGTCTTTGGATGTGGTATCTATTACGATGGCGTCCTCAGCAGGTTTCAAGGGAGCTATTGATCTGCTTGAATCTTGTCTGTCTCTGATCTTTATTTGATCTGCAATATCTTCCATCGTAAGGTTCATATTTTTTGCTTTCAATTCTTCGAACCTTCTCCTCACACGTTCTTTGAAAGAAGCTGTGAGGAAAATCTTTACATCTGCTTCGGGTAAAACAACTGTTCCAATATCCCTTCCTTCTACCACAAATTTTCCATTTTGGCATATATGTCTTTGTATCTGAGTTAATCGCTCTCGAACTGCAGGTATTGTTGCAAAATCTGATGCTAATTTTCCTGCTTCTGATGATCTTATTTCATCTGAAACCTTCTTTTTATTTAAATAGAGTTCTCCGTCGATATATTCAATATCTATCTCTGCCAGATGTTTTTTTAGATCGTCTTTTGCCGAAAGTCCCTTCGAATGCAAATAAAGTGCCACGGCTCTGTACATGGCTCCTGTATCAAGGTAATTCATATTCATTTTCTGTGCAACAAGTTTTGCAACTGAAGATTTCCCAGAACCAGCAGGTCCGTCGATAGCTATTAAAAAGCGGTTCAATTCATGCCTCCTCCGGTGTGTCAACAATCTGAAAAACCTTGTCGAGCCTCGTCATTTCAAAAATGCGCTTCACATTCTGCCTCATCGAAGTAAGAATTACTTCTTTTCCATGATTTCTCGCATCTTTCAAGATGGCGACCATAGTTCCAAGTCCTGCGCTGTCGATATAAGGTACATCAGACATATCAATTACTAATTTTCTGTGATTTGATGTTTCTATCTGTTCCTTTATCATTTTTTTTATATCTGCAGAATGATATGCGTCAAAATCACCATCAATCTTACAGATTAACTTCATCTGCTGCTGTTCAAATTTCACTTTGATATCATTCACAGTGATCGCCCCCCAGAATTATTTTTAGTTCATCAAGTTGTTTCTGATTTACAACATCTGGTGCACCTGTTAGTGGACAAATACCACTCGATGTTTTTGGAAAAGCTATAACCTCCCTTATTGTAGGTACACCACAAATTATAGCAGTTAATCGATCCAGTCCAAGCGCTATACCTCCATGTGGTGGTGCACCATATTGAAACGCTTCTAAAAGAAAACCAAATTTCAATTTTACTTCCTCTTCGGTAAGCCGCATCAATTTGAAAATCTCTCTCTGGAGTTCAGCATCGTGAATTCTTATACTGCCTGAGCCCACTTCGAACCCATTTATTACGATGTCGTAAGATTGAGCTCGGATCTTTGAAAGATCGCTGTTTTTGTACTTTTTTAGATCATCAAGGTTTGGCATAGTGAATGGATGATGTTGAGCAACGAATCTATTTTCTTCTTCACTATATTCAAACATTGGAAAGTCCGTAACCCAAAAAATATCAAATCCTTTCCGCAGATCAGAGAAATACCTCTCACCCAGAATTTTTCTTACTTCACCAAGCACTGTGTTAACTATGTCAATTTTACCTGCCGAAAGTACACAAACATCATTATAGTTTATTGAAAGCTCTTTTGCAACTGAATTGTAGTTTTTCTGCAAATATTTTGCCCCAGCACCTTTAATCGATTCAGGCGAATCAAATGAAAACCACAGTATGCCACCACCACCGAGTGATTTTGCTATTTCGTTTAGTTCATCGGCAAGTTTTCTGCTCATCTTATTTGCGAAATCCCGAACAACGAATCCCTTTACAACACCGCCACTGGAAAGCTCAGCATTTATCGCGTGATATTCACATGTTTTAAAGTGTTTGGAAAGATCAAAAAATTCCATGCCAATTCTTCGATCCGGCTTGTCTGAACCGTATTTGTTCATACACTCGTTATAAGTAAGTCTGTCAAGTTTGCCTGGCAAATCTACTTGGAGCACTTCTTTGAAAAGATGTTTAATCATGCCTTCTGTTATCTCCAGGACATCATCCATAGTATTAAAAGACATCTCTATATCTATTTGAGTAAATTCTGGTTGCCTATCTGCCCTCAGGTCTTCGTCTCTGAAACACCGAACCACTTGAAAGTATCTGTCTATGCCACCGATCATAAGCAGTTGCTTAAAAAGTTGAGGTGATTGAGGGAGTGCGTAGAAAGTACCTGGTTTCAGTCGAGAAGGTACTAAAAAATCTCGCGCGCCTTCCGGGGTACTCTTCGTCAAGAACGGAGTTTCCACTTCGATGAAACCATTCTTGCTTAAATAATTTCTGATGCATTGGGTAACTTTGTGTCTTGTAATTATTCTGTCTGAAACTTCTTTCCTCCGAAGGTCAATGTAGCGGTATTTCAGTCTAATTTCTTCGGCTGGTAATTTTGTTTCTCCCGGGTAAAAAGGCAGATCTTTTTCGGGTGATGAAAAAACATTTACTTTTTCTGCAAAAACTTCTATCTCTCCTGTCAAAAGGTCCTTGTTTATAGTTTCTTCAGGCCTTTTTTGGACTACACCCTCGATTTGCACGACAGATTCCCTACGCAGGTTTATCTGACAATTTTGGGAAAGAATAATCTGGGTTTGACCGTATCTGTCTCTCAGCATTAAAAACTTCACTCCACCAAGATCTCTAATTCTGTCGATCCACCCTGCAAGAATGACTTTCTTACCTACATCTTTGATAGTTAATTCACCGCATGTATGGGTTCTCAGCATCTTTCATCCTCCTGTTTTTGCGAAAACATTATAGTTAGAATAATGATATCATTCAAAATGTTTTTTGATACTTACTGTTATGATTATAGACGAACTGATGATGACATAAGGTAAAGATAATGATAAACTGATATTGACAATGTGAACAGGGGGTGTGGTTGTGAGATTCTCGGAGTTTGTTTACAAAAGGCCTGATTTGGAACAGTTCAAAGTTGATTTCGAAAAAACTGTTGCAGATTTGAGAAAAGCAAAGACTTTTCAGGAAGCTGATCTTATTGTTAAGCAGTTGAACAAAATGAGAGAAGATTTTTCAACAACTTCCTCAATCTGCATGATACGTTACTGCATGAACACAAATGATGAATTCTACAAAGCCGAAAAAGACTTTTTTGACACGGCAACGCCTGTTGTTGAGGGGTTGACAACTCTGTTTTATAGAACCCTACTTGATTCTAATTTTAGAGATGATCTCGAAAAAATCTACGGAAAACAATTATTCAATATCGCGTCTCTAACTGTAAAAACTTTCAAGCCCGAAATTCTCGATGACCTTGTCGAAGAAAACAAACTTTCAACTCAGTATGCACAGCTTGTTTCATCCGCCCGGATCAGCTTCAAAGGAAAGAAGATGACAATACCACAATTGAGGGCGTTTATGATTTCAAAAGAACGTAATGAAAGAAAAGAGGCCGCAGAAGCATTATATTCATTTTTTTCAGCAAACGAAGAGAAGTCTGATCAAATATACGACAGGCTTGTTAGATTGAGAACTGAGATAGCCAGAAAACTTGGTTATGTAAGCTTTACACAACTTGGTTACGATAGACTTACTCGCTCAGATTATAACGAAAAGATGGTTGAAAAGCTTAGAGAGGCCATCAAAAGATATATTGTTCCTGTAGTAGCTAAGCTGCGAGAAAAGCAAGCAGAACATCTTGAATTGAAAAAATTAAAATATTATGATCTTTCCGTTATATTAAAACAGGGAAATCCAAAACCTCAAGGAGATGAAGACGAAATTGTCCTCAAGGCAAGAGAGATGTACGCAGAAATGTCTCAACAGACTGATGAATTCTTCTCTTTTATGTTGCAAAATGAATTGATGGATTTGAAGGCCAGAGATGGAAAATACCCAGGGGGATTTTGCCATTTTGTGCCAAACTATAGATCCCCTTTTATCTTTGCAAACTTTAATGGCACCGAGCATGATGTCGAGGTTTTAACTCACGAGGCCGGGCACGCTTTCCAGGTTTTCAGAAGCAGAAATTTTGATATTCCTGAGTATCACTGGCCAACACTTGAGGCATGCGAGATTCATTCGATGGGTATGGAGTTTTTTGCATGGCCGTGGATGCATTTATTCTACAAAGAACAAGCAGAAAAGGCAAAACTTGTTCATCTATGGGGTGCTTTGAATTTTATACCTTACGGGACATGTGTTGATGAATTCCAGCACCTTGTCTATGAAAATCCAGATATGACTCCCAGGGAAAGAAGGAAAATTTGGAGAGATATTGAAAAAACTTACATGCCCGAGATCGATTACGACGGCAATCAGTTCTTAGAAAATGGTGGAAGATGGCACCAGCAGATGCATATATTCGAGAACCCATTTTATTATATTGACTATGTACTTGCCCAAATATGTGCATTTCAGTTCTGGATCAGATCGCGTTCAGATTTTAGAAGTGCTTTTACAGATTATGTAAAATTGTGTGATGTCGGCGGTAGTTTGCCTTTCACAGAACTTTTGAAGGTGTCGAAACTTTCATCGCCATTTGAAGATGAGAGTATTCGCACAGTCGCCGAGGAAGTTTATTGCTGGATAAATTCACATGCTTAGTTTTAAATAGAGTTCGTCGAAGTTTTCTACCCTATTGTGTTCAAAATCTGGATAAACGCCGGCATAATCAAGCAAGATAAATTCTGTGCCGGCGTTTTTAGCAGCTTTGAAATCTACCTCTGGATCATCGCCAATATAAACACATTCACTCAAAGAGATTCCACTGAGTCGAGAAGCTTCTACAAATAAAGCAGGATCTGGTTTGGGTTTACCAACTTGCTCTGAGCTTAAAATGAACTCGATAAACCTGTCAAGTTTTAGAATTTTTGCCCTCTTTTCCTGAACAGCCCGAACACCATTTGTCAGCACAGCCATTTTTTGGCCAGATAATTTCATCTTCGTCAAAAACTCTTCAGCACCTGGCATGAAATAAGCCAGGTTGGAGAGATTTTTTAAATATTTTTCTGCAGCTTCACTGTATTCTACTCTTTTTGCTTTGATTTTCTCCAGAAAATCTTTAAATCTTGCTCTGACGATGTAATCTTTACTGTAAAGGCCTTTCGAAAATGCCTGCCACCATTTTTTGTTTATTTCTATATACAGTTCTATTTGCGACTCGTTTATTAAAATCCCGTACTCCAACAGTGTTAGTTTTAGAGCTTCCTTTTCAGAACGGGAAAAATCGAGCAAAGTATTATCCAGATCAAAATAAACCATTTGGTATTTCATTAAGATTTTTCACTCACTTTCTAATTGAGCTTTAATGAACTGTTTGTAGAAAACTACAACAAAAACTGCTGCAGGAACCCCGAAAAATATGCCAACCGGGCCGAATATTTCAGAGGTTATGAGTATTGAGAATATCATTAAAACGGGGTTTACCCGTGCATAACCCTTCATGGCTTCGAAGAAAAATATAAAGACTGAAAGGTGAATTAGTATTGAAAAGGTAATTATCCAGAACATTCCTGTCAGCCCCAGAGAAAGTGAGAAGAGAAAAATTGGTATGAATTCGAAAATTACTCCAACAATGGGTATAAAATTGGTTAGAAATGCCCAGAAAGCTATCAAAGGTGCGTAGGGTAAATTCATGAATCTGAAAAGCAGAGCAAACGCTATTCCAACTATGACGGCATTTAAAGCTATAACACCTATAAATCTACGCATATTTATTTTCAGTTCGGACAAAAATTCATTTATCCCATCTCTACATTTTCTTGGATACAGAAGCGGAACAACCTGAACTATATGATGCGCATATAGAGAGACATAAACTGCACCAAGTATTGAGAAAAACAGTACAACAATTACACCCGGAATATGAGCCGCTGCCTCTCTGAGCAAATAATTAGCAAGTTGCGCAACGCTTGGCTCTATGAAATCTACAAGTGCGTTAAGTGCATTTATCAACTCTTCGTTATTTATATACTGTTCCCAGGTTCTTTTTTCAATGATATCTGTGATAAGTTTGTAAAAATCCCCTATCTGTGTAAAGGCGTTTGGTACGATCATAACAAGTCCCCATATGAGAGCGAAAAAATATATCAACAGCGCTATTACCGTCGCTATTCTTTTTGGAACATGAAGAAATCTGGTTATAAAACTCGCTACGGCATCGACTATCATGACAGCTATGAAGGTTAGCAAGACAGTATTGAAGAAATTTCTGTATATGAGGCTGAGAATTATAAAAATTGCGATATAAATCAGAGTATAGTACATGGCGACCTTTCTTGGTTCCATTTCAACTCCCCCTGAGTGGTTGTTTTTTTGATTTTATTCTGTGCCAGGTCATGGTGAAGATAGCCATCGCGATAGATATGAAAGCGGTTGTGTAAAAAACGATGGTTATATTGTCGCCAAAGGGCATTATCAGGAGAAATCTGAGTCCTGTTCCGCATGCCCATGCGAATCCCATGACAAAAGACGAAGCAAACGATGTATGATTTGGCAGGGTTATCTGAGCTTGAGTAACGTTGGAAGACATGGTCAGATAACCAAAAGCATCGATCAATGTATAGCTTAAGATCGTCGAGAATGCACTCGATGAAGTTATTAGCATAAACAAAGCCACACTCATACCAAGAAAGCTCGCGAAATTAACAAGATTATTGCCAATTTTTTTGCTTATCCACGCTCCCAATACAGTTGTGAAAACCCCCACAGCTATACCTATCGATAATAAACTACCACCAAAAATCAGAGAATACCCTCTTTGTACAGACAAAATTGGAGCATAAAGATGCACGACAGACATTATGAGTGTTCTCATGGTTACCATAATCCATAAATCCATAAGAGTTGAGATCTTCGAAAAATGAAATTTTTCTTTTGGTTTGTCTGGCCTGGTATATTTGGCTCTTTCAGGTTTGATAAATAGAGCTAAAAGAGCTAAAAGTGGTAAGCCAATTATCCAGAGGTGTTTCAAATTAAAAGATGAAAACGCAGTTACAAAAACCGGGCCAAGTGCTGCTCCTATCGTCCCGGCAGATACAAAAATTGGCATTCCTCTTTCCGAAACACTGTGGGATA
>LDZR01000019.1_pt1 | contig 16267 bp, 20 predicted proteins | sample 615371 | NCBI WGS metagenome assembly LDZR01 (sample SAMN03408294, study PRJNA278302) | terrestrial metagenome | isolation source: oil reservoir sample K2 | place: USA: Alaska, North Slope, Kuparuk formation | collected 2013
TCCCTTGGAGCGTTTGTCTTTCAGAAGGAGAACTACAGGGTGATTGTCAAGCCCGGGGAGAAGTGGAATGCCGTGGTGAACGTTGGTGGAAAGGCTTTAACTCCAAAGGAGGTTTACGCAGAGTATAAAGGGGAGATAATAAAGCCTGAGCTCTCCTCTTCCAACTCCAACGCCTACCTCTACATAAACCTTAACTACAAGTATGCTATTTTAATGAACGAGGAAGCCTTTAACACAACCCTTGCTAAGCTATTCATAAAGCCGGAGGAACCCTATGAGCTGGTTTATTCTGACGGGGGCGTTGTGAAACTACTTAAGCTAAAGCACCCAAATGTCAGGATTGAAAACGCTAATGGAAAGATAATCTTCCACTTTGAGAACGCAACTGGAACAAGACTCGGTATCTGGGGATTCCTCGACAACGGAACGATGGTCTTTAAGAAGTGGTACAACGTTAAAGGTCTAGAAGAGTTTGAGTTGCCGGATGAGGTCAATGGTACCGTGATAAGATATGCTTATGCAGAGGGCAAGAAAATTATAGATAGGGGGATTTTTAGAAAGTAATAAGAATCTGTGCAAAGTGTCGCTGTTTGTGTTTAACTTTAAAAGGCTTAGAATTTTATAACCTTACAAAGTCTTTCAATTAGCCTCTAAAATTTTCCATTTGTTGAATGGAGAGAGCTTAAATACTTGCTATTACAAAATAGATATAAGGTATGACAATATCATTAATATCAAGGGCAAAGCTTTTTTAATTTTTTTGATTACAATATAACTGCTGATGGTAAGAGAAGTGGGAAGGTGGTAATCAAAATTAATGTTGCGGATGGAATGGAGGAATTCGTAAGATGAGGGGTGAAAAATTTTGTCAAGACCTTAATCGAAAAAGAAGACTTAGAGGAACTGATTTAAGGCTTCAGATCATTAAAAGGGATACTAAAAACAAAAAATCAGCAAAAGAACTGAAGACTGAGGTTTATGAGGAGGCTAATCTATTGACAGTGGCATATTAATAGAGTTTAAGAAACTGAAGAAAGAGTTGGGTGAATAAAATGAGAACCCTCATAGTGATTCCAGCCTACGATGAAGAGTTAACTATTGGTTCAGTTGTCGCTTATGGGGATGCTCTCGTTGTCGATAACAGTTCTTTAGAGAGAGCCCCCGAGATAGCCCAAAAAGCTGGAACCACTGTTATTCATCATACGGTTAACAGGGGCAGGGGGACTGCCCTAAAGAGCGGGTTTGAGTATGTCTTGAGTCCGGGTTATGATGTTGTTGTAACCAAATTTAATCTGCTTATCTTGCCTTCATATATGGAGAGCCTGCCAAATATAATAATGGACTCGATGGCTTACGGTGTACTTATACTCTCAACACCTGTTGGTGGAGTTCTTGATGGAGTAATTGATAAAAAAACAAGTTTTATTTTGTGGAACTACTCTCTCCCATATATAGCCAAAAAAGTCATGAAGATCTCGATAACCCAGTTAAATCTTGTAGGATCTTAATGAATGCTAGGAGGTTACTTGAAAAGAAATTTATTTTTAATGGATTTGTCAAAGACTGGAGGGCATACTAATCAAAACCTTGGAGGGAAGCATATGAGCAAGAAGATAGAGATAATCAACTTATCCAGAAATATTTCATATTTGCTATATTCCATTGGGCTAATGGTTTTGGCAAGTATTTTATTTATGAGTCAATCGTCTCTCGAATACGAGATTTCAATATATAAAGCATATCCAATTTACTTCTGGCTTATTCTTTTGTTGTTGTTTATCATATCGCAAGCTAATATATTAGTAAACAAAAATTACTTTCGCTGGTTTATTCTTGTTGAGATACTAAATTTAATGCTACTTTCCTTGCCAATTATAAGAAACTATGCACTATTTGGAAGAGGAGATGTTATGACTCATGTTGGATATATTAAAGATATCTTAAATGCAGGTTATATTGTTTCGTATGAAATATCCTCTCGCTCAAACATATACCCTATGCATCACATACTCGCACTTTGCTTCTCCCTTATAACAAACATTTCTCTGCAAAGGATAACTATGGTTATTCCCATTATTTTCTCCTTGTTTTTTGTTTTTGCTTACTATTTAATGATAAAAAAATTCTCTAATGAAAACTTACTCACGATTAGGGTTATCCTAGTGTTTAGCGCATTGTTATTATTTGGACCCCAACATTCGTTTTTTGCCCCTAATGTACTATCATTTTTTTATATCCCTCTTGTAATGTATGTATGGATTAAGACTGATACCACATCAAATATAACAAATATAGAATGTCTAATTATTTTAATGTTCATATTTATAACGTTCTTTCATCCCTTAACGTCATTGTATTTAGCTTTAATTTTGATACTGTTTGAGTTGTCTCGAGCAATGTTAAAAAATTCCATAAATTTCAAGCGGTTGAGTATCATGTTAGCTGTCTTATTTACCATCTGGCTTAGCTGGTATTTCTCATTTTCATTTATGTTATCTGAATTCAAGTTAGTGTTATTTTCTATCTTGTTTAGAGAAGGAGATAATCCATTGTATATTCAATATAAAACTACTTTATTATCCCAAAAACTCTCAGTCATTGATATAATACTAGCAGGCATCCATAAGTTTGGATCACTTCTTATTTTGGGGATTATTTCGTTAGTTTATTTACTTTATTTTGTAATGAAAATGCCTAATGGAAAAGGGAAATACGTACAACATTGGCAATTATTTTCAATCTTGGGTTTTGTCTTTTTTAGTATATGGGCTATTTTTAATATGTTTATATTTATGGTATCTTTTACAAGAGTTTTCAAATTTATTCTATTCTTCTCAATTATGCTATCTGGAAGCCTCACAAGACACATACTAAAGAGAAGACGCAAAAAGACATTTTATAGTGTAGGCGTAATTGTTTTTCTTCTTCTATTAGACTACACTGTAGTTTTTACCCTGTATCCCTCCCCCCTATCCCGAGACCCAAATCCTCAAGTAACTTATGCAGAATTTATGGGAATGGAGTTCTTTCTTGAGAAGAGGCATGAAGACTTTAAAGTATATGCCTATGCGCTAACCCCAATGAGATTTTGTCACGCTATTCTTGGAGTCAAAGACAAGCGGTGTTACAGAGGGATACAGAGTAACACTGTTGACACAAGACCCGAAGCTCACTTTGGATACCATACTGGCAGACCACTTGGCGATAGGTATAATATGAACATTTATCTTATTCTTAATGATCTTGGGAGGATGCTTTACAAAGAGATACTCCCTGATTATAAAGAGTACTGGAGATACTACCCAGAAGACTTTATAAAACTGAATACCGATAGTACAGTAAGCAAATTTTATGATAACCATGACCTGACAGTCTATCTGGTTCACAGGGTGAGAGAAAGATGAAAAGTGTATATTTGGCATATACTCCGTACCACATATTGCTATCTTCTGTAATTGCAACGGCCTCTGATACTAATAAGGAAAAAGCTCTACTTATCTTTAAGGATTTTGTCAATCCTGAAGTTTTTGCCTCAGTGCTTAGGAAGTGGAAATTGAACCCCTTTGATGAAATATTACTAATGAATGGGGTCTATGATGCCCAGCAGTATAATCGGCGTTTTGAAAAACTTATTAAACCCGATTCATCCTTTAATATAATCAGAAGAAACGTTGACAATGTGAAGAGATACATTAAAAAGAATAATATCATTAACAAGGTTTTCACTTTTCACGATGGGCGAGCAGAAAGCCAAATAGCCGAGTACATAAATCACAAAAAAGGTGGAACAAATATTTATGTCGAGGATGGGGCTGCAGTATATAATGATCATATCTTTCCTAAGCCTTCTCCATTTGTGGATTTATTCCATAAAATATACTTTGGACGTTGGTTTCAATTCATAAGATTTCACGGAGATTATGAGTATACCCACAAGATCATGGCACTAAGACCAGATTTAGTAAGACCTGATTTGAGATTCAAAAAGATCGAGAGAATCCCAGTAGAAGCCTTGTCAATATTAAGAATTGATAAATTTATTTTTAACATTCTAAAAGAATATGGTTCCCCTAAAATATCTAAACCAGATATTTTGATTGTCCTTCCTCATTCAGAATTCTTGCTTGGCAATAATATATATGAGCAATATATAACCATTATGAGAAGTATTTTAGATCTTGCGCATGATAGACATATATATTTCAAATATCATCCAAGAGAAAAAGTACCTTATTTTAATGATATGGTTACAAACAAAGATATGCATGTTATAGAAATCCCCCAAGGTCTGCCTATGGAGGTTATGTATTTGCATATACTCCATACCCCCCCAAAGGTTATAGTGGGGGATATCTCAACGTCTTTGGTCTTAGCTGGCATTTTATATGGGAAACGATCAACTATAATCTCAATACTCCGACTACTGGGACTCAAAAAGTACCCCTATTTGGAAAAAGTATTTGAAAGGCTTGGAGTTTTAGTACCTGATACTGTAAACGAGCTTAAGGAGATTATGAAAAGTAATCTACGAGATTCCATAGAAGGAAAGGAAATACCACTTTATTCTTGTACTCTTTGAATCCCAGAAAATACTATGATATCTATCAAAAGCTATCTAAGGTTGCAAATGTGTACTCTACTTTGCTATTGTGGATTATGTCAAGGGATATGCTAAAAAAAATATTTTTTATGTGCCTATTTTTGGGTATTAGAGGCTTTATACTCCGGAGTACTTAGTAATAATGAAGACTTGGTAACTCAAAGTCTCGAGGATATGTCTCATATTCTCCAAAAAATTAATCCCGATATAATAGTATTACCTCATGATGCTCTTCCGGATACAAGGGCTATTGTTTTAGTAGCTAAAAAACTAGGAATTCCCACTGTTGAAATACAACATGGGATTTATCAGTCGAACTCACTATTGCCAACGGGTAGGTATGTGGACTACCTCTTTGTATGGGGGAGATACTTTAAGCGTTTGTACCTAAAGCAAAAAATAAGACCTAGTAGGACAATAAAAATACTTGGGTACCCTTATGAGTTAAAACCCTTGCCCCAAGAGTCTAAAAAACAAAAATTAACTGTATACTACTTGGGACAAAATTTTGAACTATAGAACTATATAAAAGGAACTTTTAGAAAGCAAAGTTGAGACAGTATATAAGCTAAACGAAATATGCACGAAACTGGGCTTTAAGTTTATATATCACCCACATCCTGGCGATCGGATAGATTTACTAAAAAAGAGGTTGCCAAATGTAACTTTTGCTCCAAAAAATGAAACATTAGAAGAGTCCTCTAGAAGAGGGGATATCTTTATTTCGTTTAATTCTACTGCCCTTGTAGAGGCTGCTCTGCGTGGTAAATTGTGTGTCCAACTAAAGAATTATCCGGTGCTCACAGATGATTTTGAAAAGTTAGGGATATGTCCTCGGTCTTCTGATACACTAGAGGATTTAGAGAGTTACCTCAGAGAGATTGCTAGAGCACAAGACTTAGAGCAATTTTATAAGCCCGTTAGCTCGGACTACATAGAGATTCCAAAACCTAATCTAGGCGAAAAATTTTTAGAGTTAATACAGGAAATAATCTAAGAAGTCAAGGGGGTTTAAACAATGTCGGGCATTTTAGATAATAAGGTAATTTTAATAACTGGCGGGACAGGATCGTTTGGAAAAAAGTTTACTGAGAGGATATTTCAAGAATTTGAACCAGAAAAAGTGATAATCTTTAGCAGAGATGAATACAAACAATATGTCATGAGAAAAAAATTTCCTCCTGAAAAGTATCCAATTAGATACTTCATAGGAGATGTTAGAGATCGAGAGAGGCTTTATAGAGCATTTGATGGAGTAGACTATGTAGTACATGCAGCTGCTCTTAAACAAGTTCCCGTGGCAGAATATAATCCCTTTGAGGCCGTAAAGACAAACATTATAGGAGCACAAAATGTAATAGATGCTGCAATCGATATGGGTGTAAAAAAGGCCATAGGGCTATCCACAGATAAGGCAGTGAACCCAATAAATCTATATGGTGCTACAAAATTAGTGCTTGAAAAAATATTCATAGCTGGAAATGCCTATGTGGGTAAAAGAGATACAACGTTTTCAGTAGTGAGATATGGAAACGTAGTTGGAAGTAGAGGAAGTGTAATACCCTTATTTTTAGAACTAGTCAAGGGAGGGAAGAAAAAACTTCCAATTACTGATCTTAGAATGACGAGATTTTGGCTTACATTGGATGAAGCCGTTGATCTTGTGTTATTTGCTCTGAGAGAATCTGTGGGCGGAGAAGTTTTTGTTCCTAAAGTCCCCAGCATGAGAATTGTAGACTTGGCAAAAGCAATTTGTCCAGAGTGCGAGTTTGAGATAATCGGAATACGCCCTGGAGAAAAACTTCATGAAACTCTGATAAGTGAGGATGAGGCTAGAAATACAGTTGTCTTTGAAGACTCAAAAACTAACAGGATGATCTATATTATCCTTCCTCAGTTTGAATTTGAATCAAAGAACCTAGACAAGTGGAAAAAATTACCAAAAGTTCCGGAAGGGTTTGTTTATCGGAGCGATAAAAATGATTGGTGGTTAACGGTTGAAGAATTGAAGGAGATGATAAAGGATGTCAAAGTTGAATAGACTGCTTCCTTATAGCAGGCAACTGATAGAGGAGGATGATATTGAAGAAGTTGTTAAAGTCCTCAGGTCAGATTTTATCACCCAAGGCCCAATGGTTGAAAGATTCGAAAAAGCCTTAGCAAAGTATGTAGGAGCAAAATATTGTGTAGTTTTCTCATCTGGAACGGCGGCTTTGCATGGGGCATATTTTGCTGCTGGACTAGCTCATGGTGACGAGTTTATAACAACACCTAACACATTTGCTGCAACGTCAAATGCGGGGTTGTATCTTGGGGCAAGGCCAATCTTTGTTGATATTGAAAGTGATACTGGAAATATTGATCCTAATTTAATTGAACAGAAGATCACCCCAAAAACAAAATTAGTTACTGCCGTGGATTACAGCGGCCACCCAGCAGATATTGACGCTATAAGGGATATTGCAAAAGATCATGATTTGATTTTTATTGAGGATGCTGCTCATGCTTTAGGTGCAGAGTACAAAGGAAAAAAGGTAGGATCCTTTGCAGATATGACCATATTCAGCTTTCATCCTGTGAAAATAATAACTACTGGAGAAGGTGGTGCAGTATGTACGAATAATGAGAAATTTTATGAAAAGCTTGTTATATTCAGACAGCATGGAATAACCAAAGATAGTGGGAAGTTCTTAAATCCCCCAGATGGAGATTGGTACTATGAAATGCAAGAGCTTGGGTATAACTACAGACTTACTGATATCCAATGTGCATTAGGACTATCACAGCTTAAAAAAATCGATAGATTTCTCAAAGAAAGAAGAAAAATAGCTAAAAGGTATATGGATGACTTTGTCGACGTAAAGTTATTTGAATTACCCGTTGAAAAGGAGTATGCAAAATCTAGCTGGCATCTTTTCCCAATTAAATTAAGAGATTATTCAAAAAAAGCGGAGATATTCAGAGAACTAAGAGAAAACGGGATACTTGTTCAAGTCCATTATATTCCAGTATACTGGCATCCCTACTATCAACGGCTGGGGTACTCTAAAGGACTCTGTCCCAAAGCTGAAGAGTTTTATAAAAAAGAATTAAGCATTCCGGTATTTCCTGGACTTTCTGAAGAAGAAATTGCTTATATTGAAGATACGCTCTTAAAGGTAGTTCAAAAATACTCAAGGTGAAAAAATGATTGGAATTATAATCCAAGCCAGAACTGGGTCAACTCGTTTGCCAAGAAAAGTGTTGCTTCATCTTCCGTACCATACTGAAACAACAGTCTTAGAACAAGTCATCAGGAGATGTAAAGCTTCGAAACTTACAGAGACAGTTATTGTAGCGACCACAACAAATCCTTTGGATGACAAGATTGTAGATATCGCAAAAAAAATGAATGTTGAGGTATTTAGAGGCGATGAGAAGGATGTACTCTCCCGATATTATCATGCTGCGAGAGAATTTTCAATAGATACCGTCGTTCGTATCACTAGTGATTGCCCATGTATTGATCCTAATGTAATTGACATGGTGATCAGGGCGTATCTTGATAGTGAGGTTGATTACGTCTCAAACACATTAGACCGAACATTCCCTAGGGGGCAAGATGTGGAAGTATTTAGTTTTGAATGCCTTGAGAAAGCGTATTTCAATGCGACAAAAGAGTTTGAACGAGAACACGTGACTCCCTATATGTATATGAACCCAACTTCAGAATGCAAAATTATGAATGTTAGCGCTCCTTCTAACTTAGCCGATCCGACAATAAGAATAACTTTGGATACCGAAGAAGATTATGCATTGTTGTGTTCAGTTTATGATTATCTTTACCCAAAAAATGAATTATTTGGTTTAGAGGACATCATACGTCTTTTTAGAGAAAAGCCATGGCTCAAGTTGATAAATAAAAAAGTCTCACAAAAAAAGATCTATAGGTCTCTACAGGAGGAAGTACTCGACGCAATCAAAATACTAGAGCTTCAGGATATGAAAATAGCTGCAGAAATCTTGCGGAAATATCTAGAATCCTTGGAGCTTTGGTGAGTAGATATGACGAGGGAAGTCATAATTCTAACTGAGGGAGGGGCTAAAATAGGATTAGGGCATATTACAAGGTGTCTGGCTTTATATGAAGCATTTAAGGAGTACGATTTAGAACCCACGCTTATTGTTAGTGGAGATACAAAGGCCGAGGAATTCCTACAAAGGCAGAAAGTACAATATAAAATTGAAAATTGGCTAGAAAAAGTAAATTCAATTAGAGATTCAATTTTAATAATCGATTCGTATTTGGCTCCAGCGGGAGTTTATTCAACCTTGAGGAAGAACAAAAACATTGTAGTAGCTATTGATGATTACAATAGGCTTCAGTATGATGCTCATATAGTAGTGTCCCCTACAATTTACGGTGAGTTTCTAGACTACAAAAAACGCCCAGATACCATTTATCTCTTGGGTCCGAGATATATTATACTTAGGAAGGAATTTTGGGATGTTCCAACTAAAAAAATAAACAATGATATTAAGAACGTCATGATAACCTTCGGAGGGGATGATTTAAGGAACTTGACACCTCGAGTACTGAACCTACTAAAAGATATCCCATATACATTTCATGTTGTTATAGGTCGAGCGTTTAACGATACATCATACATACCAAAATATAGAAAATATCCAAATATCAAGTTTTATTTTGATTTAGGTGCTAAGGAAATATTGCGACTAATGCTAATAAGTGATGTGGCAATTTCAGGATGTGGTCAGACATTACATGAATTAGCTAAGGTGGGTGTCCCCACAATTGGGGTAGTGGTTGCTGAAAATCAAAAACTAAATGCGCGATATTTCCAAAAGCTTGGGTTTATAATGTACGCTGGCAAATATAATGAGAGTAGCTTGGATAGAAATATTCTTAAGATGCTAGAAATTCTCAGTGATTACAATGAAAGGAAACATCGTAGTGAGATTGGTAGAAAACTTATCGATGGATTAGGTGCAAGGAGAATTGTTTCTGAGGTGGTAACATATGAAAATAGCCTTAATAAGTGATAAGCGATTTAAGTCAGTTCTGAAAAATGAACTCAACAAGTTAGATAACTGTAAATTTGTCTTTTTGAATAGACTTACATTTGGGGTTTTAGCGGAGGGGACTTTTGATACTCTTGTAGTGTTTAATTACTTCCAGAGTATTCCAGGCAGTATAATCGAGTATTTAGAGGGTAAAGTGTTTGCAATTTATATTATTTGGGCAGTTGATGGCATATATTTAAAAGTTCATCATGTTACAGATGAAGTTCCATATAATGGACATACTATTTATGAGAAAATTGTTCAGGAAATCTCGACGGAAAAACTAGTTAAGGCAATAATAGAAGCTATTATGTATATCGAAGCAAATTCTGAAAAATTTAGGTATCATAAAAATCAGGATTTTGTAAATGTAGATAATAGAAATGATTATACATATAGAGAGATATTAACATTAAATTTTGATTTTGGAAGACTAAAACTTCTAAACGTGGTTAATTTGAACAAAAGAGATTTGGAAATTATACGAAACTGGAGAAATAAAGAGGATATTAGAAAATGGATGTACACAGATCACGTAATTGCCCCAGAAGAGCACTTTAACTGGGTTCACAGACTCAGAACGAAAAATACTGCAGTTTATTTTCTTGTTAAATATAATAATGAACCAGTCGGTGTAGTTGGACTCTCCAACATTGACATGAAAGATAAAAGTGCGTCAGTTGGAATTTATGTGGGGAATGAAAAGTTCAAGGGAAAAGGGCTTGGCAAACTAATGATGTATGCTCTATTAAAGTTCTCTTTTGATATATTGGACTTGAACAGAGTCCAAATTGAAGTATTTAGTGACAATATTGTGGCGATTCATCTATATGAAAAGTTTTTCCAGAAGGAAGGAATTTTAAGAGAATTTAAGTTTAAGAATGGTGCTTTTAAAGATGTTATTGTGATGAGCATACTAAAAAAGGAGTGGTTGTTGAACAAGAACCTATGGGGGGAGATTTATGAAAGCGCCTTATATAAAGATAAATGACAGGAAAATTGGCCCAGGATATCCGGTATATATCGTGGCTGAGCTTTCTGCTAATCACAATCAAGACTTTGAAACAGCGGTAAAACTAATAGAGGCAGCTAAAGATGCAGGGGCTGATGCTGTTAAAGTTCAAACATATACCCCAGATACGATTACCATAGATGTTGACCGTCCAGAGTTTAGGATCAAGGGTGGAACGTTGTGGGATGGGAAAACACTTTATGAGCTGTATAAAGAGGCGTATATGCCGTGGGAGTGGCAAAAAGAATTAAAAAAAATAGCTAATAAGCTAGGGCTCGACTTCTTTTCAGCGCCTTTTGATCCCACGGCAGTGGATTTCCTCGAAAAGTTGGGAGTTCCTGCATATAAAATAGCCTCTCCCGAAATTGTTGATATCCCACTCATAGAAAAAGTTGCAGAGACAGGGAAGCCAGTAATTATCTCTACTGGAATGGCTAATCTATGTGAAATAGAGGAAGCTGTTCAAGCGGTTAGAAAAAAAGGAAACTACCAAATAGCACTATTAAAATGTACTAGTGCATATCCGGCCCCATACGAAAGTATGAACTTGAAGACAATACCAAACATGATGGAAGCGTTTGGTGTTCCAGTAGGGTTGTCAGATCATACTTTAGGAATTGAGGTTCCGATAGCTGCTGTAGCATTAGGAGCGTCGATAATAGAGAAGCATTTTACATTATCTCGTTCAATTCAAACCCCCGATTCAGCATTTTCGCTAGAACCTCATGAATTTAAAGCCATGGTTCAGGCAATTAGAAACGTGGAAAAAGCGTTAGGTGACGTAAGATATGGCACTGACAAAAGTGAAGAAGAAATAAAAAAATACCGGAGATCACTATATGTAGTGAGAGACATCAAAAAGGGGGAACTGTTTACGGAAGAAAATGTAAAATCTATCCGGCCTGGATATGGGTTGCCCCCAAAATACCTGAAAGAAATCTTAGGTCGAAAGGCTAGGTGCGATATTCCAAAGGGGACACCATTAAGGTGGGAGTTCGTTGAATAACTCAAGCTTAATTATGTTGGTTATTTTTTGTTACCTATTATTTGTAAAATGTGCGACAATATATAATAAAATTCATCTTTTGTAATACTTCTCAATAGTAATAGACAACCAAAATAGACAGCTGACCCAAACGCTACTGCAAGTAGTATCTCGGAAGCTTGGTTTACTTTCAAAGGCATTAACAATAGAAACATTATCAATGCAGAAGCTAAACTTTTTAGGGCATCAGAAATGCTAAGTGTAAAGGTAAATAGCATCAAGGAATATTTTATAGTAGCAGTAGTTGCAAAAGCATATGCAATTAGCGTTGTAATTGCAGCGCCTATGATACCAAATTTTGGTATGAAAATCATGTTCAACAGAAAATTAAGAACCGCTGCGATAATCCATATTTTAGCAACAACATCTGTTCTTTTTTTGAGAACTAATATGTGGCTTGTTATAACATATACACCAAACAACAGTATACTGATGGCAACGAGAGGTACAACCAAATAAGATTTCTCTGCTATTTCCTGAGTTGAAAGTATCATAAGTACAGGCTTAGCGAGAATTGAAAGCCCAAACACAGTGGGAATAGTGATTAGCAGATAGTATTTTAGGAGATATTCCAAATAAAGTTTGACTTCTTCAATTTTTCCTTCTTCGTATAATTTTGAGAGAGTTGCAGGTAAGAGAAACCCTAGAGGTGCAATGATAAAATTCAATATACCTCCCAATGAATAAGCCGGGTTGTAATATCCAACATATTTAACTCCTATATAGTAACTTATTAAGTATCTATCACTTGAAGATACTATCCAAGTGGAAAAATTGCCGGGAATAGTTGGCAATCCAAACCTTAAAAATTCTCTAATATATGTGAATCTTGGCATATAAACTCCTAAATCAGAGACAATTTCATAGAGTAAGATAGTAAAAATAAGCAAGTTAATAACAAAGAGAACAAGTAGTGCTCCATAAATACCGTAATCGTTTACAATTGCATACCCTACCCCAAATGCTATCAATAGATTTTGAAGTATTATTAGAAGTGAATACTTCTTTATCTTTTGGATCCCCCGCAAATAATTCCACCCAACCATGTTAAGAGCTTGAATAAACAACAGGGCAGCAAACATGGGTACTAACTTTAGTTCATTATTGCCAAAGTACCTAATTATCAAATAAGCAAATAGGGGAGCTAAGACTGCGTTAACGGCGAGAACAACAAAGAAGATGGAATAAACTGCTTCTCGGATCTTGTTCTTGTCTTTTTCTCCGGCAATATATCTAACTAGAGTATATGGAAGTCCTAGACCTGCTAGTCCGGGTATTAGACTCAGTGAGACGCTTATCTGGACCCATAATCCGTAATCTTCTAGAGGTCGCCCTTTTGTAAAAATAGGGATTAGTACAATTCCTACCAACGCATTTATAATATTTGTTAATCCCAAGAGACCCAAGCGTTTAATGAAAAGTGCCCTTTCGGAACTCATAAACTTCTTTCCTCCATTGGAGCACTCTACAGATTGCGCTCTTGTCAAGAGCCATCTAGTACATATTTCTTCTCCTTTAAATACTCTTCCAAAGCTTCTCTCCAATACCTCATTCTTAAGCCAAGCTTTTCCAGCTTCTCATTTTTCAGCGCAGAAAATTTCGGCCTCTTTGCTAATCTGTTAAGCTCATTTGACTTTATTGGTTTCATCTGAACTTCCCATCCTAGAATCTCAAATATCGCCTTTGTGAACTCATACCATGAGCAAAAGCCCTCGTTGACCATGTGATAAACCCCAAACTTCGGTTTTAACTTCAGGAACTCCTTCAAAGTCCTAGCAACGTCCTTGGTATACGTTGGGCTCATGAACTGGTCGTCAACGATTCTAAGTTCTTCTCCTCGCTTTGCCTTCTCAATGACCCACTCGACAAAGTTCCCTCCCTTGCCGCTTGCACCGGCCTTTCCGTAGAGGCTCGCTACTCTGATAATGTAGTGCTTTGAAGAGTAGTTTCGAGTGAAAATCTCGCCAGCATATTTGCTTGTTCCATAGACGTTTATTGGGTTGGGTATATCTTCCTCGGTATAGGGCTCCCTCTTTTCGCCATCGAAAACGTAATCTGTGCTGATGTAAACATTAATAGCATCAATCTCCTTGGCGACCCTTGCAACATTCAAAGCACCAATTGCATTCACGGCAAAAGCTTTTTCGGGATAAAGCTCCGCATCATCAACCCTAACGTACGCGGCCGTGTTGATAATGACATCTGGCTTAGCCTCTTTCAAAATATTCAAGCCCTCTGAAACAGTTACATCGAGGTCTTTATGGGTAAGAGGAACAACCTCAAACTCAGAATCTTCGCTAAAAACTTCAACAAAGTCTGTCCCTAATTGACCATTAGCGCCGATTATAGCCACTCTCATTTTGAGTCACCAAAAAACTTCTTCAATATGTAAGATGTCCTGTAAACCTCAACAAGATTTTGCTTCTCAAGGTCATCATTTGACCATATTGGGCACTTTCACCTCCATTGTTCTATTGAGTGAAGAAGATAAAAAGGTTATGGAATTAAGAAAAAACTTTGCCTGCCCTCAATGAAAAACCTAAACTTCCTACTCGTCATGAATATCAGCCTCAATTTCATCAACGCTTTTTCTTTTTCCCTTTAAAATACCAAATGTACTCCTAAAATCAGCCTTTGAAAGTCTCTTCATGAGTAACTTTGCCTCCCTTTCGAGAATGGACTTAACAACCTCTTCCATACCATCTGGAACATCAAGTGTGATCACAACTTTGCCCATACTTTCACCTTCACGAGTATTAACATTGGGAGGGATAGGTAGTTTTATGAATTTATGGGAGGTTTCCAATCATTTCCCAGTTCTCTCTTAACCACAAGATATCGTTACTCCACATATTCTGCTTTGATTTCGAGCTTCTTTGCAATTTCCCACTGTTTTTCATCGCTTGTTAAAAGGCTGCCATATTTCTTCGCCTGGGCTAAATAGAGTGCATCATAGACTGGAATCTTTTCACTTACTGCTATTTCCATGGCATCCTTGAGGTACTCTTCGAACGGCTCAAAAATTACGACATCTTCCTTGAGCTTTTTCAAGGCTTCAATCATTATTTCAGCTTCTCTGTTCGATATTACCTTGTACAGCACATGATGTTTCCAGATAGCGTTCGAGACTTCTGCTAAAGCAAGTGTTAGAGAATATGGTTCATTTAGCAGGGATTCTCTAACCCTTTCCCAGTTCTCTTCTCTCAGGATGTATTTGGCGAGAGAAGATGCGTCAATTACTATCACGGTCTTCCCTCACGTATTTTCTAGCAGTCCCTTTCTCGGCTTTTGGTAAATTCGCAAGCATCGTGTCAATCTCTTCTAGGGCTTTCTTTTTTCTGTACTCCCTAACTTTGGCTTCGATGAATTTTCTGATTTCCTCGCTCCAGTTAATGTCAACGTCTTTCATCTTCTTCTTGAGTTCGTGAGGAATCCTGAAGCTGACAACATCCATATACTACACCATAATACACTATCGTATTACGAATATATAAACATTTTTATGCAGCTAAAACAGCTCGTCTCTTTCAATTAGCTCCCTCAAAGTCGGCCATCTCTGGTCTTTCGGCGAGACTATAGGATCTTCAACCGGCCACTTAATCCCCACATCCGGATCGTTCCATATCAAGCCCCCTTCATAGTCAGGAGCATAAACGTTGTCCACCTTATACACGACCTCGGCAACATCGCTTAAAACCACAAAACCGTGGGCAAATCCCCTGGGAATGTAGAGCTGGTACTTGTTGAACTCCGACAAAATAACACTCACGTACTTTCCGAAGGTCGGCGAGTTTTTTCTTAAATCCACCGCAACATCGTAGATAACTCCCCTTATGCATCTCACTATCTTCGCCTGTGCGTAAGGCTCCCTTTGGAAGTGTAAGCCCCTAAGAACGCCATACTTGGAGCAGGAGTGATTGTCCTGCACGAACTCTCCCTTAATCCCAGCTCTCTCAAAGTCAGGCTTCTTGTAGGTCTCCATGAAGAAGCCCCTCTCATCTTCGAACACCTTGGGCTTTATCAAGATAACATCAGGGATTTCCAACCTTTTAAACTCAAAGGGCATTGTTATCACCTTCTAATGCTACTTTCTTAGAACTTGAGCAGGGAGAACACTTCTTTTAGAAATCTCTCCACATCATCTGCTTTTTCTTGATCAAGAAGAACTTCTAAGAAAATGTTTGTATCAATGAGGTACATTAACCCCACCACTCGAGGGCTTTATGCTGAAGTTCAACTGATGAGTATCTGTTCTTTAAGTCTTTTAAAGCCCCTCTCCATGTAAGTTTGAGTCTCCCCTCTTTTTTCTTAGCTTTCTTTTCTAATAAGAACTCTATGTAATCTAACACCTCCTTCTTCAAGTCATCTGGCAGCTTTTGGAAGAGCTCATAGGCTTTTTCCATTTTTCTTCCCTCTTTTAGTTAGTATCACCAGATGGTTTTAATTTTTTCGTTTACCCAGGGCGTGTTTAGTTTCACCCCCTGTTATTTAAACAGTATTTGACTCTGAGGAGGATTTTCAGACCATAACACATTACCCCAAGCAG